>Ga0307517_10008082_pt1 | contig 15161 bp, 5 predicted proteins | sample 23_EM_MG_FD_194515 | JGI IMG/M metagenome (GOLD analysis project Ga0307517, IMG submission 194515) | Populus trichocarpa ectomycorrhiza microbial communities from riparian zone in the Pacific Northwest, United States - 23_EM | ecosystem: Host-associated > Plants > Roots > Unclassified | place...
ACTTTAATTTAAGGATTAAGTGTGTTTTTTTTTTTTTTTTTTCGTTCATGGTGGATGAAAAAAAGAGAGTTTAGTATCACTTAATCACTGTAATTAATAAAGTTAATAGTTAATCGACGTACGTAGTAATCTAATAGTTCATAGATTGATGTAATCTTCTTGTATATATAGACCTTTTTTTTATTCAAATTCTCTTAGTTCACTTACTTATTTTTTATAAAAGTTTGTTTATTTTTATGTTTTACATTTTTTAAAAAAATAATTAAATTTTTTTTATATCATTTTGATGTGTTGATATCAAAAATAATTTTTTTTAAATAATAAAAAAATTATTTTAATATATTTATAAACAAAAAAATATTTTAAAAAACAATTATTATTATATTCTCAAACATCATCTAACTACTAGAAACATATATTATTTTACACGTGTTGACGCATGAAGTATGAGGGGAGGTGTAAAATTTTATAATTTTAAAGTGTTTGTTTGTTTGTTTTCCTGTTATAATTTGTTTTTTAATATATTTCAGATTATTTTTTTGTTTTAAAAAATATTAAATTAATATTTTTAAATAATTGTATATATAATTTCAATTAAAAAATACTTTAAACAAAAAAACAGACTGCACGTATGTATCCCTTTGCGTGATCTCTAACAGCTTGCTGAATGTCTTCCCCGCCGTTGACACCTCCCACGCCTCGTATGTCGTTGCTTTGCAGCTTTTGACGATGACAACCTTCATTGTTTGTTTCGTTTATCAATCCGTGGTGGGAGAGTTCGTGTTTCAGTCGCCATAGCAGGACCCGCCGGAAAATGCCAATATGAACGGAAGAAATCTGCTCGCTTTCATTTCCCAAGGCTACAACAAGTTCTAATCTTGTAATTATAACGTGATTTAATCATAAAAAACTAGAGATGCACAAAAAAATATGTTTTTCATCAAAAATTATATATTTTTAAAAAAGAATGTCAGTCCTTTTAAAAGTTTTTCATGATTTTTATATTTTTTTTTGTATATTTTTAGCAAGCATAGAAACACGAAAAGAAAAGGACAAATTAAATTAAAAAAAATACATGAAAGAGATATTTACAAGTCTCGTACTAGATAAGGATAGATCTAGTATTCATTCATTGTATTTGGTGTTTTCAAATATCCTTAAACCAGAGCTATTTATTATTTCATGCGGTGTGTGTGGAGTACTTTCATATTTTTAAAAAAATTATTACACTTGATTTGTAAAGATTTCTTTTCATATAATTTTTAATTTGACGTGGATTATCTCTCCATTTGTGGCGTCTAGAGTTTTCACAGGTTTTCATTAAATAACTTTGTTAACCGTGTATTAAAATAATAATATAAATTATATTTTGAAATTGAAATTTTATTTAAAAAATTAAGTTATTAAATTGAATTAGTAATCTTAATACCAAAACGATCATAAATTTAAATATTACAATCCTTATTTTATCGAGAAAAACAATATTTTTTATTTTATTTTTGATTGAAGACACCTAATCTCATTTCCTTGGCTATGTTTTATCATTATTTCTATGCATATAACTTGTTTGATGCATAACAGGTATTCCCTTTTCCCTGAACACGCAATAAGCTTGGATATTTCAACATGAATAAAACCGAGGATGAATATATTCTACAACCAATCCCTTGTTTTTTAACTATTATTATTAATGTGGGTATCCAGACCAGCTTACGCGTGTCGTGACTAATCTCATGAACCTTGAAGTTAATTACTGTATAAGTTTTCAGTGATCCTGAGATTTGTAAAACTCAAATTGATAATCTCTAAAAGTAAATCTAAGACTTGAATAGCTAAACTAATCGTCTCATTTTAACCAATTTCTTATTCTTGATCTCTAAATAAATCAGTCAAAATTTCCACGCTATCTTAATATTAATTAATATCAAGTGGACTTTATTTGTTCAATTTTCTCTCTCAAAATTCGTCGTTTGGTATCCACGCCACAAGAAAGAAAGAAATTTCATGCTGGGTTGAGTTTCTTATAGGCAAATTATCCGACTCGAGGCGGGAGTCAAGTGAATGAATTACAACAAGCTGTGGAATTTGATTTACAGAATATGGAGAGATGTTGGGTTCAATTTCTTATTAAGTTTCGAGATTTCAAACACGCATGCATGCCCGTCCATGAAATGCACGAAATTCCATTCATGAAAAACACAGAGCCAGCAATAAACAAAAAAGCGATGCCATTCCTCACAAGATCTAAGTACTACAAGAGCGAAGATCCTCCTGCTCGACGCCATTATTTTTTTTTTCTCTTCTCCCCTCTGAAAACACGAGCTCAATGAAAGTTCATGAGCAACGAGCTTCACTTTCCACTGCTATAATCTCACATATACCAGGCCATTTCAAATATAAACGAAACGAGGCATTTATTATATGCTGAAGGAGCTTATACCAGTACATGGTAGTGTATTCATTACTGATGATGCATCGTATATCATAGATTCATGCTAAAAATATACAAAAAATACATGAATGGCTGTAATTTATCAACTGACTTCGTGAGGTCTGCTAAGAGCTAATGAATGGTTGTAATTTATCAACTCATACTTAGTTTTTTTAAGATATATAAAACAGTAGAGTTCGATACAATCAATGGCCTGATGACTAAGTATCTGACCAAAACATCGACAGCTCATGTATTGCTAAAATTTTCTTCGTGGCAGAGAATTCAATGGCTTTGTCTTTTTGTCAACCATCATCATATACTTTCTATTAAATTACAAGCTACTTTTTCCAGCAACTCAACCATCGAACAGCATGGGGCTTGGTGACGGATCGGGATAGCGGTGCAGATATTTTTTTAATGGCATGAGCCCAGCTATGGTTTCAAGAAACACGGCCTTAAAAATTGATGGTGATATGAAAAGCAAGCAGAAAAAAACAAAGGATCGGGTTCTTTTTTCATTTCACTTTAAGATGAAATTAATCGAATGCAGATCTGAAAAATAAGGGGGCGAAGTTTAGTGTGACTTGTATAATCATGTGAAGTGAGATAGATTTTTGCAAAGAATGGAGAGAAAAGGTGGAGAGCGAGATCACAATGCCTAGCGAGATTAAAAATAAAAAAAAATGTAAGAGTTCGGTCTCTAGGGTATCTTGAGGATATTTCGAAGAGTTTTCACCATATTTTAATATTTTAATATTAAAAATATTTTTTTAAAAATATTTTTTTTTAATTCATTTTCAAGTCTCTTCCGTTATACAGAAGTATCATATTTGACAAAAATCATAAACTATAATTCTCTATCAATCAAATATTAAATAATAAAATCGAAAGAAAAATTAATTTTTAATGCTAAAAGATAAAAAAAATAAAAAAAATAATTATATCTAAAAAAATTATCAAAATCAAATGAATAAAAAAACAAATGAATAAGGATCAACATGATATAAAAGTAAAGTGAAATTAAATGTTGAGGGATAGAATTAAAAAAATAAATTTAATTAAAAATATGATTAAAAATAAGATAAATAACAATTAAATAAACGATGACTAGATATAAGAGATGAAAAATATCGAATAAGAATAAAATTAAAAATAAATCTAATTTTATGTATCATTTAAAATTAAAAAAGGATCGAATTTAAATAAAAAATAAATTAAATGACTGGTTTGAAGTTCTAAAATGCAATACATGAAAATCAAGGTAAAAAAAAATAAATCCAACAACACTAAAAGGGAAAATATGTTGAGACAAATCCAACAACATTAAAAAAAAATTCTTTATTTACCTTTGAAAATCATTGTACCCGCCACCTAAAAGTGATGAAGTATATGATGTATTGGCGCATGCTATCTATTTTTAATTAATATTTTATATTCAATAAAATATTAAATTGTGTGTGAGTTAATATAAATATAACAAAGAAACATATGTGAGAAAAGATGAAATAATCCCTAGATGACAACTTATAACTTTTTTGTTTTTAATGGTATTTGTGTCATTTAATTGTAAAAAAAGAGAGACTAAAATACAATAGCATAACAACTTGCTATTATGTTTTTAAAAATATTTTAGTAATTTTATTATTTAAAAAAAAAAACAAAGAGACGAAGTTGTCCGCGGACACCTGCATAGCAACTAATGGCCCTTTGAATTTTTTTTTATGAGAGATAAAATAACAATTACACTATAACGGTGAATTTTTTCTTCGGTAGAAATTGCCACGTACTATTGTTGTCAACTTGTTTTATATTATAATTTTTTCTTCGGCAGCTAAGAAAACAAATCCTTGTACATATTGTGCCGTGTTGGACAGGCGGGAAAAGTTTGATCAGTAAACGGCGTGAGCATGTTTTCCGTTCTTTCTGACGGATCGAGCTCAAAGTCCATACTTGCTAGTGGGCCTGTATGCAATAAAATGAGTCTAGTCGGGCCGGGTTGGCTTCATATTTTTCATGTCCTATCTGGTTTTCCTATCCACGACCCCATGCCTCATACTTAACGGGAAGTGTTTGAAAATATAACAGTAATTGTGTTTTTAATGTGTATTTTACTTAAAAATATATAAAAATAATATTTTTTATTTTTTAAAAATTATTTTTAATATCAGTACATCGATCTGGAAACACCAAAAAAATATTAATTTAAAATTAAAAAAAAATTAATTTTTTTAAAATACTTTTAAAACACAAAAACTCGTGAATTATAAAAAATTAAATCTCTGACCCAGCGATTATAAAATTTTTATAATGTTATAGTTGATTAATTACAATTCAATTAATAAATATCTTATTACGGCTAAACAATTTCTAGCTAATAACAAGAAGAGTACGATTAATGGAACTCTTGATTGGGGGTGATTATTTTTTGTTTGGTTCGGTTTTTATCAAAAAAAAATAATCAAATTGAATTTTTTTTTAAAAAAAAACCAAAACCGGATCAAACCGACCGGTTTCATTTCGGTTCGGTTTTTAGGGCAAAAACCGGTTCAAACCGGTTTGGCTCGGTTTTCTCCGGTTTTGGCTCGGTTTGGGTCGGTTTTTTTCCGGTTCGGTTTGGTTTTTTTGGTTTTATAAACAAAAAACCGAAACCGAACCGAACCGGCCGGTTTTTTCAAAATTTTAATCGGTTTAATCAGTTTTTTTTTCGGTTATTTTTTTTTCGGTTTTCTTGATTTAATCGGTTTTTCGGTTTTTTTACTCTTCCCTACTCTTGATGCAAATGTTTTGTGAAAAATATTTTAATTATTTTTATCGACAATCACTAATACAATTACCATAGAAAACTATTATTAGAATATGTTATTATCACTGTCACTATATTATTCCTTAAACCTCTATAAATTGATATACATGAGATTATAAAAAATTAATTAATGATCTAATCAAAAAACTATTCGAAGTTCATATTTGTATTAATTAATTAAAATATAATTCAGCTAGGAAATTATTTAAAATTCATATTTAAGTCAGGATTGAAAAAAGCATTATTTAATCGATCGAGATCTAAAAAGAAACATGAGAGTATTTATAATTACGTGATGTCACTTGAGAGGACACTTTATACATATATCATAGATAGACTGCAAATTATACTGAAGATGAGCACTCTTTGACAGCTGATAGGTTGAAGCTATCATTCCCCACACACGGCACTGAACTCAAACTCTTACTTCTCTACCATGAATCCAGCTAAAAGGAATGGTTGATGCTTGCTTTGCCTTTTCTTGAGCTCTCTCTTCTAACCTTCTAATCCTTGAAGGCAATCTACACACAAAATCTTGAGCCCTGCGTCCTTCACTAGACAAACCTGTCAATCCCGCTACATTCCATCTTCCCACCAAAAATTCTAAATTATCGGCATAGTCCTTGGCAGTATAGACCCCAAGATTCTGGGCAACAGCTGAGAAGTTCTCAAAAAGGTTATCATCCTGACCATCGTACATCAAGAGGGCTGGCATAACGATTTTTTTCCTCATCATGTCGGCTAAGGCCAGAACAGTAGCATCTGGGTCAATCTCAAACAACTTCTCCGCAATCATGGTGTATGCAATTTCATGTCGCTTTTCATCTGCAGCAATGGTGCCACATATTTGTGCTAGCTTCGCATCTCCATATCTCTTGGCTAGTCTAGCTGTGTTGCCATGAGAGATGAATGTTGCCCTCTCTTGGAATGACGTGTAAATGAAAAAGTTGTACGGGTTGTTCTCAAATTTGAAATCCTATAAGAAACAGAGACAAAAAGAAAAGATTCAATTATTGAATACTAGTTGTGCTCATGCACGTTCAAGTGTCCTTGATGACAACTAGCATGGAAAAAAAAGAGGATCTATAAATCAATGGATAACCTTACCATTCCACACCCTATCAAATACTGGATTGTCTTCTCAATCTGTCTCATGTCCACTCGTCCAGATAGGTAAAGATACTTGTTGAGAAGGTCACCGTGCCTGTTCTCTTCAGCAGTCCATCCTCTATTCCAAACTGCCCAAGGAGATAGTGATGCACCGGTCTCGTCCCTGACTCCATCCAGTGTGTTAAGTGCTGTCTGGTATGTTGGAAGTGCTTCTTCTGTGATCATATCTCCCACCAAAACAACAAAGTAGTCATCAGGAAGTTCTTTTGATCTTTCCCTCAATTCCTTCACTTGTTCATAGAATCCTTCGGAGTCAGCTTGTGGCAGGAAATCTTGCGGTTGCCACGATTTCTCAACAGGCTTTAGATGCGTTAAGATGTTCTTCGTAGTCCAACTCTCCATGGACTTGAATATCTCAATCTTTTCTGGTGGCATGGAATGCGTCACTTGAAAATGGACTTCTTTGGCAGGCCAATAGGAGTCCCTCTTTGTACTCTCCGACCCTCTAAAACCAGTGAATAAAGTAGACTTAGAATGTGTCGTTTTTGCCTTTGCTTTTCTTTGCTAGAATGCTAGAATGCTAGTATACATTATACGATCATAAAATTTAAACTGGATAATGTTTTGCAGCTGGATACAAATTATAGATGAACAGCTTCAATTTTTTTGTGCTTCAGTTACAATCTTGAGCCTGTCAACAGACAGCCATGGTCTAACGATTGAGGCTTAAACAGATAGATTGCTTTAACTCATTAAACAAAATTAAAAATATTATTTTCGGTTAAAAGAAAGAATAATTTTACATTTTTATTTATTTATATTTTTCCTAATAGTTTTAAAGAAAATTCTCATATTTTCAAGTATTTTTAATTAAAAAGAAAATTCTTAATACTGTTCAATATTCATAATTCAAAAGAATGTTTTTTTAATTTTTAATTTTCCTGAAAAAATTAAAAGAAGTTTTAATTTCTTTCTTTTACTATAAATATCATAGATAAATCATTTTTTAAAAAAATATTCTTTTACTGATAAAATCTTGTTTTTATATTTAGCTTTCTATTTACATTTACATCTTTTTACTAGTTTTTTTTTCTTATAAATTAAATTTTAAATATGTGATGCCTTACAAATACGTTGTGTATTCTAAACGTAAAAGCCAGGATAATATATTCAAGAAACATAATAAATTAAAGTAATAATATATAAATAAATTAAATCAAATATATATATATATATATATATATAGAGAGAGAGAGAGAGAGAGAGATAGTTTGTTTTTACGTTTTAATTTTTTTTTGAAAAAAATTTAATTTAAAATTTTTTTACTTCATATAATTTTTTTGATATTTCTATATCATTTTAATATACTAATATCAAAAATAATTTTTAAAATAAAAAATATTTTAAAAATCAACCATTATTAATAATAATAGCCCGACAGTACAGGAAGAGAATTCAGTGCATTAACCGACAGTACAGGAAGAGAATTCAGTGCATTAACTCTATATATATTTAATATTTCATGATGTTGAAAATGAAAGGGGGGAAAGAGGTGAATTCGAAAAATAACAAAAGTGAGCTTTCATGTTTTCTCACGACAGCTAAGTGCGCAATAGAGGGCAGACAAAAAATCTTATTTTTAATATGTTGGTGGTTTCTATACACCTGTGCAAATAAATTCAGTACAGTCTGCATGTACATGGACCTCGCGATCCATGGAATATATATATATATATTCTTAACAGCTAAGCGTTTCCATAATTAACATGTCTGTGCTAATCAACAGAGCCCACTCTAAATAATGTTATAATCTTATCATTAAACTATAATCTTCTAGGCCTAATTATAATTATAATGTCAATTGCAGGGTTTTCATGCAATGGCATGCTAGGTACGTATCCGTCTAGCTAGCTAATTTCATAACAAATTAGTTTGTGAATGAATAAAAAAAATATTTATATTTAATTTACAATGAAAAGAAATATTCATAATTCCTAGTGTTTATATAAATATAGAGTTTTATTATATAGTAAATTAAGTGAAACCATGATAAATGATCTCTTCTAAAATAACATTTAATACTTGGACATTAGACATATGAAACTTAATATGTTAATGAGGTTAATTCTTCTTTGAGTTTTTTTTTTAGTAATTAGTTTTAATATTTATTTTTAATTTTTATAATTAATTTTGATATTTATAAGTGTTAGGATAAAACTGAATAATAAATATTCAGTTTTATCCAAAATATAATTATTTTATTAAAAATCATAAATCTTAATAGTCATAATATTTCAAGCTTATATAAGTAATTTCAAGCTTATATAAACTTACTATTACACAAAGAAAAAATATATACAAAATAAAAGTTATTCAATTCAATTCAAATTATAATTATTTTATTAGCAGTCTATATAAATTTGGAAAAAACAAATATTTTTTTTATTTGTATTTTCTTATTATTCCTTAATAGGATTAGTTTTATACTAGATGTTTTGTCTCTATGTAGACAAATAATAAACACGTTGAAAGCGTATCCAAACCAAATCTTTAATTGTTTTGATTTCCAAGCACTTTCTTTAAAAATATATGCCCTCCCTCTATATACGTTGAGAAAAATATTCTAGCATTGTTGTTCCCGAAACAGAAAAGTAGGCTTAGCATTCCTTTCCGGCAACTTGCAAAGTTTTTACATATTCAACATCGGATACCTGAAATAAGTGTTTGGATGCAGTTCGCAAAACAGGTTCTTGTTTCTTTAAAGAGGAAACTGTGGCATCATTTACTCAGTCTGTGGCAGCTAAAAATTTAAAAACAAAGACCTCTGTAATGGAGTGTGATATTAATGGACCCTGGCCTTACAGTATCAATATCAATGGACTCTACAAGCTGGAACCATGCATGCAACAAGCAGTAGCAGTCCCAGCAACTGTACCGACATTTTTAACTAAATGCTTGTGGTGTTTTTGGGTGGCAAGGACCACTGCATTAAAAATCCATAAACAGCAGTTTGCAACTGGGTTTTTGAGTTTTTGAGGTGTCCCAACTCACAGGCATTCACTTGAGTTGAGCTGAGCCAGTCTCTCTAATTTTTTTAAAAAATATATAATTGCAAGAGCCCTTCGAGTTATAAGGTGGTCGAGTAGCAATTATTCCCCAAGGACCAGGGTCGATCTCGAGTCTCGACTTCAAGAATTAATCTTCTTCTCTAATGTTAAGGGTTATGTGACTATAGATCATGTTCTTAGCTGGCTACATATTACTTTGAAAGAAAAAGTAATTCAAGAAATGAAAACAATCTAACCAAAACAAAGGCTGACCCGTTTAATTTGTAAGGCCATTACATTAATATTTGTAGTGGTCAACAAATATAGTAGAAGTGGATCAGCATGATTTATCCAGATATCACGGACATTTAGCCTTAAATAAAACCCCAGATAGATGAAGTTTCGTTTTTGTTGAGAAAACTGAAGTTTAGTATGAGAGAGTTAAAGGAAGAAAAATAAAAGGAAAATAAGGAAGAAGAAGAAGAAAAGAGTAGATAGGAACTCACCTAGTAGTGGAGTACTGCATGGTGGAGGCTGCAAATACTTTGGCAGACTTGAGATTGTGGGACGGCAAGGCTACTAGGTTCAGCTTGAGAGCCATTTTTTTTTTTTTTTTAGCTTTGCTTATACTGTGTGTATGGGAAAGAGGAGGAGGAGGAGACGTCGTTGAGGATGTGTTTGGAAAGGGCAGCGTTGGGAGATGTGAAAATTAAAGTGTTGTATGTTTTTTTTTATACTGCACTCAGTTTTAGTCAATTAAATTTCTATCTATTTTTGCTGGTTTGATTTTTGTGCTATTACGTGGGATGACGCTTTTTTCTTCAATTAAAAAAAAAGGGACTGTTAACGTTTCTTTTTCATAGAAAAAATCAACTATAAACTAACAAAATTAATATGCAATATGCATACGTTGTTAAAAAATTATCCAGACGTTAAGATAAAGATCTTGTTTCCCGAGAAAAAAAAACATTGAATATTTATTTGAGTTTAAAATTGAGTTTATAAAGTTGAAATTTATTTTTAAACCTAGCTAAAGCCACATGTAAAGTCAATCGAAACAAAATATCAAACTTAATTTAAAGTTAATTTAATATAAAATAATAAAATTAAAAAAAAAACAACCTACAATAAATTGTTTTTCTTCTATGTTACATTTATATCATTTTTTTAATATTTTTTTCATTGCGTATTGTCTATCATGTTTATAATTTCAAATATCATTACATTGTTTACCAAACATCGAATTTATAAAAGTAAATTGCAATTATGTTTCTAAGTCAATTTAATATTAACTAAAAAATTCATGATGAAAAGACGGAAAACCCTCAAAAATAGTTTATTAGATTCTCCTGTAATTAAATAATTTTAATATGCTAAAAGTCAAAAGGATTACAAAGCTGCTGGAAGATAGCTTTAATTGTATATTTATTTTAGGAGTAGCTAAGTAATTTTAAAATGCAGAAAAGCTAAAAGAATATTCTACCCTATATAATTTGGAAATGATGATTAAATCATGGTAATAAAATCACATTGCCCGAATACTTAGTTGAATTGTTAATTTTTTTTCTAGAAGTTTAGAAAAATGTGAACGAATTTTTTTCAGTTGATAATATAAAGTTTTGATAAATTAATTATTCTTAAACACAAACTTATACAATAAAGCTAATAAAAATTTAATATCAATAAAATTATTATATAAAATAAACTGGTGATTACAGAATATATCCGAATATCATTTTTTCTCTCAGAAAGCTTCATTTTATTATTTGATATGGTAATTTTTATATAATGTACCAAGAATACTAGTATCTTTCTGAACAACATATAGTAGTATATTACCAGACCCTCCATGTACTTTTAGAGAGAAAACCCACGAACTCTACATCCGAAATGCATATTTCAAACATAAGGTTGAAACAATGTTTTTTAAAAAATTTAAATTATTTTTAAATTAATATTTTTTTGTGTTTTTAGATTATTTTGATAGGCTGGTGTTAAAAATAATTTTAAAAATATTAATTTAAAATAAAAAAAAAACTTGTTTCATAATCCACGTTGCTTAAGAAGTATGAAAGTAATGGGGGATGATGACTGTGAGAAAGAGTTATGACCAATTACAATCAAGTGGTCCTAGTTGACATAACTTGTTTCCCTCTGGTTGCAGCCTCCACGGTGGGTAGGAAGTCAACTTGTCAAAGCAGTATATTGAGAGATCTGTGTAAAAAGTAATCAATACAGTAAACAGATGTACGTCCTCCCCGAGTTTGATAAACAACCTTTGTTCTTCTAATGCCATCGAGGTTCTTGAGAAGTGTGAAAGCAATATTGAATTGTCTTTTCTGTTAATGATTTCAAACATGGGAATATTCCCATCTTTGTCTCTTATGCGCAATGAATTATCTTTCTTCAATATTGTATTTTTATCATTTTTTTAATATACATTATTTTATAATTTCAAATATTATTATATTGTTTACCAAACATCAATTTTATAAAACTAAACTGCAATTAATTCTCTAAGTCAACTTAATATTAACTAAAAAAACCAGCTGGAAAATAGCTTTAATTAATTTTTGTTTCGGGAGTAGGTACGTAACTTTAATATGCAGAAAAGCTAAAAGAATAATCTACCCTATATAACTTGGAAATGGTGATTAAATCATGGTAATAAAATCACATTGCCCGAATACTTAGTTGAATTGTTAATTTTTTTTTCTAGAAGAAATATGTGAACGAATTTTTTTAAGTTGATAATTGTTGTTTGATTGTTTTCTAAGTCGGGTTTCTATTCATTGGTCTTTTCTAAGGTTCAAGGTAGATATCTCTTCATGAAAAAGTCTCCATCTTATTGAGTTAAATCTTAACCATTTTAAAATCTGAATTTTAGCATCACATTTTACACCTTATATCTTTAATATCTGAGGGTGTATTTTATCGTGTAATTTTACACACCACAGATATTAAAGTCTACATTTGAATCCTAGAAAAAAGCTTGGAAAAAGGATTTTGATATTTGGTCAAATTCTAATGGATAATCATAAATTGGCTATGATATCCATTTTGCATTTTAAAATGTGAAAAAGATGCAATTTTTGTTTTTATGAAGATATACTTGGAAACATTTTAGAATTTGACCGTATGCATGAAAATATTTTTTTTTTTGAAAGGAAAATTAATTTAAAAGTTTTTGAGATTTTTTTTTAAAATTGTTTTGAATTTTTTTTGGAAATATTTTGGAGGAAATCGGATATTTTAATACTGAATTTGTATTTTACAGTGTAAATATACAACCCGATATTATGCAAAATGGGTAGAAAAATATTTGAGAAAATCACAATTTTTTGAAATGATTTTTTTTTATTTTTTTATTTTTTATATAATAATAATAATAATAATAATAATAATAATAACATATTATTATTATTATTATTATTATTATTATTATATTAATATATTACAAAATATGTGGGGCTGGGCCGGCCCAGAAAAGGATGCGTCGGTCCCAGCCCAAAAATGATTAGGCGAGATCGGCCCAATGAAATCTTCTCGTTTTTTTTTTGGGCAGGGCCAAACCCAGCCACTTGGACGGGGCCATAACTGGCCCGGCCCAAACCATAGGCTAATTAATTAGCTACTGCATGCAGCAGCCACGACGAGGAAGAAAGAGGCGAAGCAGGGAGGAGAAAGTTGCCTGGCGTGGGGTCTCGGGCATGATGAGATGGTTTGGCCGATGGCTCAGGAGGCGTTGACTGGGGTGATGGTGGCCGGAGTCGGCTGTGGGAGGAAGAAGAAAAGGTTGCAGAGGAGAGAGAAAGGCTGGAAGGAGAAGAGAGAGAGAGCCGCGATGGCTGCTTGGTGGTCGGTTGGTCGTTGTGTTGGCTTCATGTGGTGTAGCTGGTGGCGGCCTTGGTCAGTAGCTGGAACGGCGGAGAGAGAGAGAGGGAGAGAACAAATTGCAGAAACCAGGGGTGGAGAGGTTGGTTTTTGGCCGATTTTGGACTCGATTTTCTCCTCCCTCAGACCCTAACATCCACCTCTATTTATAAGCGGGGAAGAGGGCAATCTTGTCTACACTGAGAAAAAATTTCAGCCCTTGATTCAGTTGGGAAGGATCTCAACCGTTGATTCAAAGCAGGCATGGTGCACTGTCAAATCTGCAGTTGTAGGCTGCCTGATTTGGCGTCTTTGGGGTGGTGCCACGTCCGTTTCTTTGCCAGTGAGTCGGTGACGACCATACACAGACGTAGTAGAGGGATGTCTTGTGATTTATTTCGTGCAAGTTTCGTCAAATTTGGTGGACGTTAGGTACATTAAATGCAGCTGCAAAGTAGGTAACCGAACCAATTTTTCGAGGAAAAAAATGAAGAAGATAATGAACAGTGTTGAACGACGCGTCGTTTGACCGTTTTTTTCCTTTTATGAAACGACACCGTTTTAGGTTTGAATTAGGGATTTTTGCCGTTCTTCAATTTCGTCCTCCAGCTTACATGACGTGCAATTGTACCCCTAATTGACCCTAAATTTTTGATTTAATGCGATTAAGCCCCTGAGAACTTCAATTGCGATTTGGTTCTTGGTCTCGGATTTATGCAATTTAACCCTTAATTGACTATTAAACTTTTGATTTCTTCAATTTCACCCCCGATTTTTGTCAATTAAGCCCTCTGGCACCTTTTGCAGATTGGTCATTGACTGTAAATTTTGTTAATTTAACCCCTAATTGACCCAAAAACTTCAATTTTCTTGCAATTTTGCCCCTAATTTCAATCAATTAACTTGGAAAAAATTAAATTTGGTCTCTTAAAATTCCAATATTTTCAATTAAGCCCAAATTAGGCTCCCAAACTTAATTTTTCACCAATTAAGCCTCAAATAAAATTAATTTGACCTATTTAAAGCATAATTAAGTCCTTGCACTTAATTAAATCCTTTAATTGGATCCAAATTAATTCTTAAATATAATTAAAATTTAGTTTTGCCCATGATTAAATCAAATTGGCCTATTCAAAATTTAATTATGTCATTGAACTTGATTTTTATGCAAACTCATCCAATAATCATTTAATTTGACTTTGAATTTATATTTTTTTGTTTTTGTGCATAATAGGTACAATTAGGCCTTAAATTTCCTCTAAAATTGCTGTTTAATTCCCGAACCTGCTTTCTCTTCTTTTCCAGTCTTTATTTCATTTTTGTATTTTTATTTTTTTAAAAAATAAATTTTAGAAAATAACCCAGAATTGAGTTATTACCTTCTATATCCAAAATGCATTTTTCACTTCTGCAATAGTCAAATTCCCACTCATTTTCACTAACTTCTTATAAATTTCCTCCACCAATTTGGTAAACAACATGCCACTCTCTTCCATTAACAAACCCACCATCGCATTCACATTACTACACTCATTTCCATTCAAAAGTTGATGCTGCTGTTTTGGTGTTAATGTTGCTCGCTTTCTCTTCAGGGTCTTCTTTGGTTGATCTTGGCCGTTCGGCTTAGACTCATCTTCGCCGTCGATTTCCATCTTCACCACTTCGGCCATTGCCTTCGCTCCAAATCGAAACCCAATCTTTGGGATTTTTTTTTTGTTGTTGTGGAAAGGAAGATACGACAGTGTTTACTTGAACTATGGGGTTTTCTTCTTCGATGTGCTTCTCGGGCAAGGAGGAGCCCTTGATTTCATTTCTCCCTCCCTCTCTTCTTTGATCTCTTTTAATTATCTTGTTTCTTTTTAAATTTTCAGATTTTCGTTATTTTTTTTTAAAA
>Ga0307517_10008084_pt1 | contig 15158 bp, 13 predicted proteins | sample 23_EM_MG_FD_194515 | JGI IMG/M metagenome (GOLD analysis project Ga0307517, IMG submission 194515) | Populus trichocarpa ectomycorrhiza microbial communities from riparian zone in the Pacific Northwest, United States - 23_EM | ecosystem: Host-associated > Plants > Roots > Unclassified | place...
CGCCTCCCGCATCCCGGCGACCCCCGCCGCGCACCACAGCGCGGCAGGCTCGCAGGCGGGCACCTCGGCCAAGCCGAGTGCCACCGCGACCGCCACTTCCGGCTCCGGCTCCGGCTCCGGCCATACGTCCACATCGAAGCCCACGCCGCAGGTGACCCGGTGGTCGGTCCGGTCGGTGAACTACCCCAACCGCTACTGGTCCGTCCGGGACGGCCTCGGCTACCTGGACCCGGTGAGCGGCTCGTCCTCCTCCAGGACCCGCGCGGGCGCCACCTTCACCGTCGTCGCCGGCCTGGCGGACGCGAGCTGTTACTCCTTCAAGGTCAGCGGCGGCCGCTATCTGCGGCACCGGGAGTTCCGGATCCGGGCGGAGGCCTCCGACGGCTCGTCGCTGTTCCGCAAGGACGCCACGTTCTGCGCGCACCGGGACTCCGGCTCCGGCACGGTGTCCTTCACCTCGTACAACTACCCCAACCGGTATCTGCGGCACCGCAACTTCCAGCTGTGGATCGATCCGTACCAGAACAGTTCCCTCTTCCGGTCCGACAGCACCTTCCGGACCGTCTCGCCCTTGGGGTGAGGAGTCAGCCGTCCCGCGTCACGGCGTCACCAGGTCACCGGCAGCGCGCGCGGCGACCGGTGGATCATCGTCGGCAGCATCTCCACCGGCCCGCCGTCCGGATCCAGGCGCAGCCCCGGCAGCCTCCGGGTGAAGGTCTCCAGGGTGATGCGCAGCTGCTCCCGGGCCAGTTGGGAGCCGGGGCAGCTGTGCACACCGTGCCCGAAGGCCAGATGCCGGACCGGCTCACGGGTGATGTCGAAGACCTCCGGCCGGTCGACAGCGGCCGGATCCCGGTTGGCCGCGCCGTACGCCACGAACAGCACCTCCCCGGCGGGGAGTTCGACGCCCGCCAGGGTGACCGGGCGGGTGGTGACCCGGCGGAAGCCCTGGACGGCGGTGTCGTAGCGGGCCGCCTCCTCGATCGCGGCGGGGATCAGCGCCGGATCCGCGCACAGAAGATCCCATTGCGAACGGTTCCGCAGCAGATGGTAAAGAGTGGTCGCGATCAGTGCCGTGGTCGTGAGATGGCCCGCGATCAGCAGATTCTGCAGATTCGACACCACCTCGCCACGCTGCTGCGGTGTCAGCCCCTCCTCCCCGGCGTCCGGGGCGATCGCCTGGACGATCTCCGTGCACAGATCCGTCCCGGGCTTGCGATGGCGTTCCTGCGCGTACTCCAGGAGCAGCCACTGCAACGCGACCATGTCACGGGCCGCCAGAATCTGTTCCTGCACCGGAAGCGGCCGGAACAGCAGCTCCTCCGCCCGGTAGCTCCCGTGGACGGCCGCCGGGACATCGGCCGGGTCCAGGCCCAGCAGGTGGCCGACGGTCTCGCCCGGCAGCCGTTTCGCGTACTGCCGCATCAGCTCGGCCCGGTCCGCGCCGGCGAAGGCGTCGACCAGGGCCTCGGCGCGTGCGGTGATGAACGGCACCGCCGCGGCGACCCGGGACGCGGACAGGCCCCGGGTGAGCGGGGCCCGTAACCGCAGGTGCTCGGCGCCGTCCGCGGTGACCACGACCGGGCCGCCGCCCGGGCCCTTGCCCAGCTCGGCCAGGGCCTCCGGGGCGGGCATGACATCGGGGGTCAGCGCGTTGGCCGAGGAGAAGTCCTCGGGCCTGCGCAGCACTTCACGGACATCCGCCTGGCGCGTGACCAGCCGGCCGCCCAGCTCCTCCGAGTAGTCCAGCCCCGGTTCGTCCCGGGCCCGCGCGTAGGCCGGATAGGGATCGCGCTGGAGTGCCACAAGCCTGCCGTACGCGTCCTCGTCGCCCATGAGTTGCCCTCCCCTTGGCCGCGCCCGCGCTGGGCGCCCTGCCCATGGTGCAGGACGCCGGTGCGACGGTGAAAGGCCTGTGCGGACCGGCCTTGGGGGGAGCCCCCCAAGGCCGGTCCGGGGGAGCTGTCAGCTCTCGGAGCCGTCGAGGTCGCTGTCGGGGATCCAGGAGCCGTGGATGCCGCCGGTGACGCGGCGCGGGAGGTGGACGGTGGCGATCCGGTCGAGGCCGGAGGCGTCCAGGACCAGGAGCTGGGAGGCGTCCTGCTTGAGGTCGGAGACCACGGTGAGCAGGTAGCCGTCGTCCTCGCGGGTGGCGCCTGAGGCGGGGACGAACACCGCCTCGCTGGGCAGCCGGGCGTCGCCGGCCTGGTGGATGCGGCGGGCGCCGGTGGCGCGGTCGTACTTGACGATGCCGTAGCCGCCGTAACCGTCCTGGTCGGGGAAGGAGACCGCGTACTGGTAGCGGTGCTCCGCGCCGAGGAACTCCTCGTTGAGCGTGGGGAATTCGACGGCGAGGTCGTCGATGATCTGCTCGTCGACACTGCCGGTGGCCAGGTCGATGACCCAACGGCGGTTGTAGGAGCGGGTGTTGGGCTCGCTGCCGCGACCGGGGGCACCGACCCACCAGTTCCAGGAGAGATCGAAGCCCTCCCGGTCCACGGTCGGGCCCTCCAGCACGATGCGGCCCTGGGCGTCCTCGTAGGCGTTGGCGGCGTGCAGCATGTTGCCCGGCTCGATGGAGAACCAGCGGATCTTCGCCGCACCCTGCGGGCCGCGGGGCATGACGCCGATCCGCGCCGGCTGCGTGTCGTTCCAGCCGTAAGGGATGCCGGAGTGCTCGCTTGGGTCGAAGGTGACGGTGCCCTCGACGAAGACCACGTGGTGGCGGGTGATGGCGAAGTCGTGCTTGAGGGAGGCGGTCGCCCCCGGCACCTCGGCGCTGTGGGTGATGTGTCCCTTGGCGTCGGCCACGTAGTACATGAGGTACGGCGGGAACGGCGAGGAGCCGAAGAAGTGCAGCTCGCCGGTGACCGGGTCGGTCTTGGGGTGGGCGGTCATCGCGCCGCGCAGCTTGCCGCCGAAGTCGTAGGCGCCGACCGTGTCGAGGTCCCGGGTGAGCTCGAAGGGAAAGTTCGCCTCGCACAGCGCCAGCAGGCGTCCGGCGTGCTCGATGACGTGGGTGGCGGCGGGGCTGGCCGTCAGGTCCGGGCCGTGCTCGGTCATGTAGGGCGCGCCCTCCAGGGCGGGGGTGCGCACCCAGCGGTTGCGGTACCACTCGGCGCGGCCCTCGCTCAGCCGGACGCCGTGGACCATGCCGCTGCCCTTGAACCAGTGGGTCGGGGTGACGCCGGGCTTGGGGTTGTGGCTGTTGCGGACCAGCCGGCCGGTCAGCTCCGGCGGCAGGGAGCCCTCGACGGTCAGTTCGGTGGCGGTGATCTCGTCGACGGCCGGGGTGTAGTGGCCGATCAGGTAGGGCTTGTCGGTGGTGGTCATGGCAGGAACCTCGCTTCTAGGATGCGGCGGTACTGGCGGGTGGGAGATGAGCCGGTGTCAGTCGGTCCGCTCGGCGCGGGCCTTGAGGGCCGTGAGCCAGGCGGTCAGGGAGTCGTGCAGGGCCTGGCCGAGCTCGGCGGTGGCGGCGTCGACGGGGGCGCCGCTCCAGGACTCCTCGGTGTGGACGGTGACCTGGCCGCCGGTCTGCTCGAAGGTCCACACGTGGACGCCCTCGATGCCGCCCGCCGGGCCGCCCCAGACCACCCGCTTGCCGCGGACGACCTCGCGGACGGTGGAGGTGATGTCCAGGCCGGTCTGCCAGCGGAAGGAGCTGCCCGGCAGCAGCGGGCCTAGCTCGGCCCGGTCGACGTCCGCGTTCCAGCTCGGCCAGGCGTCGATGTCGGTGTGCAGGGCCCAGACCCGCTCCGGCGGGGCGTCGATCACGGTGGACAGGCGGACGATGACGGGAGCGGTCTCGTCGATGGTGAACATGGGGTTTCTTCCTCTCGGTGGATCTGCTCGGTGGATCTGGCGGTGGGTCAGCGGGTGCGGATGGTGGAGGACGGGGCGGTGCCGGCGGTGGTCGGGGTTTCCCCGTCCGGGGCACCGCCTCGTCGGGTCAGGAGGGCGGCCAGGACAGCGGTCGCGGCCAGGACGGCGGCGGAGATGGCGAAGGCGGTGCGGTAGCCGGCGGTGAGCGCTTCCAGTTGCGGCTGGTGGGCGGCGGCGTGGGCGGTGGTGGTGCCGGCGAAGGTGGCCAGGACGGCGAGGCCGACCGCGCCGCCGACCTGCCGGGAGGTGTTCACCAGGCCGCCGGCCAGCCCGGCGTCCTGCCGGGCGACGCCCTCCACGGACAGGGCGGTGAGCTGGACGAAGGCGATGCTCAGGCCCATCCCGATGAGGATGCTGGGGCCGAGGACATCGGCGGGGTAACTGCCGTGGGCGCCGATCCGGGACAGCCACAGCAGTCCGGCGGCCTCGGCCAGCAGCGCGCCGGTCACCGTCGCCGTGGCGCCGGTCCGGCGGGAGATCCGCGGGGCGAGGGTGGAGCCGAACATGATGGCCGCCGCGAGCGGGAGCTGGCCCAGGCCGGTGACCAGGGGACTGGAGCCGAGAACCTGCTGCTGGTAGAGCGGCAGGAAGAAGAACAGGGCGATCCACACCGAACCCAGCAGCGCCATCAGCGCGTTGCCGACGGTGACGCGACCGGCGCGGAACAGGCGCGGCGGCAGCAGCGGATACGGGTGCCGGCGCTCGACCAGGACGAACACGGCCCCCAGTACGGCGGTGACGGCGAAGGCCCCGAGGACGCTGCTGTCGGTCCAGCCCGAGCGGCGGGCGGTGGTCAGGCCCCACACCAGGGCGGTCAGCGCGAGGGTGACGGTGGCGGTGCCGGGCAGGTCGAACCGGCCGCTGCCGGTGACCGGGCTCCGCGGCACGCTGACGGCGGCGCCGGCCAGGACCAGCAGCGCGCCGATGGCGACGGCGAAGAAGATCCACTGCCAGCCCCATGCCTGGGTGAGGACACCGCCGAGCAGTACCCCGGCCGCGCCTCCCGCGCCGGACACCGCGCCCCACACGCCAAGTGCCTTGCCCCGCCCGGGTCCTGGCGGGAACAGGTCCATCACCAGGGCCAGCGCCGCCGGGGCGATCGCCGCGGCGCCCAGGCCCTGCACCGTACGGGCCGCGATCAGGACCGGGGACGAAGCGGCCAGCCCGGCCGCCAGCGAGGCGGCGCCGAACACCGCGAGTCCCGCGAGCAGCACCCGGCGCCGGCCGAGGAGGTCGGCCGCCCTTCCGCCGGCCAGGAGCAGCGCGCCGAAGGCCAGGCCGTACGCGTTGACGACCCATGTCGTGCCGCTGTCCGACAGTCCGACGCCGGCGCGGATCTGCGGCAGGGCCACGTTCACGATCGAGGTGGCGAGCATGACGGTGAACTGCGCCCCCGCCAGAGCCGCGAGCGCCGCTCCGGGGCTGCGGGTGGTGTCCGTGATCCTCACGGCATCCTCCTTGTGTGGTTAACCACTCACTCATTACGGCTAAGAAATGGCAGGGCTGTGCGCCCCGCCGACAGGCCCCGCTGACAGGTCCGGCCACCCGGCCGTGCCGGGTGTCAGTAGTGCGTGATGCCTCTGGACAGCGTCCGGATCCAGGGGGCGTCCACCTCGTCGGCGCCCATGGAGACGATCAGGTGGCAGAGCATGCCGCACGCGAAGAACTCCTGGATCTGCGCCTCGGTGCCGCCCGAGGCGCCGCGCACGTACTCCACCAGCCGGGCGTAGCCCTGCCGGACCGCCTCTCGCACGGCCGGCTCGGAGACGGCCGCGGCCTGGGCGTGCAGCTGGATCAGCATCAGGTCGTTGTCGCTGATCAGCTGCGCGTAGGAGTCGCCCATGGCCTCCAGCACCACCTCGGCGGAGCTGCCCGTCGCCTCGGCCGCCGCCCGCTCCAGACTGGCCCGGACCTGTACGAAGCAGTGTCCGACCACCGCGGTGAACAGCAGCTCCTTGCTGGGGAACAGGCGGTAGACGTACGCCTGCGAGATGCCGGCCGCCTTCGCCACCTCGGTCGTGGTGGTGCCCCAGTAGCCACGCGCCGCGAAGGCGCCGATGGCGGTGCGCAGCACCGTCTCGCGGCGCTCCTCGGCGGTGGACAGCTGGCGGGGTCGTTCGGTCTTCATGTGAGTACTCAACCACTCACACTCATGTGTGTCAACGCGTCCGCATGACGTCAGGAGTCCTGGGCCATCAGCCCGGCGGCGACCGTCGCCCCCAGCTCCCAGCACGCCTCGATGTCGGCCTTCCCCGGCTCGCCGGTGACGGTCACCGCGGCCGCCGCCCGCTGCCAGCCGAGCCCGGTGGTGATCGACTCGATGCCCCGCACGGTCCCCGTCACGTCGCTGCCGCCGTGCACGTAGTAGCCGAACGGCCTGCCGCGCGTGGCATCCAGGCACGGGTAGTAGACCTGGTCGAAGAAGTGCTTGAGCGCGCCGGACATGTAGCCGAGATTCGCCGGGGTGCCGAGCAGATAGCCGTCGGCCGCGAGGACATCGCTCGCGGTCGCCGCGAGCGCCGGGCGGCGTACGACCTCCACCCCCTCGATCTCCTCGGTGGTCGCGCCGGAGAGCACGGCCTCGAACATCGCCTGGAGATTGGGCGACGGGGTGTGGTGAACGATCAGCAAGGTGGCCACGGCCCCCGACCCTAGCCGACCCCCGGCCGACCCCGGCCGATCCGGGCTCCCGGTTTCCGCCGCGTTTCCCGTGCGTTCCGGAACGGGCAAACGGGGTCAAGAATTGGATACGACCCTTGTGACGCCGGACGGCGTAAGCGGAACATGATCGGCACCCGCATCTCACCCGCACCCGTGCCGAATTCACCGCAGGAGACCGCCGTGGCTGTTGGACTCGCCAAACCCGACCCCGGACCCGGCACGGCTCCGGCCGCCGCGGCCGAGGAGCGGCAAAAGCTCCGTAAGCATTTCAGCCGCTTCGACATTCTCTTCTTCCTGCTCTGCACGATCGTCGGCGTCGACACCATCGGCACCGTCGCCTCCTCCGGCGCCGAGGCCTTCACCTGGCTGATCATCCTGGCCGCCGTCTTCTTCATCCCCTCCGCGCTGCTCATCGCGGAACTCGGCGCGGCATTCCCCGACGAGGGCGGTCCGTACATCTGGACCAGCCGCGCATTCGGCCGGCTGGCCGGAGCCGTCAACAATTTCCTGTACTGGGTGACGAATCCGGTCTGGATGGGCGGCACCCTCGCGGTTTCGGCCGTCACCGCCTTCACGACGTTCTTCAACGACGGCAAGGACCTGAGCACCCCGGCCTTCTACGTCTTCACCCTGGTATTCATCTGGGTCGGCGTGCTCGCCGCGATCCTCTCCTTCGACGTCGGGAAATGGATTCCCACGGTCGGCGCCTGGAGCCGCTTCGTCCTGCTCGGCTTCTTCACCCTCACCGTCGCGATCTACGGCATCAAGCACGGCCTGCACGGCTTCGGCCTCGGCGACTTCTCGCCGACCTACGCCGGCTTCGTCGGCCTGGTGCCGGTGCTGATGTTCAACTACGTCGGCTTCGAACTGCCCAACACCGCCGGCGACGAGATGACCGACGCGCAGAAGGACGTCCCCTACGCCATCTTCCGCAGCGCCGCTCTTGCTGTCTTCCTGTACGGACTGCCGATCCTCGGCATCCTGCTGGTCCTGCCCACCAAGGCGATCACCGGCCTCGGCGGCTTCATAGACGCCATCCGCCAGGTCTTCACCGTCTACGGGGGCGGGGTCGCCGCCGACGGCACGGTCACGCTGAGCGGGGCGGGGAGCGTGCTCGGTGGCCTGGCGGCGGTGCTGTTCATCCTCACCGTGCTGTCCTCGGGCGTCACCTGGGTCATGGGCTCCGACCGGGCACTGGCCGTCTCCGGGTACGACGGCGCCGCGCCGCGCGGCCTCGGTGTGATCTCCGCGCGCTTCGGCACCCCCGTACGGGTCAACATCCTCACCGGCGTGGTCTCCACCGGCGTGCTCGTGCTGGCCCACGAGCTCACCGACGGCAGCGCCGCCAAGCTCTTCGGCGCGGTCCTCGGCCTGGCGGTCTCCACCACCCTGGTGAGCTACCTCGGCATCTTCCCGGCCCTGCCGGTGCTGCGGCGCAAGTACCCCGACGTCCCGCGCCCGTACAAGGCGCCGATGCCGTGGGTGATCGCGATCGTGCTGACCGTCCTCATCGCGTTCGCCTCGCTGCAACTGCTCGCGCCGGGGCTGGGCAGCGACTGGTTCGGCCCGGACTTCGCCCCCGACGGCTGGGCTCAGGGCGAGCGGTGGTCGTACCTCCTCACGGAGGCCGTACCGCTCACCGCGTTCATCCTGATGGGCGTTCTGTTCTGGGCGCTGGGCGCGCCCACCCGTGCGGCGGGCTCAGTGGTACTGGTGCACGACGGCGTGACCGCGGCCGCGGGCGATGAGCCGGCGGTTGACGGGCACGGTCACGACGAAGGCGACGGCCAGACTGAGCGCGAGTGACGCCCAGAACAGCCAGCTGCTCAGCCCGGCGTCCATGGCGCCGGGCACCGTGACCACCACGGTGTTGTCGATCAGTTCCATGACGGCGATGGACACGGTGTCCGCCGCCAGGGCCACCCGCAGCGCCTGCCGCAGGCCCACGCCGGCCCGCAGGACGCCCCGCATGGTCAGCGCGTAGCCGAAGACGAAGGCCAGCGCGATCGACAGGACGACGGTCGCGGCCGCGTGCAGCCCGAAGGCGCTGCCGATGACCATGCCGAGCACCTCGCCGATGGCGCAGCCGGTCAGGCAGTGCAGCGTGGCCTGTACGGCGGCGCTCCAGGACGATCCGCCGTGCTCCATGTGCTGGTGCTGGTGCTGGTGCTGGTGCGCGTCGTGGTTCGAAGCCATGTCGAACGACGGTATACCCCATGGGGGTATCCATCAACGGGGCGGTGCGGGCCGGGCGGCCCCGGCCCGCACCGCGCCGGCCTCAGATCCGGTCGACGATCTTCTGGAGCTGCTCGACCTCGGCGGACTGCGTCGTGATCACCTTCCCGGCGAGCTGCCTCACGGCCTCGTTCCTGCCGTTCTTGCGCACGTCCTCGGCCATCTCGATCGCGCCCCTGTGATGGCCGATCATCATCTCGGCGAACTTCCTGTCGAACGCCGTGCCCTTTGCGGCCTTCAGTCCGGCCATGTCCGCGTCGGACATCATCCCGGCGCCATGGCCCATGGACATCCCCGCGGACTCCGGTGCCTTCCAGGACTTCAGCCAGCCGCGCATCCTCGTGATCTCGGGCTCCTGCGCGGCCTTGATCTGCTCCGCCAGGCTCCTGACCTCGGCGTCCGAGGCCCGGGTCGCGGCGAGCCCGGCCATCGCGACGGCCTGCTCGTGGTGGGTGATCATCATCTGGGCGAACATCACGTCCGCGTCATTGAACGACGCCGCGACGCTCGAAGCGCTCGGCGAACCGCTGCCGGTGCTGCCACCGCCGGCGGTGTCGGTGCTGTCGCTGCTGCCACACGCGGTGAGCAGCAGCGCCCCCGCGACGACGGTGCCCGCGAGGGCGATGCGAAGGGTGCTCATGGGTATGCCGTTTCCTCGTGTCTGTCGGTCTGCGATGGGTACGGAGGCGCACCAGGCAGGAAAGGGCCCTGGGTGCGGCGGCCGTCCTATATGCGCAGCACCGAAAGACGTACGAGGTTGGGAGCGTGTGGCGGCGGCTCCGGCCGGGGGATGACCAGCGCGGCGGCGGCCAGCCAGGGTGTCGCGGCCAGGCGGCGGCTGCCGAGCAGTACGCGCAGGGCGACCGCCAGCAGCAGCGACCCGAGGACGGCCACGCACATGGCCGTCGGGTCGAAACCGTGCCCCGGAGCCGGAGTGTGCGTGGCCTGGCTGTCCGCGACGTGGACCGCTGACACGGCCACGCCCCGCCGCATGTCGTCCATGCCATGCCCGGAGGCGTGGCCCAGCGTGTGCATCCCGAGGATCCCGAGCACGAGCAGCGACAGTACGGCGAGGTGCCACCAGGCACCCCGGCCCGCACAGGCCTTCGCGTCGCGCCGCTTCATCGCGTCCTCCCGGGACCGGACATGAGGGCCGGCTCAGTCCTGAGCGACCGTCAGCACGATCTTACCGGTGACGTGCCCGCCCTCGCTGCGCTCGTGCGCCTTGGCGGTCTCGGCGAGCGGGAACTGCGAGTCGATGGCGATGGCCAGCTCGCCGTCCTCGAAGAGCCGGGCGGCCTTGGGCAGAGCATCGAAACGCTGCGGGTCCATCCCGGCGCCGGTCACCCGCACCCCGGACTGCGCGGCGGAGAAGTCGGCGATGGTGATCACCTTCGCCGGGTCCCCGGCGATCGCGATCAGGTCCGGCATGGAGCCCTTCCCTGCGGTGTCCAGGACGTAGTCCACCCCGCCGGGGGCCAGCTCCGCCACGCGCTCCACCAGCCCGGGGCCGTACGTGGTGGGGATGACGCCCAGGGAGCGCAGCCGGTCGTGATTGCCGGGGCTCGCGGTGCCGATCACGGTCACGCCGTCCGCGAGGGCGAACTGCGCCGCCGTGCTGCCGACGCCTCCCGCCGCGCCCTCGATCAGCAGCGTCTGCCCGGCGGCCGGCGACCCGAGCAGCCCCAGCGTCCGCTGCGCGGTCTCCGCGGGCGCGGGCAGGGCGGCGGCCTGCGCCCAGCTCATCGAGGCGGGCTTGGCCGCGAAGTGGGCCAGCACCGCGTACTCGGCCGCTACGCCACTGCCGGAGCCGAACACCTCGTCCCCTACGCCGACGCCCTCGACGCCTTCCCCGACCTCGTCGACGACCCCGGCCGCGTCCATCCCGGGAATCGCCGGGAAGACGACCGGCATGACCTCCTGCATGTAGCCGGCCCGGACCTTCCAGTCGACCGGATTGACCCCGGCCGTCCGCACCGCGATCCGCACCTCGCCGGGTCCGGCATGCGGCTCGGGGAGCTCGGTCATGTGCAGAACGGACGGGTCACCGTACTCGTCGAACGCCAATGCGAACATGTCGACACCTCTCGAAGTCACTCCGTCGTGGTCCCGTGTCCGGAAGAACCAGGCCCGACGGTGAATGATTCCGGGCCCGCCGCCACGGCAAACGCCTCCGCCGCCGGTGATGTACCGGCGGCGGAGGCGCGTGGGGGAGCCGAAGGGCTCGGTCGGCTCAGTAGCCGTTGGCCGCGGCGTCCGTGGCGGAAGAGCTCGGGTCGGCCGACGAGGTGTCGGACGAGGTGTCGGAGGACGAACCGGCCTTGGCCTTGGCGGCCGGGATGGTCTTCCCGCGGTCGACCACGATGTCCTTCTTGATGGCGAACCAGACGCCACCGACACCCTGGCCGTTGGTCTGACCGGCTTCCTTGTCACCCTTGAAGGTGTACGAGGGCCAGCAGTTGTACGCCTCCTGCTTGGTGCCGTTCGGCGTGGTGAAGGTGAAGATGGTCTTCGGGTCCAGGCCCAGGGCCTCGATGTCCTTGGCCGTGACCAGACCGCTCGGGGTCCACTTCTGCAGGCAGGTCGCGTCGCACGCGGTCTTCATCGGCCACGGCGTGTCCTTGGTGAACAGGTAGAGCGTCTTGCCGTTCTTGTCCTGCAGGATCGGGCCCAGTTCCGGGCTGTCCAGCACGTTCACCGACTTGCGCGCCACGCCGGCCTTCTTGCCGTCGGCGGCGGCGGCGAACCACTTGCCGCCCACGCCCTGGCCGTTGGTCTGACCGGCCGCGGTGTCCTTGGCGTAGTAGTACAGCGGCCAGCCGCTGAGGGTCAGCTGCTTGGAGCCGTCGGTACGGGCGACCCAGCCCAGCAGGTCGGGGTTGAGGCTGTCGGACGCGGAGGCGTCATCGGCGGAGACCGGCGGCCACAGGGTGGCGCAGTCACCGTCACAGTTGGACTTCGACGGACTCGGGGTGTCGGCGTCGAAGCGGTAAAGGGTGTTACCCGCGCTGTCGGTGACCAGCGGGCCCAGTTCGGAGCTCGAATCCACCGCCAGCACTCCCGCGGTCTTCAGAGCGGTGGTCGCACCAGAACTGGAGGGGCTGGCCGCCACAGACCCCGCGGCCGGCTGCACCACGGTGGTGGTCGGCTGGGTGCTGGCCCCGCAGGCTGTGGCCAGGAGCATGGTCGCGGCCACTCCGGCGAGTAGGACAGTTCGCCACTTTCCCATTATCGGTTCCTCACGTTTCGTGTCCGCACCGGCGTGCTCGACCGGCACTTGGCCCTAACTACGGGCGAGGGGGCGGACCGGTTCACTGGGAACACAAAAGTTTTTCCGCGGATCCGGGTTTGGCCGCCTGAGAGGTCCGCGGGCCCAAATTGTGAAGGGAGTTGAGTAGACCAGGCGACGGGGCCGTACAGATCAACAGCGGAGTGCCGGGTACGCAGCAGGGGTGGCCATGACGATGACAGATTCCAACACGCAGGACTCCACGCGGCAGTTGATCGCCGGCCGTTACCGCCTGACGGACGTCATCCGGCAGGAGGGCACCCAGGTCGCCTGGCAGGCCGAGGACCAGGAGCTTTCCCGGCAGGTGGCGGTCACCGAACTGCGCGGCGACAAGCAGCACTCGGAGCCCATCGCCCGGCGTCGGCTGGTGGCCCGGATGCTCCGCGAGGCCGAGGTGATGGCCCTGGTCTGCCCCGGCCGGGTCCTGACCGCCCTCGACATCGTCGAGGAGGAGGGCAAGCTCTGGACGGTCACCGAGATCGTCGACGCCCGCCCGCTCGACGAGATCCTCATCGCCGAGGGCACCCTGGACGCCGTCCACGCCGCCCGCATCGGCCTGGAACTGCTCGCCGTCCTCACCGCCGCCCACCGCGAGGGCATCACCCACGGTGACGTCCGGCCCTCGTACGTTCTCGTCCGCCCCGACGGCCAGGTGGTGCTGGGCGGCTTCGGCGTCACGGCCGCCCAGACCCCCGCCCCCTCGTACGCCTCCCCGGAGCGGGCCCGCGGTGAACTGCCCGGTCCGTCCTCCGACCTGTGGTCGCTGGGCGCGGTGCTGTACGCCATGGTCGAGGGGCGCCCCCCGTACCGCGACCGCGAGACCCCGGCCGCCACGCTCGCCGCCGTCCTCAACGAGCCCGTCGTGCCGCCCCGGCACGCCGGGCCGCTGGCCCTGGCGATCAAAGGGCTGCTCCGCAAGGACCCGTTGGAGCGCACCGACGACCCGGTCGTGCGCAGAGTCCTCAACCGCATCATCGGCGAGGCGGACAACGGCGAGGAACCGGCCGACCTGCTCACCCCGGGCGCCCGGGGCACCAGCCTCGCCCGCCGCGCCGAGGACCCGCGTCCGGGCGGGCGGCACCGGCCGGCCGTATGGCGTACGACGATCCGCGGCAGATCCGTCTCCTGGACGCCCACCACCCTGGGCGTCGTGGCGGGCGTCCTGCTGGTGGCCTCGACCGCCACGGTGGCCACCGTCGTCACCCTCGACGGCCGCTCACCCGCGGCGACCTCGGCCGCCGCGCCCGATCCGTCCACGTCCGCCGGCTCCCGTACGCCCTCGTCCCCCGCCTCCTCCTCGCCGTCCTCGGGCGCCTCCGCGTCCTCCGCCGGCGAGGCCACCGAGGTGGTCCCCAAGGACTACTCCCAGCGCGTCGATCCCGAGGGCTTCAGCATCGCCCTCCCCGACACCTTCGGTCGTCTGGGCGACAACGGCCACGGCACCGGCTCCCTCTTCGGTACGGGTGGCGACCCCCGTACCCTGCTCGTGGACTGGACCCACACGCCGGGCGACGACCCGGTCGCCGCTTGGCAGAAGCTGGAGCAGCAGGTCAGCGGCAGCATCGACAACTACCACCTCATCGACATCGAGTCCGTCGACTACCGGGGCTGGAAGACCGCCGACTGGGAGTGGACCTCCACCATCGGCGGCGTGCGCTACCGCACGATCGACCGCGGCTTCGTCGTCGACTCCAAGCACGGCTACGCGATCCGCTGGAGCGTCCCCGAGGCGGTCTGGTACTCCGAGGAGAACCAGCAGGCCCTCCGGGTCTTCTTCAGTTCCTTCAAGCCGGCGGCCTGATCCAGCACCGCACCACCCCCGCACCATCTGCTCCGCGCGGCGACCGGCCGTGCGGTGGACGCCCCTTGACTGAGGGGCGCTTAGTTAGACTAGCCTTACCTAAATTGCCGGTGGCTGATTCCGGAGGGTGGGCGGGTGCGAACACACGGGCCGCGGGGACGTGACGTCCTGACGCGGGCGGTCGCGGGACAGCGACGGGACGTCACCGTCGGGGCGTTGCTGGGAGCGGGACACCAGCTCGGGGAAGCTCTGGTCCCGGTGGTGATCGGCGTCGTGATCGACCAGGCGGTCGCCAAGGGCGACACGGGCGCGCTGGTGCGCTGGCTCGGGGCGCTCGCGGTGGTCTACGTGTGCCTGTCGTACAGCTTCCGCTTCGGCGCCCGGGCCGGCGAACGCGCCGCCGAACAGGCCGCGCACCTGCTGCGGGTGGAGCTCGTACAGCGCGTGCTGGACCCACGCGGCGGGGTCGAGCGGGGACGGCTGCCGGGCGCGCTGGCCAATATCGCCACCGACGACGCCAAGCGCGTCGGAGCGGTCAACATGGCGGTGATGACCGGCGTCGCGGCGCTCACCGGGCTGCTGGTCAGCGCGGTGGCGCTGCTGTGGATCTCCGTGCCGCTGGGTCTGGTGGTGCTGCTCGGCACCCCTGTGCTGCTGTGGCTCGGGCACCTGCTGAGCAAGCCGCTGGAGCGGCGCAGCGAGGCCGAGCAGGAGCAGGCGGCGTACGCCTCCGGGGTCGCCGCCGATCTGGTGGCGGGACTGCGCGTGCTGAAGGGAATCGGCGCGCAGGCGGCGGCGGTCGAGCGCTACCGGCGCACCAGCCGCGACTCCCTGACCGCGACGCTGCGCGCCGCGCGGGCCGAGGCCTGGCAGGGCGGCGTCGTGCTCGGCCTGACCGGCGGCTTCATCGCGCTGGTCGCACTCGTCGGCGGACGGCTCGCCGTTGCGGGCGACATCACGTTGGGTCAGCTCGTGTCGGCCGTCGGGCTGGCGCTGTTCCTCCTCGGGCCGCTGGAGGTGTTCGCCTGGGTCAACTCCGAGTTCGCCCAGGGGCGGGCGTCGGCGGCCCGGATCGCCGAAGTGCTCGCCGCCGAACCGGACGTGACGGCGGGCGACACGCCGCTGCCCGGCCCGGTACGCGGCTCCTTGCGGCTGAGCGGGGTCAGCCTGGGCGCGCTGAGCGGCCTCGACCTCACCGTCGAGCCCGCCCAGTTCCTCGGCGTGGCCACCACCGACCCGGCCGCCGCCGAGGACCTGCTGCGCTGCCTCGGCCGTACCGACGACCCC
>Ga0307517_10008086_pt1 | contig 15155 bp, 6 predicted proteins | sample 23_EM_MG_FD_194515 | JGI IMG/M metagenome (GOLD analysis project Ga0307517, IMG submission 194515) | Populus trichocarpa ectomycorrhiza microbial communities from riparian zone in the Pacific Northwest, United States - 23_EM | ecosystem: Host-associated > Plants > Roots > Unclassified | place...
GGTTTAATACTTTCCTTCTCCAAAACTTCAAGGGTAGCCATTCTTGGCTATTCTACTTCAACAACTCTATAAACACTTCAAACTTACCAAAATAGTGTTGTCAATGGTGGGAGTATTTTAATCCTTTATATGACCTTCTTCAACATCATCCTATGGTTGAAGATAGTTACACATTTTTAAAACAAAATTATAAATCCACATAACATGAAAAAAGATTTCAACCACTTCTCCATTTCTGTTCAAAATTCTTTGTTCCATGGGTCTTTTTATGATACTTTGATTACAATACTCAACAAGGATCCCTATTCTCATTAGTAAATTCAAAGTCAAATAGTGAGACTCATTTGCAGTAGAATCTAAGAGCTCAAACATGTAGTCTTACAATGGTTAAAATAAAATCAAAAGGCCAAGATTAATGACTAAAATCCTCAAACTAAGTTCTTGGCCAAAAAATCTCATACTTCAGCCCTTATTGCTTTAGCAAAATCCAAAGATGAGTATTTTGAAATCATTAAGTAGTTCTTAGAAAGTGACTCCAAATCAAATGATTATGTTTCCTTTTCATCTTCAGAATCCATAATCGGCTTAAAAAATAAAAATAAAGATGATTATTTTAACATTCTCCCTCCTATACAAAAATCCTAAGCATTTCTGCTTATATACATGTGTGTGTATGTAAAAAAACGAGTTTTTAGAGGAAAAAAATATTTATGGCTCATTTTTAGTTTTGTTTTTTTTTATCAAGCCTATCTTCCTAGGCCTTTAAGACATGTCCATCTAGGTTCATCTTCTTCCGGCCCTTTATACTCCTAATCCAAAGATTTCTGTCACAATAAGAAGATAATTTTTTTTTCATTTGCAAATACAACAAAAAAATTCAGTGATGGAAGACGAGGCAGACCTACATCAGACAACCTTTTGTAAACAAGTACACTCACACAGAACTTTCTTATCCTATACAAATAAAAGAGCATGTCATTCATATCCATGGAATGAAAAAAAATGTCATACGTACCTTCCTTCATCGCAAGATGATATTTTATTGGATCCCTGTCAGGTTTATATTTGAGGCATGCTATATAGCTTTCCATAGTTCCAGTGCGTATGTTTTAGAATGTAACGCCAAAAACAAATTAAAAACATGATAAAATTAATTTCAATTAAGTTAATAGTTTACCCCCATTAATTCAAATTATAAAATACCATGCTTGTAATCCATTCGTCAACGATCGATAACCTAATAGATGTTAAACTATATTTTAAATTCCAGGCTATATAGAATACCATTTCCAACGTTCCTGCCACAGAATTCTGTGTATGTATTCAAGTATTATTTTCTTCGGAGATCATATTTACAGAAGCCGGTGATTTGTAATGCCTATTCGAGAGAAACTTTTGGTGATAGGGGACTAGGAACAATGTCTTTGCTCAAAGAACTTCTTCATGACGAATAATCATGAGAGAAAACATCTTTTACCAGCTAGATGCAGCTACAATTTACTATCGTCCAAAGAATCTAATGCATGCATTTTATTGGGCCCTATCTTGTTAGTTTGGAAGCATGATTAAGTTGTTGTAATTCATACTAGCTTTAATGGCTGCCCTGAACTTTGTTGTTGCCCATCGAGATGTCATTTCTTCATTCATATAGAAACAGTTAGCAAATTAATGGTTTACCTAAAGACTTTGCCTTTAATGCAAATTTCTTGCGGTAATAAAAGCTATGAGCGAATATGCATCTACTAATATCATGGGAGTGTTGGAACGTGTGGCAGCGATTGTTTTTCAAAGTCCTCTGCTCTACTATCGATCTTGCATTTAAGAAGACAAAATCTTCTATATATTAACTTCGAAATCAAATAAGAGAACTCCTTATGACCACTACCCAAACTCTTAAGATTATATTAATGAATCTATAACTTATTGGACCTCTTGATAGAATATCTATGAAGAGATTACAATTTGAATTCGTTGAGTTGTATACATGGAAAGGAATGGAAGGGAAACAACTGTCTTTGACAACCCTGGTTAATTAGCATTCCTCATCATCTTCCTCATGATCAATTTATAATTTCGAGACTTGATTGTTGCTAAAAACTATATATTTGCAGTAGTCGCCATCGTTATGGATTTCACTAGCTAGAATGGGTGTGTGTTCATAAGGCGCTGGGCTGATGTGTTGGTGGTTGTATCATATATGTTGACAGGTCCATTGGATCCCAAGAAAGAAAGAAAAACAAAGGCAACCACGGTTTTCGCTCAAGAATAGAAAATAATTTTAATTTTAATTAACTGATAGATTTTTTTTTAAGAATAGAAAAGTTATTTACACGTATTTGCAATCATTATTCATAATAATCCATAAAACAATCCCCATTAATTAGTATACGGACACGAGAAATCTTTTCAAGTTCCACAGTGCAAAACAATATCTTAAAAACCCTTGCTTGTAGACTACACAACAAAGTTACATTTACATTTATATTTTACATTTAATTAGTATACGGACACGAGAAATTTTGATGTTCTTTTTTTAAATGAAAAGAAATAATAATTACAAAAATAATATCATAAAAAATGGTGATAATAAAAATATAAATGTGATTGTGATTGTGATAGTAGTAACAGCAAATAAGAAGTAAATAGTGACAGCAATAATAGTATAGTAATAATAATAATATATTTTAAAAATTTAATACCACCATCACATCACAGGGGTGATAGTTGAATAAAAAAATGATGGTAGAAGAAAAATGATATGGATGATGGTAAAGGTGGTAGCTGTGGCTGTGATGGAGAAAGATATTGTATAATTCGTGAAGCGGTTGTTGTTTAATTTTTAAAGGTATTTTTTATTTAGAAATACATGAAAATAATATTTTTTTTATTTTAAAAAAATTATTTTTAATATTAACACATCAAAATAATTTAAAAATATATAAAAAAATAATTTTAAATAAAAAAATTATAAAATGTAATTTCAACTGTAAAAATAAATAACACCATATTACGATGGGCAATAATAATACTATATTTCTTTTTCATAGACTTCACCATCTTTCCAACCATGTAAGGCTCGTTCATTGATTCTCTCCTCGTGTTTCTTAATGAATTTTGAAACTAACCCTGAGTGTTGCTGCATGTTTGGCAGTCAGTCCACTTTCCACCAATTTCTTCATATCTCATTATACAACTATCTAGATGATGCATCAGATTTAGTTAGAGTTAAAAATACAAAAAAATTAATCGAAGAAATTACAGAAATTTTAATTCTTAATTTTATTATTGAATATTTATTCAAGTAGTATGTCTCTCTAATAGGTTTGGAATTCCTTAAATATACCCAAAAATTAACCTAAACAAACTAAAATACCTAAATATAAAGAAAAATTAATAAAAATCCTAAACAAACTAGAAAACATAAAATTATTAAGCATACTATTTAATTTCCTAATTAAACTAAATAAAAAAAATAAAAAATATATATATTTTCTTAAAAACCTCCTGCATCACATAGAAAACTAGACACAGATACCTTTTTAACCATTCACAATCTGAACATACCAAACACATCATCAATTGATACAGTTTTGTTGATCCCTACATTTGTCCATTTCAAGCATTTCCGCCTCTTCTTATGTGTTAATCATCCATTCAACATTCTTCTGCCAACAGAAACCTTTTTTCAAGTTCCTAATATATTAAAGCGTGTTTAGAAATGTGGTTGTGGTTGTGGTTGCTTTTCAAAATGTTTTTCACTCAGAAATACATCAAAATAATATATATTTTTTATTTTTTAAAAATTATTTTTGACATAAGCACATCAAAACGATCTGAATATATATATATATATATAAAATAATTTTTAGTAAAAATGAAATTGAAATTTAAGGGAACGCGGTTTCAACCGCATTCCCAAATGTAGTGTAAGTCAACAAAAATCTATCTTAAAATCCATCAAACACTTCCCCTCTTTATTTTCTGCATCAATATGCATAGAATGGAAACCTATATATATATAGAAGCCATGAGCTGCCGCAGATTGTCAACAGTTCTCACAAATTTCTACACATCTAGATGATCCTTTGTTGAAAATTTCGTGTTGATTTTGAATGTGTTGTATAGGTGCTAGAAATTTATGTTGATTTCATGTGGATTTGTGATAAGAATTATTGAACACACCACATTAATATAAAACGGATAGAAACTTTACAAATTCTAATCTTTGACAATTAATGGCCTTGGATTCACCCATAGCCACCGTTTTATGCACATAACTGGAAGGCCCATTTTTCGCCATCACATATAGTATATCACAATTTATGATTCCTTAAATATGCCATAGACAACTGCCAAGCAGTACAAAGCTAGTATTCAAGTTAGTATTTTTTTAAAAAGTATTTTTTTAAAGTATTTAAAAATAATTTTTTTTCAGATTTTTTTATATTTTTAACATCAGCACATCAAAATCATTACAAAATATTTAAAAAAATATTAATTTTATATTTTTTTAAAATCAAATGTACTTATAAAACTCATCTAAAAACAATTTCAAACGCTATAACAACCTGTGGTTATAAATCACCATAGCAACCCCATGATATCCTTTACAATTTATTAATAGCAATAACCATGACCCTGGTTATTTTCATCACTCACCATGCACTTGCCTTGAGTTTCTTTCAATCACACACAAATGAAGACCCAATCCCTTGTATTTATTTATACAAGTTGATAACCGAGAACTTGAGTCCCAAAAGACTAAGGACTTAACGATTCACAAAGCAACAGGTTAATTATGATTAAAGCAACGTTAATTAGATATCCTAAGTTGTCATTGACTTGATTCCATGTTAGCTTGGTTTGTTTTCTAACATCCTTGTATCTTCTTAGTTACCTTAATATTCAGAGACATTCCACCAACTCAATAGGTACAGGAGGCTAAATTCTTCCCAATTAACTACGAATTAATTAAGATAAAACTAATTCTTCATTCATTTACAGATATAAAATCCCATCTAGTTCGAATTAATTACCATTAATTTTATTTCACAATCCAACCATACCATCTATCAACTCAATTCATGTGTCCAAATGCATAAACTTGGATTTCAGAAATCAACTCCATCTTTCATAACCCATCATTTCAACGTATATAGTCAAAAGAAAACAAAGCAACCTGTTACCTCTTAATTTCGACAACCTTAACCTTTGCCAACTTCGATAATTCTTTTGCCTTTGGCCGGTTTTCCTTCGCCGCCACTACTGCAAGACCACAACAATTGCTTTTAATTAGTAAAACAAACTGTAGCCTCACGATTCAAACTTAAACATACTACAAGATAATAAAACAAACACATGGTTAGCACACAAGGAAATTACTAGCAATTATTTACCTGGCATTACATTTGCTCCTCGTCTAGGCTCTCTTGGGCGGTCCTTCTCCTTCACAAGCTTGCGGATTAGGGTAAAGACTGCTTGTATTTCATGACTAGAGATGTGTGTGTGTTTTTGTGTCAAGATAAGTCCAGGGCTATATGTTATAACTATCAGTTGAAGTTTTGAAAATTGATCTATAGAGTTAAATCGGTCATGTTTTAGATTTGGAGATGATTTTTCTTTCTTTGAAAGATGATCAAGGTTATTGTAGAATTTTCTGCAACCACGTGGAAGCCCAGTCACTAATTATGAAGGCAGGGAGGCAGGCATGCATGCATGCCAACTAGCTGGGGAGCACCACCGGTATTGGGTGGACTCTACCTATTTGGCCAACTGATATGTTGCGTGCTGTGTATTTAAAAAAAAAAAAAGCACGCGTCAAGTTCTTGATGGCCGACGGCATTGTAGAATTTGCCACAAAAAAAGAGAGAGGAATGATCCACCTCTTTGTTCGTGTTCGTGACATTGTACATTGGTTCGGGCAATGACCAGCATCTAGGCCCACCACCTGAACTAACAGCTGGAACTGATAAGGTCTGGGCCCCTCCCCCATTTCTCTGAAAAAAATATCTTAATCATTGACGCAGTAAACCTTGAGATTCATGGCAGAGATTTAGAATCAGAATGTGAGAAAAGCAACACTGCAATGCAGTAACATTGTTTTATCTCCTGCTTTAACTTCGACAAAGTTTATTAATTCATGTCCGCTTTCATCACCAATCCATAGAGACTAGCTGGGGGGAGAGAGAGAGAGAGAGAGAGTTCAATTGCCAGTTAGGTGGGAAACTACCATCCATATATCAGAAGCATACACGCACACACACATGTGTGTATATATATATATATAAATTACAGGTAGCAGCAGCTTTGGCCAGAAAGAAGAAATTGCACAAACAATGATGATGAGATGTTCCGTAGGACTGAGCAATAATGAAATGAAAAACCCAAATGAGGTTCTTTATCAAAACCACCCAACACCTGTTAAAATAGTACCGTCTTTCCTTCAAACCCTAGCTAAAACCCCATTTTAATCACTCAAAAAAAATATGGAATAATAATTAGGGAAAAGAAACGCAAAAGAAAAGGAAAACAAAACTCCAGTATTTCAAGAACAATCAAACCTCACGTGTGTTACACATAAAAACTACACAAGTGGAGGGATGATGATCATGATGATGCTCTTGCTTTGCTTGCTCCATCTCTATGAGTGATGACTCGTTGTATCATGCCGATCATCGCTTCCTCCACCACCGCCACCATGATGTGAGTGAGACCCACTCGCCTGTGATTCTGATAGACCTGAAGGTCGGTAGGGATTCAATCCAGCTAGCATGTTCAAATGCCCTTCACTTATCCCACTATTACCACCACTGGCACCACCAATGCTAGTAGACCCCAGTTGCTGGCTAGGCAATAAGGTAACAGGAGCAGGAAAATTCATAAAATGCAACCCACTTGACATGCTGCCTCTGTACACACTACTGTTGTTGACAGAAGGAAATGTCCATATAGGGTCTCCGCTCATGACTTGATTGTTATTGGAATTAGCCAGCATCCAAAAATTTGCTGGAATTTGACCATGACTAGCTGGGATTGCCCCTGCACTGGATTGTAACAAGTAATTCCCCATCTGATGCTGTTGCGATGGTGATAAATCTTGCTCGGACCTTCGTTTCCTGCTTAAACTCTCTTCCGTCTCCGTTGATAATTCCAGTGAAGAATTGTCTCGCAATTCTTGCTTCGCTTGCAGCACTGCATTCAGATTGTTACTAGATTGGAAACTTAGGAATGTCGGTGGTTGTGAGGTTTCTAGCCCAATTCCGGGGAACAAACTCCGACTACGTTGCTGCAGTGAAAAGTTTGGATTGAAACTCCCTGATCTTAGGTGAGAAGGAATTGACATACTTGAACCAGAGCTACGCAAGGATATGTTGAGTGAAGTGAAATTAGCAGGGATTGTGCCCGTGCCTGTGGCAGCGATCACTGCTGGTTCAGCTTGTTGAAGTAACCACTCGATGGTTTCACCATCTGATTTGTGGCCAAGCTCTCGAGTGAGCTGAAAAACCCTAGCAGCGCAGAGAGCTGGCATGCGAATTCTACGACCACGTCCATCCACCTTCGTGTGTCTGTCTTTTGTTGATGTTCGTTTTGGAGGGGGTTTCTTTGATGGTTCAGCAACCTCAATTTGGAGATTCGAGGTAGAGTGATTTGTGTTCGTACTGTTGCTGTTGCTGTTAGGTTCGGTAGTGGAGATGGGAAGAGAAGGGTAAGGAGAAGAGGAAGAGCAAGGCTCGTCTTCTTTCTTTTCCAGCAATTGGAATGGGAAGGTTGGGCGGTGGTGGTGCTGGTGATGGTGCTGATGGTGGAACTGATCATCACCTCCTTCCATTATGGCATGAAAATATGTGGGAATTTCTCCAATGGCTTTTCTTTCCCCCTCTTTATTTTCTATGAGAAAAGATTGAATATTTACTAGAAGAGTCTGTATTGAGAGAGGGGCAGAGAGAGAGAGAGAGAGACCCTTTTTTGATTCCTCGCGTCTCTTTTGGGTGCCTGGAATTCCCTCCCTAGAGAATTAATGTTAGAGAGAGGATAAGAGAGGAAGAGCTGGACGAGCTTTAAGCAACAAACATAATGAGTGGGAATTATATGGGGTAAGCTTTAAAAAGCAATTTTTTTAACAAAAAGAAAAAATTGCTTTGTTGATGTGTCGACAAGCTTTTTGTTTTCTTTTTTTTTTTTTTTGGAAAAAAACTCAGGCCCCAACCTGCGATGTTCTTCCCATATCAATCACCATTCTTCAGAACTTAGACAAATATGGCTCAACCTTTCACAATAAAAGTTATAAATTATGGGTTCCTACCGTGTATCGCCTTCCTTTTTAGTCTCCACCAACGTGAAACTGTTGTATCGTTGTGCAACAAGCTCCATTAATTTCCTAATTTGATTTTATAGTGACTATTTTGTATCGACTGTGTAATTTGGATTCTTACTTCACTCGATTAAAGAAAAGTGCTTATTGCTTTGATTGATATTCATTTGAAAGATGGTGTAAGTTAATTATGCATGCAAAAACCCTAGATAAGATTTTTCAAAAAAAAAAAAAGATGTTTCTTAAAATTCCAAGATTCAATGATGAAAGAAAGCGGGGAGCATGGAGGAAAGTTTTGATGTGTTTGTTTGTACAATCGACTTATTGGAAAATATATAATTCAAAGTAATGGCTAGAGCAAGCACATCATCTTGTGATGAAGATTAAGATTTTTCTAGGTGCTTTGCAGTAATTTTAAATCCCTTTTTGGTTTTTTAAAGGAAAAAAAAAGATTTATTTGATTTTGTTGATTACGTTTTTAACATCATGTCTCGTGGATTTGAATTTTCACAGTAATAAAAAAGATTTTTAAGTAATTTGATTTTATTTTTTAAGTTTAATTTCATGATCAAATTTGAGTCAATTTTTATTTAAATTTAATACAAATCTTTAATATATTATTTTAAAAACGAGTATTTTAATATACTAAAATCCCGTCAAACTCGTAAAATAGCTAGGTGTTTGTCATATACATATAACATGTTTTATTATCTGTTAAAAAAACATTATTTTTAAGAATTCCTAATGAAAATATAGGAACAATCACTTTTAGTGTTGAAACGTTGAGTCAATGTTTAGTAAGGTTTTGAAAATTGAAGAGTGATATGGGAAATCAAATGTAAGTTGGGGACTGATTTGTAGTTAATATTTATTTTATTTTTGTGAATCAAGGCAGCGAGGTTCCTTTTTATTGTGGTTGGACAGCCCCTTTGGTTCAGACTCCACGTGAGGTGCTCTTTTTATCATTCAATTTTTAAAGACAATGGTGGCCAGAGGTGGGTCCAATCCCAAGTCAAAAATTTGAGAGACTTATTATTAGGTGGGTCCCATAACATTCAAGCAAGAACCCTGATAGGTGGACTCTACATTAGGATTCTGACACGTGGCATGAGGATCACAATACATGATCTACTGCGGTCACTAGCATCATAATTCACACATAAAAATACTCAACTAACATTTTTCAATTATTGATTTTAGAATATGTTTTTCTCAGATGAACCGACTCTTTTTCTTTTTTTAGGAAACAACCTTGAAAATCATTCAAAATAATTAGACAAAAATTATATTTAGTGACAAAAATATATATAAAAAGTTTATTTTACCCTTAATATATATTGTTGTCAAACTTATAATTTTAAAAAACTAATTAGATATTTTTACTTTAGTTTATGATAAGTGTTGAAATTAATAATAATATAATAACATTAATTATAAAACCAGAGCCGACTTGACGGGTTGACCCGAGACTTGGACTGGTCCGAGTTTAAAAAATAGAGAAATTATTGAATTGGCTTGACCGAATCAAAAACCTAGTTCAACCCGGGATAAAAAACCCGATTAAAAACCCGTTGACTTTCTTAAAAAATTCTTGATCAAAACAACATTGTTTTGATTTGTAAAAATGTTTTAGGTCAACCGAGTGACTTGTGACCTAATCTTTGCCTCACGCCGACTTCTGATTAGGGTTTTAAAACTATGATAATAATCATTTTTATCCATATGTTGACCCTCCTTACCCATGACCCGGGGCTTGCTCCGGAATGACCCCCGAATCAAGTTTTAAAATTATGATAATAATCAGTTTTATTTTATGTTGACCCAGGTTGACCTTTCCTTAGCCCATATCGATTTTCAAGTCGGGTTTTAAACCTATAATAATAACTATTTTTTTTCATTGCATTGATCTGAATCAACATTCAACCCCACTCTTGACCCAGGCCTTACCCAAGCCAACCCCCGAATCGAGTTTTAAGATTATGATAATAAACTGTTTTTATTATTAGGTCGACCTAGGTTAACCTAATTAACTCATGACTCCGTCCTCAACCAGTGATTTGAGCTTTGCCTCGAATTGATCTTCGAAATGAGTTTTAAAACTATAATAATAACTATTTTTTCTTTACATGTCTTAGTTGGACAATTTTGAAGTTGGGAAATTTTTATAAGAATATTTTAGGAATAAAAATAATAAATATTGTCTCTAGAGATATGTCTCATCTATACCTCTTGTTTATGTCCTTTTTTTATGTCTCTAAAGACATAAATTCACTCCAAAATTATTATAGAGATATATTTATATTTATCTCTCTATCTCTTCAACTGAACATATATTTATCTTTATTGTCTTCATCGCTTCTGTTCCTGGGATAATAACCAAAAGGTAATATATATATATATATATATATATATATGAAATGGGCCATCAAAATCTAAGACTTTGTCACCTGAAAAAGTATCATTAACATATATATGAAGTTACAAAGAATTGATCTTTATCATTTCTTAGACATTTTTATTTTTTACTATTAAAATCCTTGGTTTTTTACTATCTTAAAACTTCAATTTTTAAATTTTGAATCTAACTTTGTGTTTAAAGTGATGGTTGTGGATGTTAAGTTTTTTATTATTATTATTGAATTTGTTTTAAGGATAATTTTAGTGATTTAGTGGAATTGTTTGGTAAATAAAATGGACCTTTTAAGGCGGTCGATAACAAGTTTTGATTGTTGGATCTAGAACAACAACAAATAACATATCGTCCAATTTAAACGGAGGCCACCACAATAAATGAATGTATGATATATTGTGCCCTCCTATGAATTTTTTTTTCCTCTCTTTTTTAATGTCAACAAAGTTTTATTTTTTACTATGTACTTGGAAATTATGTGTTTCTTCCTCACAAAACATTATTTACTTAAATAATGCTTTATTTTCTTTTTTAGTATTAGTTTATTTTTAATTTCAAGTAAGGGAATTCAATACAACATTGTTTTGGTTATTTTTAGTGTTTTTTAAAAAAACTATTTTTCAATTTTAAATTTGTAAATTGTATTTACTAGATATTAGACTTCATAACTTATTTTAATTTATTTTTTATGGGGTTATCTCGATCTTAAGACCTGGGTTTCAAGGTTGGCGAGTTAATTTGGGTTAACTCATGTGTTTTTTTTGTGTTTGTTTTTTAATTGATTTTTCTTTCAATTTCATCCTTGAACATTGGGTTAATTGAGATTTTTATTTTATTTTTTTTCAAATTCATCTTTCTACATTGAGTTTACTAGGGTTTGAACTTTATAGTTTATTTTTATTTGCTTTCTATGAGGTTATCCTGATCTTATGATTTAGGTCGCAAGTTTGGCAGGTTAACTCAGGCTTTTTTGTGTCTATTTTTTAATTGATTTTTTTTTAATTTTATCATTTGATATTTAGTTTAATAATATGGCAACATAACTAAATATAAACATTAATAAGCAGTACCAAACCTACGAGGTTGAAGGGACTGATCACACCCTCTAAAAAAAATTTTATATGCATATATATATATATATATATATATTTGTTGATTACACTACTTTGCATGCTCGCACTACGGTAGTGCGATAAGACCAAAAGGTTTTTTAACGTAGAAGAAGAATGTCTAGGTCACGAGGAGTTTTTTGGTATTGTCACTAAAACTAAAAACACGACCAGCAAATTGTTTTTCTCATCAAGAAAATTTTTTTAAAAAATTATATGTGGATTTAATAAAATCAATCAAGAATTAAATGTATCAATAAATGATAATAAATCTATTTATTTAAATAAAAATTGAGTAAGGAATATGAAATAAGGTTGCATATAATATATGACCTTTTGTCATGTGTAACTCTTTCAAATTCTTTTATTTAATTATGGAACAATAGTTTTTTTCTTTTTGTTAAAAATGTAAGCTATTTCATATAAGTACATAACATATATTTCACAAGTTTAAAATCAATTTTCTTATTAATATATCTCTAGTTTATCTTAGTGAAAGCATGTTTTTTTTTTAACTAAAATCATTATTTTTGTTAAAAACAAATCATGATTGTTAAAGGAAGTTAAAAAATATTAAAATAGCATGTCTATATTTTGTATGTGATTAGAAGGTAAAAAAAAAATCATAAATGTTATCAAATTATTCTTAAGAAAGCAATTCAATTTGTGAGGAATTGTCTACTTTTTTATATACTCATAATTTGACGATCTGTCTGTTTAGATAGGTGCCGTGAAATTGACTATAAAATCAGATATGGAAGATAACAACGTCAAAAACTGAGGGAAATGAGTTTCGATACTCATCTAAGTCCTCATCAACCGTTTGTGGGATGAGAAAAATCAAAATAAAAGCTAAAATCAATTGTCTCAATAGGCACAATAAGCGTTTACATTCGATAAGAGGTTAACATAGGATGAATGCCCTTGGGGTTAAGAGCTATTTTCATGACTAAGCAAAAAAATAGAGAGAGGTGTTCTCCTAGACATGGACCATCATATGGGAATAAACTTTCCCTTCTAGTTTAGAAATCTGGTTATCCTTATCAAGTTATAAGTAGCTTACTTGATGATCTCGATACCAAACAAAGAAAGTTATGGATTAATAGGGCTAGGTTTGCTTTATAGAATTGTGACCTCTTATTCTTAACAAGTTAAAGTGACCTACATCGATATATAGAGTCTCCATCCTTTCTTGCAAGAAAATTTATTCTACTTAAAGATGAAGAGTACCAAGGGCTAGATGAAAGGAAAGAGTAAGCTCGTTTACAATTAAAAATTTATAATATTATTTAAGAATCAATTTTAAAATTTAAGAGTAAGTTAATTAACATGTTAATCTTGTAAGAAAATTTATTCTACTTAAAGAGAAAGAGCACCAAGGGCTAGATGAAAGGAAAGAGTAAGCTCGTTTACAATTAAAAATTTATAATATTATTTAAGAATTAATTTTAAAATTTAAGAGTAAGTTAATTAACATGTTAATTTTTTTAGTGCAAAAAAAAAAAACCAAAGAGCAAGGAAAAGAAAGAAAGGGGTTATGCTCAGTGCTTGGCCTATCAGAAGCAAACAAGGCGCGCACAAGCATAGAGGCCAGACCTAGCTTTAATTATTTTTTTATGAAGGGGGAAGATGACATGTTGTCTACCACTAATTTTCTTGAAAAAAAATTAATACAAATGACGCATTGACCATTTGCTCAATTTTCAACAATGAAAGTGGTTGGAAATCGGGCATAAAATCAAATTGTCTATTTTGGACCAAACAATTCATTTTCAAACAATTTTTCACATGAAAACACTTAAGAGACACTCTAAAAATCTTAATAAACCCATTTATATCCTTAAAGCAGACAAAAAAACAAGAAATTAACCCAACATCACAAATCTTCCCAAACTTTAATCTACTTTTTCAGCAAAATAATTGCCAAAAACCTCCACCAACAAACTATAGATAAAATAATCTTCCCAATTTTTTGTAGAAAGAATTAGTAACTAAAATAATTATCTCAAAAGTTATGAAATATGAAATATGATAAAAAAAAAATGTTAGTTTGCGAAGGCAACACAAATTTTAGCCCCAATCAATTTTAGATATAGATCTAAGTATATATAGAAATATTAAATATTTATTTTGATTTTATTAAACTTTATAACTTTATTTTATTTTTCCATCTGTTACTAATTTATTTATAATTTTTTTTTGTAGGTTGTGTTTATGAAAAAAAAAATCGAGGACAAAATGAAAAAGAATAAAAAAAAAAGAGGGGGGGGATAAAGGAGGGAAGAGAGAAAAAAAGGACAAGAGGGGATCAGATGAAACTGCGTCGTTTAATCGAAGTCCTAATTAATTGATTCTCCCTTCTTTCTCTCCTCCGTTCGTCTGCTACCTCCCCAAATGAAAAATGAAGCAGACAACCCAGTACTTCTCCCTCTCTTCTCTCAGATGGTAGAACTCTCATGCTAGTCCGCTCCTACCAAATGAGACAAGCTCTTGTTAGAGATGTACTCTCAAGCTAGCTGTATGTATTCTGCTGCAACACATCACGCCACCAACATATCCCTGATATCTACCAAGCTCGGACAAAACCACGTGCCTTGTCTTGCTCTACACGAATCAAACTCGAAGTGAGTTGTAGGCTGTTCAATGAGATGAATGAAGGGTGACGAGTTGAGGGAAAGAACGAGGGGACAATGGTGAAGTTCTAGAGCTTTCTCTGAGGGCAAGATAGGAGAAAAGGGAAAGAGTTCGAGCATGGTAAAAGGGTTAGGGAGGGGAATCTGTAATCTTTGACAGGAGGTCACTCGAGAAATTCAAAGGGACTAATAAAAGGGAGTCTCACGAGCCGTCCAAGAACATCACTTCAGTTCAAAATCGCTACATGGAATTATGTGATTTAAATAGTTTCTTTTGTATAATTTATTATTTATAAGAAAATTTTAAAAACTTTATAAATTAGTCAAATATAAATTAATTATTTTAATAATATTTATATATTAATTCATGATAATTTTAAAAATTAACTTAATCAAAATTCTTATTTAATTTTTCTAGATTTAAAAATATAATCTTTATATTAATTATATTCAAGTTTTTAATTTCTAAAATATATTGCAATCAAGTTATACTTAATCAAATTATCTTAGTTTAATTTCTGACTAATGGTTCTAATCATCCCAATTATATGAAATTATCATGCGGTTCAGTTCAGTATACATGTCTTATGACAAGCACTGCATATTAGTTTCGAGTATCTCTTATACTTCAGCTTATGAGAATAAAAATTTTATTTCATAAAGGAAAAAAAATAATATGTATAACTCTTTAC
>Ga0307517_10008087_pt1 | contig 15154 bp, 15 predicted proteins | sample 23_EM_MG_FD_194515 | JGI IMG/M metagenome (GOLD analysis project Ga0307517, IMG submission 194515) | Populus trichocarpa ectomycorrhiza microbial communities from riparian zone in the Pacific Northwest, United States - 23_EM | ecosystem: Host-associated > Plants > Roots > Unclassified | place...
CGCCAGACGAGTAACAGCCCTAATTTATCGTCAGCCATCCGTTTATTAAGATTAAGCTAAACCAGACTATACCTTGTCGTCGAACCAGTGCCACCAGGTAACACAGCCAGGTTCCTCAAAGTCCACGTCCCAGTGTCCAGTAACTCGCCCGCAAGCTCCCTACATGCACAGTATGGTTAGTGGATTGCCTCTCTGGGTATAGTCACATACTTCAAGATCTTCGCAGCGAGAAGGAAGTAGATCTCTCCCATGGATGTTTATTGTCTTTTTACGACACTCCTCCAAAGCGTCAAACCCAAGAGGAACATGGGCAAGAACGGCAGTATACTCCCGCGTGGCGTACCTCGAGCAACGCGCTGCTGCCAATCCCTCCCAGGAAATGCCCTCCCGCTTCTTAATTTCGTCATCATGCCTTTGCCTCTCGTACTCCTCGTGTCTGGCTCGCCTCTCCTTCCAAACTGTTTCGTCGTGTTCCATTTGGAGTCGTAGCGCCTGGTGTTTCGCCACCTCGAGTGCCCATTCTTCCCGCTTCTTCGTTTCATCGTCATAACCCCTCCTCTCTTGTTCTTCGTGTCTGGCTCGCCTCTCCTCCCAGACGGCTTCGAAGTGGTTCATTTGCTTCTGGTGTTTCGCTACCTCGCGTGCCCATCCATGTCTTACTACCTTCTGGTATGTGGAGTTGATTAACGAATCCAGTGTGTATCCAAAGCAAACGAAGAGGATGGCGAATAAGGCTGCCAGATAGAGAAATTTGGACATCGATATGTATAACCCAGATTTCCTTCCACCATTGGACGCTCCGCCTAACAAGGGCTCGCGTTCGTCCTGCAGATAGTAGAATCCGCCAACGGGCTGAGGAGTATGTCCCCGATGCTTGTATTGTGTTTGAGGTCTGTATAGTGTAGTCGTTTCCGATTCTATAAGCAGGACAGTTCAGAAAGTCAGAAGTAAGATCCCTACCCATCCGAACCGTCCGTCGCTGGGTTGGCTGGCATGGAGATCGTGGAAGCCGATAACAAACACCGCGAGGCCGTGGGAACTTGCTAACTTAGATAAGTGCTTCCGTGAGCCGGGCCGGCCGAGGAGTCCAATAGATGCTCATGATCGAGTAGTCATGAACTTTGACGGCGCTCTCAGCTTCCGCATTAAGCGGAAGGTAAATCCTGCCCAGGATTTACAAGGATGCAGAGCGTAGCAGAAAGGACCATGCTCTCGGATCCTGACCTAACGAGGGTGTCCGAACAATGTCCGAACAAACGCTGTGATGGGTGGGGGGGCTGAACCACTCCGTGCAGCAATAATCGTCGGTAACTATTAAAATTAGGTCCTTGTTTTCTTTACCCTGTGAAAGTCAGAATACGAAAGCATATGCCGAAGTGAATAGTAGCACTCAGCTGCATATGTTTGGTAGCATGGAGTTATGAATACCCCAGTATTGCACAGGTAAAAATGGTGTAGAGGGTGGGTGAAAACGAAGATATCTATGCACCCAAAAAAGCGGCGGCACATCTCGCCCGAATCGCAACGCGACGGAGAGAAGGACAAAAGACCTGTCATCAAAGTTGTTTGGATCAACAATGATGGGTAGTTTGTCACGTGCTTTCCGCTTGTTAATCTATGCTGCTTTAAGACGAGAATCTGGTAAAATTTTGTTGAAGAGCATAGTTCGAATTTGAGTATATTCTCTTGCGGCGTCCATACTACATACAAGATAGATAAACTGCATCTCCCTTGTTTATGTAATGGGAAGAAATCTAGCTATATTTGTGTAGTTCCTTTATGGTGAGTGTTCACTCAATATTTACTGTCCAATTTTAGGTCCCTTCTTCCCTCGTCGCCATCCAGTTGCACTCCCATCCCCGCTTCCTTCTCATCACTTTTCGTCCAGTAGTAAACCACCACTTACAATGACAAGATTTCCAGCGGTTGATGAAAGCTGTTCAAACTTAAATTAGCAGGGTTGGTCAAGAATGAGTTCTCTCGGTCGCAGATTTTTCATGACTCGCTTCAAGCCGGCTTAACATCACATGACGGGCCGGCCATTGTAACGGCACCTGGGATTTTCCGACAATCTGTTCAATCCTTTGTTCTGATCAACCCGGAACCCCATTGGCTTCGATTTTCTGGGAAACAAGGGAAGGGAAAGCATGATCCGAACCTGCATTTTCGGGTGGCTTGTTTGATCATCGGATGTCGCAACAAAGCACGATAGATAGTCTGATATCGCGGAGGCGTTGGTTTCTGTTTGAGGGTTGGGGGGCATCGGAAGGGAGTCCAATGAGTTCCCCTCTCTTGGCTTTGGTTACTTGCAGATTCCAACAATGGATATTGTGTCGGAAAAAGCCGAAACCCGTTACAACGGGTTGTAACGCATTGTAACACCAACCAAACCGGTTACGAAAATTGCCGGTCGTCACGCGTTCGAGCCAAAGCCTTATTCGCTTTAACGGGATTGTTACAATGTCACCCGGCGTTCCAACGGGTTCCAACGGATTCCAACACTACAAATGAAGACCTCCATCTCAACACAAAGGGCATCAAGAACGCATATTGTGAGTTAATAACCCTTCTACAACTCCCTACCTTGCTGAAAATTTGCAAATCGCACCATTTTACGAAAGGTGGATTTAGATGTGGGTCAGGCCGTATGGTTGTCACAAATTGAACCAGTGGCAACGGCATTGGAACGGCCGTTGTCACAGAAAACCGTTGTAACGGGTTTATTAAAAGTCCGACATGGCATGTCCTGTGTCCAAGTCAGATATTATGCAGGCCACTGGCGCACATGGCTTCAGATGGATGTACTGCGGTCGGACCGGACCTCCTATCGTGCCACATCAAAACATGTTGCGAGAAACTACAGATACATCCTCCCGAACGCCTTCCAAGTTACAAACTACCGCTCTGATCTCTACAAGTTCATTATGACAGACACACTTAAAATGGGGGTGTGCATGCGCCTGCAAACCCCTCTTACCAGGGGAATGGTCCTCGCCTTCAAATTCGGTCGTTTGGATCTTACAACCCCTAAATCTGAATCGGTGGCGGATCCAACGATGCTCCAGCTATGGAACGAAGCAGGGGATATCGTTCTTCAAGTAGAGATCTATACCAAACGAAATGAGGTCGCCTTCAACTCTCACGCACAAATGAGCCTGCTAGATGGTTGGGGGGAACGCGAGACGGTACATAACATTGCCACCTCTTTCCAATCGACCTCAAGATTCACCATCTCAGTACAAGACTGTGGGGATACATATCAAGTACTCTTTAATCTCACTACCATACATTTCTTCCAAAAACGAATCTCCATCAATTCACCCGCAACAAAAGTGTCTTATCAACAGGGATCGGACTCTCATTCCACTACAGCCTTGTCGCCATCATTGCAGGTTATCGTATACAACGTAGATTCCCTTCCCACCGAGGAGAAGAAGGCTATTCGGTTGGGTGTTGCTTTGTCGACGGAGCCCCTCACATCCCTCAAGTGGGATGAGGGCAATGAGGTACGCTACAGAACGTGCCATCTCCGGCTGATACTTACTTTAACCAGGTCCGAATATACTATCTTGGTCCTGGAAATATTTTAAATGAGGATGCTTATTCTGCTGGCGGTAAAAATAAAGGTTGGAACCAGGGGGATCTTCATAAACTTGGTATCGTCTTGAAAGCTGATTCCGCTCTTGCTGCCGTTCAGTTGGAATCGGAGGAGGATGACATCCGTATTTACTATCAAGGCTGGTGTGAATTACTCCTCCATTTAAATGATGCTAAATTACACCTTGAAAGTAGACACAAAATCGGGTTTTATTCAAGCACTCTTTCGTCTTCCTCAAGGATCCTGGATTCAAGGTAGCAAGATCGTACAAGCCGTCGTTGGGTCGAGTATCGCAGCTATAGTCTCCCGTTCCAACGGAATACTGGTCGCCGTGTACATCTATTACCAGGACCTAGACTTGCATCTCAGGGAGCGGGTTTGGTCCCCTGATGCGCCTCGGTGGGTGCCCAGTGAGTATCTTCTTACGATCGACGTGCTATTGTGTGGGGATTCAGAGAAAATTTGACAGGTAGCTTTGATGCTGGTGCACAACCACAAGGCACCCCGATATATGCCTTTACCAGAGATAGTGAGATACATGTCGCGTGGCGAGATGCAAAAGGCCGACGTGTGGGCGCTGATCGATCAAATTTGTTACGTGTTGGTGCCAGAAAGCCGGGGAATGGATGTGAGCAATTGGATGGACATGATTAACTTAAGGTTTGTTGTACACAAGTAAAATTCAGTTCGGATTTGAGTCTTTGATCTGTTTCTTGTACTTTGGACTGGAGCATAAATTTGGATGTAAATATAAATAGTGCTATTTTCAATAACAAGCACACATTGAAAAGATGAATTGTACAGCCAGTTTGATAAGTTGGGAATCATTTTTAGGGGATGGCAACACTGGTGGTTCGCCCAGCGAGCATTCGGACACAGATCTATGTTGATGGCGATTGGCACCAAAGGAAAGTAAGAACGGACTTGTAATCAAATTTTACTTGTTTCAACCTAAGCTCGCTGTGTATCCTTCACTCCTCAGCAAATGGGGAGTAACGTATTCAGAAAAATCCTCCAGAGTCTGGGTTTTTCCAATCACGTCCATCTAGCTGCAGTTCACGCCCACCTTAACGGACGGGGACTAGACTACCTCCATAACCCAAGTATGTCGAAGGGGAGTGAAGGACAATATGACGTATGTAGTATGCACATTTTAAGCCCCAAAAAAACCCGTCATCAAGTCATCTCGGTCTTCAAAAAGTCATGAGTTGTGAGTTCGGGCAGGCCTTGGCGAATATCCGTCAAAGTATATAAGCGTGAAGCAAATGAAAGTTAGAATGTGAAAAAGGCACAGGGGAAGTGTATGGACTATGGGAGTGCGAAGCGGCAGTGCCGTGAAAATAAAATTTAATAGACACTATTCCAGGGATGATAGTGACGGACGAAAGAGGGAAATAAGGGCAATGATTCTACCAAGGAGTATGACCTAGGGAAACTGATGTCCAATAACCACTGATGTTTTCGGCGGATCCGGAGATATCAGAGAACTAATACCACGGGAGTAACAGCAAGAACGATGTGATCTCAACCCCGAATTTCAGGCCTTCACCTCAATTGGGATTTAGGCGTTGAAACTCACACCTAGCGCCTGGAGGGTGTACCCCCGGTCATGGTCTCCTAAACTGAAGGTCATCTCCAGCTATCATAGCTGCTCCACTCCAGTCCCCATAACAACCACCAAGTTCTTCGGGTCTATAGTTCTCAAATTGCTAAGGAGAAAAAGGGAAAACATAGGATTATTGCGTGGCAATATCAGAAAGTGGGACAAGCGTTATTTAACAACTGAAAAGACCACGCATATAGGGTTTCAACGTGGAGACCTTTGAGCTGTCAGTTGTCAGCGAGCGTTGGTGCACGCGACCCATTCCATGCAGCAATTCAAGTAGTCACGGTGATCCTCGTCAGGTGTCAGATCCTTAGATACATGAGGAGTTCTCGGGCTTGTTCAACACCACGTAAACCCCGCCATGCTTGAAGCTTGAAATTACACTGCAGCCGCGGCAAATCTTTGCAATTAAATTTACTCCTGCCACCCCATCGCGGTACATAAAATTTGGCCTGTGGATTCTTCTCGAAACCTTGAGTGAAATTCCCAACGCAGCGATACTCTGGCTATACGAAGAATAAAATTTTTGGGATAGCAGTGAACTCTATTGCAGTGACCCAGCGGCGACATGACGTGCTGTAACTTCCCGCATCTAGGAACTTGTATTCTGACAGTCCGTCCCATAAACAATAGTACCATGACCAGGGTATACCAACATCGATACAAACACATAAATGCATAACGATGTGTCGCTGATATCCCATCAAATTGCACACCGGAGGTTGCCACTGAGCCAATTTTGACACTCCGAAGCATCTGCCGGATAAGTGCCGTTAGGGTTTGAGTTGGGCTAGCAGTAGGTTAGGGGTTGGGGTTGTATTTTGGCGCGGTAGCGCGCTCTTAGGTTGGCGGTCGGGGTAGTTAAAACTCCGGCTGCCGGGAGTCGAGGGTGTGTCGCATCTCGATTCATTTGGGGAGTGTGTTGTTCTTGATATATCCTCATGAGCTTCACTCACTACCCGGTTTCGTCATGTGCATTCATCCTATCAAACAGTTTCGCACAATATGCTCAAGTTACGTGCTGTAAATTTCCTTGTATTCTGACAGCTCGTCCCATAAACAATAGTGCACCGGCACCATGACCCTGCTTCCTTGACTACCCGGTTTCGTCTGCATTCACGCATCGGCTTAAGTTCAAAAACAATTTCGCACCGTGACAATCTGTTCAAGTTAGGTGCTGTAATTTCCCTTGTATTCGTCCAATAAACAATAGTGCAACATGGCTTCCCTCACGACCCAGTTACCTGATTCATCATCTACATTATGTTAGATGCTGTAACTTTCCGTTCCCAGGGATTTGTATTCTGACAGCCCACCCCATACCAAACAATACCAGTGCCCCATGACCCTGTTTCCCTTACGACCCGGTTTCATCATCTACATCCGCTCTAGCAATCTAATGAGGTAAATTCATTTCGTTCAGAATTGCATGGCGTGTGCCTATCCTGCCTATCCTAAAAAAAAAAGTATAAGAGCGAAGCCTTGGTGGTGCCGTTCTGCCATCTCTAGCGTCGCGATGTCCCTACTGAGTTCTGATCATTCCCCTTCTCATTCACGTTCTTCGTCTTCTTCATGCCTGCTGCCCAGTGGACTTGCAGATGCGCCTTCTGGCGGATGGAGACACCTCTTCGAGCAGAGCGTCGAAAAGAACGACCCACTCTGGAAGGATTATATAAAAGAGGCAGCTGTGTTCGATAACAGGATGATCGACGAGTGGAACAAGATTATCGACGCAGTTCTAGTTTATGTCAGTCCGGGTTATTTTTTTTGGAGCCTACTGGTTACTGATCTGCAACACAAAACCGTAGGTTGCCTTGTTTATCGCAGTCCTAACTGCCTTCGTCATCGAGACCACACACCAATTTAAGCCTGAAGCGGCCGACATTTCAAACCAACTTCTTCTCGCAATTTATCAAAACCAACTTGCCGCCAGGCAGAACACTTCGGCACATATCATTGATACTGTCGCTCTTTTCAAGCAAGATCCTGCAATTTATCACCAGGCAATCTTTTCCAATTTAATCCTTTTCGCGGACTTGGCGCTAGCCGTTATAGTCTCAGTGATCGCCCTCTTTGCCAAATTATGGCTCATAAACTATAGCACTCAGGTCAACTCAGCAGGGTCGCCCTACGAACGAGCAATGAGACGTCAAGAGGCATATAGCGGCGCTCTAGCCTGGAGATTAGGGGGTATCATCAACGCACTGCCATTCTTGCTCCTCCTACCTGTCTTTACGTTCGGATTTTTCATTTAGTGAGTTTGTTTGCGTTTTTTTTTTCTAGGTGGTATTGATAAGATTTTAGTCAGGCAAGTGGGGGATACCACCGATTCATCGGATACACCGTCGGGGGACTTTTCGCAGTCGGCCTCGTTTATATTTTCCTAGTGTCAACAGCCGCTGCATTCATTCCCGGCTGCCCTTTCCATACATCGGTGTCTACTTGGATGATATTCGTGTGCAAAGCTTTCCGCCAGTTCCCCTTCCCAAAATGGATGGTGGGCACCAGAGATTCAACGCGGAGACGTTATTTACAGGCGCTCGGTCTCATACTCCTATCAGTGTCTGTACTGGCGCTAACGTCTTATCTCGTTCTCCGATACTCTTACGCCTTTTTTGCTTTGATCTGGTTCCCAACTGCAGCTATCTTTTCGTTTGCGGGTAATCCACCCCCGTCAGACGTTCGACCTTCTAAATATAGGATTCCCCACTTACTCCTTTTCGGAGGCATAATAATCACCCCGCTCATCGCCTTTGCTTGTGCCTTCATCAACCAGCCGCCTGTCTTTATCAGCCTATTCATCACCGCCAGTGTCGTCTTTGCCGTTATCGCTGTATACGCCATTCGAACGTACAAGTTCATCCCGGATACTGGGGAGGCAGATGCGATTGCATGGCTGCTCAAGTCGACATCCTCACAGGATCCTTCGCTTTTCAAGAATGCAGGTCGAATTGCCGACAAATCGCAGCATCAAAAGGCCCTCTTATTGAATTCGTTACTGCCCCTTCTCTCGCCTCTGATAACTTCACAAAATCGCCATCAGGACGAGCAGGATCTAGAGATATACGTAGCGTGCTTGGCGCAGCTATCGGCATTCGCGGATGCTGAAGGGTCATTTTGGAAGAATGAGAGCGCGGTCGTACACCCTCCACTTCCAGATACATCGCTTCCGACAATCCTGAGGAACCTGGAGTCGGGGTCGGGTAGCAGCTCGACCCCAAGTCTTCGTGGTGCTGCTAGAGACATATTACAATATTACGGTGAAAAAGGTTCTCCAGTTAAGGAGGAAATTTTTTACTCAAGCTTGCGGCCCTAATAGTACGCCTCTCAGACGCTTTTTACAAGCCATGACATCTCTCTCGCACCAGTTTATTTAACGTTTTGGTCAAATTTTAAACTTAGGACAATAGGACTAGGAACATGACAATTACGGAAAATAATGGACATCTGTACAATAAAAGACTACTATCATTACTGTTATTACTACTACCACCACTAGTACGATTACGACTACATCCGCATAAGCACTATTATACTCACTGAACTTTATTCAACCTCTCATTACAAGTCCTTATGGTACCTATATAAGGAACTGAAGGAAAAAGAAAGAGAAAAATTCAAAGAGGAAAGGCACGGAGACGAGTTAGCCGGCTATGTTGTTTGGAAGCTTGCTAGAAGGCGGGTGGACACATATCAGGAAAATGAGGGTCGTCTTTGGGCATCTTTGGGATCTTTGGAAAGCTCTAAAGACGTCAAAAAAATTGAGACGGTGCGTCTTTCGGGAGACAGGTATACTCTTCCAGAGACAATGTCATCCTTTGAGACTGCTGAGAATCTTTCATAGACGAGCAGGGAGCTTTGCGAAGACCATCTTTGGCTTTGCATGCTATCTTTTGCGAGTCTTTGATCAGGCTTATTAAATCACAGATGCACTTAAATTAATTGTATTCGGGCGCTATGTAAATGTTCAATTAACATGGGTAGCTACTACATTATGAATAACGAGACCCAAACCAGTGACCACCCCTCCTGGTCAACTTGTCGAACGGGTCGGGCCTCTTTCGTAAATCTCGTTCACGCAGCTCTCGTTCGCATTCTCGTGGATCGCGGTGGTGTAGCTCTATTTTGCGGTGTACTAATAGGAGGTCCCGGATGGCTCCTCCTCTGTGCCGGTTCCCGCTCTCGTTTACGGTGGTGGTTAATATCATGCGTCTGATCTCGTTCGTGGCCCCTAAGTCTCGTTAGCGGTCCCGGATATCATGGAGAGTGACTGGGCCCGAATGGTGGTGGTGCAAAGGAAACACCCTAATCCCCCTCGCAATCACGCATCTGAATCCTGGCATGCAACTGCCTGGGACGCCCATAACTGCTGAATTTGTTGATGGTGTTGATTCTAATGTTGATGTGGTGCGGAAGCATGCACAAGGACGCGTTGTGACTGCGAGTTGGTCCAAATCATCAGGCTGGGATCTGCCAAATGGGGGGAGGCTAGTGCTGGATGGGCGAGATCGAGTGGTACTTGAGAAAGATTCATGGTGGATTGCTTTTTCTTTCTTTGATGCTCTCGGTTTGCTCTCAACAGTTTGACGTTTCGTGATAACGTACGGAAACAGGGTGATCACCCTTGGGTGTCCTTTTTAATTCCTGTCGTTTGTCGCAAACGCCAGTAATGCAATCGGCATTAGTGCACAACAAATACACAAAGGTCTCTCTGTTGATTGAACTCATGATCTACTTAACGGCGAATGGCATACTCATCTAGCTCGTTTTGGTACACATCGGATGCAGTCCAATATTTATTCTCCTAAGTACTCGACTGGTTAGTGAGCCCCGCTGTTCTAAGAAAGCTTCATCAGAATATCCCTATCCAAATGTCTCCGTTGTGTTTTGTTGCGACATCTGATAATCAAACAGGCCATCCGAAAGTGCAAGTTCGAATCGCTCTTTTCCTTCCCTTGTTTCCCAGAGTTTAGAGTTTGACAAATTGAAGCTGCCGTCGCCACAAGCGTCGTCGTATTCTTCGTGCGTCCATCCCGTCTCGCCTGTGCCTTTCATATGCTTTAAAAGGCACTGCATAAAGTGATCAGTGAACAGTTCGTCGAGTGGGCGTAGTGTTGGGTCTTGGATATGATCCAACTGGAGATGAAGGCCATTAATATCTGCATTGCCGTTGGTAAATGCAATTATGCGGTAATTGTTCTGCGTAGAGAATTCTTAGTAATGAAGCAAGCATTATACAGAGTACTCACACTGGGATCTACCCCAAATTCATAGTTATCCCATGCGTCGTGTAAATCACTTCGCAGGGTAATTACATTCTGTACCGTGTCGATTTTTATTGGGCCACCCATGCAAGCTTCGTCTGCCGTGTCGGTGATCTTGCTTGGGTAACCTTTGCGTACCCACTACAGTAGTGTCAATGCTCGAAATGAATGTAGTAGAGACGAATGACCCACTTCACTATTATGTGCCCGTGGAAATATGTGCGCAACCTTAAGACGATTGAATGTCTGGATTTGTATGCCCGTTATGAGGCATTTACCATCTCTAGCATATCCACGAGAGAGGTAATGGTTCTCCTGCAAGATGGTTAAGAGAAGAAAGATTATCTGAATTTGTATTAAACAAAATTTCAGGATTTACTGACGCAGATGGGGGTGTTGGAAAGGGTGGGGTTGCGAGGACGCGGGAGAGTGGCCACCAAACCGACACGAACGCTTTCACCAGCTGAGTTCCAAATAAGAGCATTTTAAACCTCCATTTATCGGTTGCTCACTGGAGGAGAGCAATATATAATGTCCTGGTTGTACGATCTGAGCTCCTGAGGGACATGATGCACCAGGTCGGCATGTCGCAAGATCATATCGGAAAATCGACCAAGGCGCATCAGTAACGACGAATTCGCTCAAGTATCGGTAGAACTCGTTCCATTGGACGGTACCATATTGCCAGAACCCTGCAAAACGCTCAGCCAATTAAAGCGAGGCTAGTATAAATTGATCAACGAAAGTGATGTACCAGCGACAACAGCACCTTCATGATCGAATACCTCAACATTTCGTTTTTGTAGCCGATGATGTGCTTCGTCCATCTTTTCAACGTTCCCTAGTCAAGTAGATAGGTGTAACGACTTGGACCAAGACCTGATCGATGTTTGAATATATTACGTCATCGATTCTCTTGTTGACATTTTCGATCGGAGCTTAAATTCCTCGTAAGTCGCGTTGCAAACTTATTTCGTCAACATCAAGGCTTCGAATTGACACCGGCCAGATTGAAGTTTTTTTTGGCGTCTATGAGTTATATTTATGGCGACCTTGCTCCAAGTCGGGAGGACGATGCAGCGACCTGTCGAGTCTGGTCTTGTGAGTGGTTCCTTGGGCTTCGACTGCTTCCCATTTCAACTTTTTTTTTCTTATCTTCCTTCAGCCCGTTAGTTGTAGCGACAAGCTTCATGTAAACAACTGGGAAAACTCCCGTTCACGATGGATGCAGATCTAGTTCGTTCATTCGTTTCTTGCTTAGCCCTCTTATTACCTGCTTTCCTCGTCTAACGTTTCTTTCTTCCGTAGAATCCCCGAGCTTCGTTCGATCGATACAAGCTCGGCGGCATGGTCTGTACATATCAACACCCTTAGGGCGATTTCACCCTCAATGGCAACGGAATATCGGAGTCATTTCGTGCTCGTGAAGTATGCCTCGCCCACGTGTCGGCCCTCCCCAATCGGATCTCAATATCTCTTCACTTCTCGTTTGTGCCCTCGCACGTGCGACCAACCGTTCCTTCTCTAACCTCGAGAAGGCTCGACCTCTGGCCCGTCTCGCTACTGCGTCCAATACCAAGCACTGCTCTTTCTCGCTACCGCTTCCGCCTCAAGTCCGCGATTGAAATCGTTGCCCAGCTCGCTGTATTTGCCAAGCAACCTTGATGTCTATGAGGTCCCGCTGGATGGTTTTTCTTCCAGACATCGGCAGAGGATACGAAAATCCTGAGAAGAGAGTGGAAAGGTGTGTACCCTCGCTCAACTCGATCTGACACTGGTGAGGCTGAAATCAAAATTGAACATTAGGACCCGGGAAACGTTTCGCTTAGGCTGACGGTGTCGCATCCCGAATCGACTATGCAGCACGAGAAAGGAAGGTTGGAGAGGATGAACGGCCATATCTCGTCGACGTCACAATTGAGCCTCCTCCTTGATCGACGGCGTTGGAGTGCGTCTCCATTCTAGATGTCGCCCTACGTTCCGCCGTCCTCTGGCCATCTATCCCCCATCTTCTCTCAAGTTCGCCCTACGCCTTGTTGTCCTCCCTGTTCTGTCGCCATCGGCCACCCTGCCTTACCTTCATCCTAAACTCTTTCACCGTCACCCTCGACATTTCCCTAACCAGTTGTCATGGGACACCTACATCTTTGTCCTCATCTTTTCACTACACCTCGTCACCGCCCGTTTTTGTTGTCATCGGCCATTTCTGCTGGAAATGAGTCAGTGGATGGAATGTGCGGAGAGACGAGGGTGAATGTGAAATTGAAACATCGCTGTTGTACACGACAAGGAGAACTGAGAGGTCCCACACGATGAGGAGAGCAAGGAGGTCGTACACAATGAGGAAACGTCCAGAAGGCTATAGACAAAGAGTAGACGGGAAAGAGCTCACGCAAGAGGCCCCACACGATGAGGAAAGGGAACAAGAGGGCGTAGGGGATATGTCTGGGTTCGATGCGATACAGTAATCGCTTCGATCATACGCGCTGGAGATTGCAGAGAAAAAAGGGGCATGGACGTGGATCGAGCTTACACCTAAGGCCTAAGGGCCCATGCTTCCGAATCCTTGTGGACAACATGCCTCATCCCTCGTCTCGGAGCTCTCAACTCTGCCGTCAATGCCTGCCATCAACACTGTCTCGTCCTTGTGCATGGCATCACTTGGTGGTTTCTTCGACATGACAAATATATCTGAGCTTCGGGCAGGTAATCGATCAAGTTCAATTAACGTAACGCCGCATTGTACGGCACCGTATAGTCCAGTCGAGGATGAGTAGCATCAGCAAAGTAAAACGCGCTGGAAACCGGACCGGTAGCTCCGCTTCTTTCTCCAACTACAACGTCCCATTCTGTTCTAGCATTGCCCCCGCAATTGTCCTCTGCGTGCCACTTAAAGCTCTCACTGTCACCCCCGTGCATACAGCCCACGGTTCGACGATAGCAGCCAAAACAGAACTGTCACAACTCCAGCTTTCTTTGACTAGTATCCGAACTGACTAAGACCGTGATGTTGACTATCGCACTGTCGCGAACAGCTTTGGAGGTGGACGGAGAAACACCTGTTCGCTGGTTATGTGCTCCCAGAACTCTCTGACCTCATGAATTCTTGACACCTATCCAAACGCGTCGGATCCGAATTACCGTTGGCACCGCTTGTCTTCCACTGTTATCGACAACGGACTGGAGAGAGGTCGCATCTCCAGCAGTGTCTAGTACGTCGTTTCATCCTTTTTATGTGGATACTCTCATAATTTCGCAGATCCACTGGCGCAGAAACGACTCGGAGACATTGAAACGGGATGGGAGACGAGATTAACACAATCTTTGGATTGAATCATGCTGTGGTAATCGGAGCCATGACAAAAGAGCTGTTGAGATGGCGGCGCGACTCCTGTTCCTCCTTCGCAATCCCGAGCTAAGGTTGTTGCATCGGCGCCTTTCAGCTCGGTGCACTGTTCCACCAAAGATGCCACCCACGAAGGCCGCTTCATCTCTGCAGGAAGTCCTCAACATCTGGTCGATTAACCTCGATCCCTTTTCTTCGACGCCCATGGCCCGATGCACAGGAGCCCGCTTCCTCACCACCTACCTTAAGACAGGTGTAACCTTTGGATAAGGTATCGTTATGTGCGTTTTCTTTTGCTTTTCTTTCAATTTGCTCTCGTTCCTTCCTTATCCCACTCCATTCATTTTTCATGTTCCTTCCTTCTGCATCTAGTTTTCGCATTGTAAATCTTGCATCCCATCCTTGACCTCGCGATTTGCCGTTAGACGCAACTTCTCACCTTCGCCTTCGAATCTCGATATTTCGATATCTCGGTTTTCTCCTAGGTCACAATCATTGTTTCTTATTCGAATGTATGCGTCGAGTTCTGCTGCTACCTATGAAATTCGGCGTACCTGAAGAGGTTCTTCGACTTGGCAGGGCTGTTATGTGGCGAGTTGGGACTGCCTCATCTCTCCTAGGAATATTTGACTCAGACGATTACTATCTTGCGAAGTGAATTCATTTGTTACCTAGCATCGTCATATGTTCTGTCCTTACATTGTTGGTTTCCGCCCCTAGCTCTGGGATGCAGGTTCTCCGCGCACGTTCGGGTACAGGTGTATGTATGGGCTTTTTTACCTTCGTATCTACGCTCGCACCGCTGTCTGGGTTCCAGGACCTCGTCAAGGGCGTCTGTCGCCGTACCCAGCGCGATGATCGAATGGGAATTCGAAAGCCAGCTCGAGCTTCGGTGACTTGAATTCCACTCCAAATTAAGTTTCAATCCCTCCGGGGCATAACCCTCGGGCCCCACCTTCCTTGTACGTTCGGAGCTTACGTCAATACAAGTGCTTAGAGCTCGCATTTGGTGACCCCCCATTCTGAGAGAGGTTTCTGCGAATCCCAGCATGGAGGGGCAGCGCCCCATCCCTCGTGATGCCTATCCTGTGCTTGATGGTGTGGTTCATTTGGAATGTGAGGTCAATACCAATACCAATAGGAATACTACATGCGATCCGTTCATTTGTTGAGCCTACAGCTAGGGTCGTTGAACAGGTGCACGTTTGTTGCATTATTACTGGGAAAACCGGGCCGGGTATGTTGGTGTGCGTGTATCCCTTATTTTCGTTGTTGGTGTTGAATGTGAATGGATCTTTCCCATTTTTATTGCGATTATAGGCTTGGGGATAATATGAAGC
>Ga0307517_10008088_pt1 | contig 15153 bp, 18 predicted proteins | sample 23_EM_MG_FD_194515 | JGI IMG/M metagenome (GOLD analysis project Ga0307517, IMG submission 194515) | Populus trichocarpa ectomycorrhiza microbial communities from riparian zone in the Pacific Northwest, United States - 23_EM | ecosystem: Host-associated > Plants > Roots > Unclassified | place...
TCTTAGCAACACATTCTAAATGTTCCATAAATGTATCTGTTGGTTACAGTGCAGTAAAATTGACCCAGACCTTGAAATGTTCCTAAGATGTTCCCACTCATTTCTGGGTACCCTTGCCCCCAGTGTTAGATGGTCTTCCTATGCTGAGTTCCGAGAAGCCGTGCGTCTCGAGGCAGAGATGGAGTGCATGGTTGATACCCTTGTAGATACTCATCTTGTTCTCCCTAATCTCCCGGAGTAGTCCAATGTGACCTTGGTGTCTTGGTGTCTTGGTGTGAAACGTGAAAGAAATAAAAGAGTGTGGGGGTTTTGAAGGTAAGAGAGTCCAAAAGATGTAGAGACATAGGAGAAAGGAAGTCCGAAAATTGTGCGCGATGACACAAGCCGCGGAACGGGTAGTGGCGATCGTCGGAGAAGCCGTAGAACCTGGCGTGTTCCTTGTTGATACATTCCCAATATGTTTGTCCCTGAATTCTGCATCCCTATGACATCCGGCTGATAATCAAACCTCAAGTGAAGCACGTCCCAGACTGGTTCCCTGGGGCCGGGTTCAAACAATACGCCAAGGTCTGTTGAGAATTGTTTGATGCCGCCGTCGATGGCCCACTCGACCACGTGAAGGAGTCTTTGAAGGTCTATTGATTGCCTATGCATACATCTTGTTTCTGGGACTGAAGGATGCTAAGGTCAATGGGACCAATGACTCCATTGCTGCCTCGTGTTTCGGTTGTGTGACAGAACTTGCGGACCAAGGATTTGATGAGAGTGTAATCCGATCGATGACCATGACAGCGTATATAGGTGAGACAATTTGTCGGAGATACACCTGGGAGTGCTCACCCACAATACTATGATAGCTGGGTCTGATACTGTAAGGATTCCATCTTTCCAACGTCCGTCTCTAGGCTCATTCGTGAATAACGGCAGACCCACTTGGTCCTGCGAACCTTCTTCCTTGTCGCGGCTTTGCACCCCCACGTTGTGAGAAAGGCACAAGAGGAGCTGGACATGGTCGTAGGAGTCGAACGTTTACCACAAATCTCGGATCGGGAAGACTTGCCGTACATCTCCGCATTGATCAAGGAATTGCTCTGGTGGAGTTGCCCGACTCCGTTTGGAGTCCCGAAATGTGCCTCGGAGGACGACGTATATAAGGGGTATTTCATACCCACAGGTGCCACGATTGTCGAGAATATCTGGTATGTCTTATGTCTTATACGGCGATTGTTGTGAAATGGCACGTGGGCCATCCGCTTACCATGTTGAATGTGCAGGGCAATATGCTATGACGAAGCCGTATATCCTGCGCCGCACATGTACGATCCTGAACGGTTCTTGAAGGACGGAAAGTTGGATCGGTCCGTGAAGGATCCCGAGGATCGCGCTTTTGGAACGGGCAGACGGTACAACCCTTCACAGACTGCAGCTTTTACCGCTCTCTGATGCCTGTTGACAGGATATGTCCTGGACGATCATTTGCTCTCTGGACTCTGTTCCTTAATATCGCTTGTACCCTCACCGTGTTTGACATCAAGGCACCGGCTGGTGGGAAGCTGGAGCCCAAGTTCCACGAAACCTTTGTCCGGTACATCATGTCTTTTGGTGTTGCGATTAAAGCAAGCTGAAGGGGCTTACTGATTTGTTACTTGTCTGTTGTCTCCATAGTCATTCTCTTCCTTTCAAGTGTGTGATTAGGCCTCAATCGCATCAGCAAAAGAGCAAAATACTTATTTCGGGTGACGACTTATCTTCACTTATCTTCATCTTTTCTCACTTATTTAGTACTTTTCGTTCACTTTTCGGGCCCCAACTTATATAGATTCATGACATAACTTATATAAGTACGTACTTTTCTCTTTTTTCCACCTTTTCTTACGAAAAGATTGAAATAAGTGTCAGAAAAGTTTATTTCTCTTTCCCTGATGCGGGGGCCAAAGTGAAGTTGGTTAAGGATGCGATGACGGATTTGGGCTAAAAGGAAATGGTGGATGTCGTGACTATTCAATGTTAACCCTTTCACTTTACGGTTCTGGACCTGTATCACTACGGAAAACTCACGGACAAACAGTGGTCACGATGGATGAGAGCCTCTGGGCGCATCAGGGGTCAGGGGAAAGCAACATGAAGACATGGCACAGGAAAGCGTCCACAAGCCAAAGTAGACGCTGGAGCGCTGGATAAAGTTGCTTTGTGGAAATTGCACGGGAGCTGGCGCTGATCTACAATGAACTGCAGATGGGGTAACAGCCGGGTGGATTGAATGAAGTAGGAATGGTTCTGGTATCTGAGGACCGCCAAATATGGGTGGGGAGGTTAGTTCTGGAGGCGGGAAAAGATGTCTGGATGTGAATCCTACCCTCCAGCCAGAAATGTCTGGACCAGGGCCAACCTTCTGACGAAAAGCTGAAATATGTCCGGACAGCTCAGACAGAATTTTCCAGCCCGGTCCGTCCCATGGTAGGCGTCTAATTATCAGAGTGCTCTCCCCCGATTTTTGTCCGGACCCCAACCGACATTGCCCCGACCAACCTCACCGCCTATATTCGGGGATCCTGGTATCTGAGACAACAGACGAAAAACAGGGGTGGCACGTGGAGGGACGAAGGTAGGAACACTGGGTGTAATTAGACTGTGACGCACCGAGGTCGAACTCTCCGTCTGGGCAGGCTTACTTCCAAAGCACATTGCTTTTTCTGGTTCAAGCCCGAGACCGTCCACGTGGAGAGAACTTTCAGGGTACGTGTTCCCCGTAGGGCAATGTGTTATCAACACAATGAATTGTTCAGACACTTCAGAGACCACGTTCAGCTAATTCAAATTGGCTGAGTGACTGCAAACATCCACACTCTACATTTAGTCTACAACGGAGGGTCCGGCGTTCACTACACCACCCGGTGGGACCAACCGGGTATAAAGCTGGGGTCGGATGGATGAAACCGGCGACCCACCGTCTGCCGAACCTCTCCTAGCTCACCTCTTGGCATGACCAACAAGGAGGAGACCCTGCTTGCGGCATCGCTTTGTGCCGCTGTATTGTTGGCTCTGATCTGGAAATGGCAGGCTAATAGGAGGAGGCCGCCATATCCTCCGGGACCGAAGGGATATCCCCTTATCGGCAATATCTTGGACGTCCCTCAGGACATTCCAGTGTGGAAAACCTACATCACTTTGGCACAGAAATCTGGCAAGTGTCCGCTCTACCTTCACCGAAAACTATCCAACTAAAATTCTATCGATCCAAGATACGGATGTGCTATATCTCAAGCTATTGACAAAGGACTTTGTGGTTCTGAACAGCACAGAAGCTATCAAAGATCTGTCGAAGAAGCGGTCCAACATTTATTGTGATCGAGTGAGTCCTTCTGTGAGGCTCACAAGTTAAGGCCTTAAGGACTTATGCATGCTCTGTGAGATCAGCCGCACATGCCGATGTTTGAGCTGTAAGCTATCTACACCGTCCAAGCTTCTTCCTTCACTGACCGCCCGCCTAAAGCATGGATGTGTACATGTGGGATTTTGTCTCGTTTGGTTACGGAAGCCAATGAAGAAGATGTCGCAGGCTCTTTCACGAGTTCATGAACGTGAATGCGGTATCAAGGTTTGATGATTCTCTGAACAAACATACATGCCGCCTTCTCTCTCGTCTCGCTGAAACTCCTGCCAGTTTCCTGGGGCACATCCGATTGTCTGTTTTTCCACGCACGGTCATCATCGCATGTCCCCACTTACTCCTGATCCTTAGTGGCACCGGGGCTCTTATCATGGAAATAACCTACAGTATAAACATCAAGTCCCATGAAGACAGGTTCTTGCAGGCCGCGGAACGGGCGCTGGAACACTTTGACAGCGCCATGATACCCGGCGCGTTCCTCGTTGATACATTCCCGATATGTTTGTCCGCAGATCCCCGAATCCCTGCAACACCTGGCTAATGATTTGACGTCAAGTGAGGCACGTCCCGGACTGGTTCCCTGGTGCTGGGTTCAAACAATTCGCCAAGATTGGTCGAGAACTATTTAATGTATTTGTCGATGGCCCACTCGATTACGTCAAGAAGTCCTTGAAGGTCTGTCAATTTCCCACATATGCATCTCAGTTCTGGGACTGAAGAATTGCAAGGTCAACAGGACTAATGACTCCATTGCCGCCTCGTGCTTCGACCGCGTGGCAGAACTTGCGGGTCAAGGATTTGACGAGAGTGTAATCTGATCGATGACCGCAACAATATATATAGGTGAGCCATTTTGTCGGAGATACACTTTGGAATGCTCACTCACGACGTTGCGATAGCCGCAGCAGATACTGTAAGGATTCCATCTTTCCAACATTCATATCTAAGCTCATTTGTGAATAATGGCAGACCCACACAGTCCTGCGAACCTTCTTCCTCGTTGCGGCTTTACATCCTCACGTCGTCAGAAAGGCACAAGAGGAGCTGGACAGGATTTTGGGAAATGAACATTTACCACAGCTCTCAGATCGGGATGACCTGCCGTACATCTCCGCGTTGATCAAGGAATTGCTCCGGTGGAGTTGCCCTGTCCCGTTTGGAGTCCCAAAACGTGTCATGGAGGACAACGTATATAGGGGGTATCTCATACCCACAGGTGCCACGATTGTTGAGAATGTCTGGTAAGTATTATATCTCATACGGCAACTGTCACAAAGTGGTACGTGGGTCATCCACTTACCGTGCTCAGGGCAATATTCTATGACGAAACCATATACCCTGCACTGCACACGTACGATCCTGATGTCAGGCGGACCTAACAGCACACCCTGAGCCGCTGCTGGCGAGCGCTGAGGGGATCAGGTGACAAGTGATGGGAGGGGAGCAGATAGAGAGGAGCAGAGCGAGGGGACAGGCAGGAGATGCTAAGAGGAAACCAGGCTACCAGGTTCAGCGGGTGAGGCTGCTAGGGAGACTCTGGAAATATCAAATCTAAGGAGTACAGCACTATACTACTAGTCCTTATATACTGTCCAAATGCGCACAGACCATGCTGTGTAAGTGCACAGACCATGGGCTGCGCAATGCGCACAGACCAGGCCACGTAAGCGAATGACAAAGGTGCTGACTCATTAGATATAACAAATGAATGTGAGCCACCGGAGCCCCGGTGGGTTGTGAGAAGAAACTGTCCAAAATAGGAAAGGTCCAAAGGGAATGATGTGGGTCATGGGAAAGGAATGAGTAATCACCAATACAGTCCTGACAAAGCGCAAGTCATCAAGGATGTGTCACCGGAGGTCGAGCTCGGGCCGAGAGAGGGATCCGGATGGGATATAAGCGAAGGAGAGACTGCCGGGGTTTCTCAGCAGTCCTCGACTAGCTTCCCTCACCATTCCCCGACACTTTGCTCTACCATGCCTCGCGTTCTCCACACCTACCCACACATATCTCGTGGTACCACTGCCACATTCTCCTCCTCCACTCCCAGTACCGACTATGCCACCAATGACAAGATCATCCGTTGTGCGAAGGCTGTGGGATTGTATTCGGCGGAGACCTTCGGCGATCTCCACTGGGGAGACTTTTGTTATGCCCTCGCCATCAGTACGGATGCTGATGCCGGAAGAGTTCCTCGCGTTGCAGGAGATTGTTATAAGTCCCTTCTCTGACGTATTATCCGTGATGACGTTCCCGGAACAGACACGTGTTCTGTTTGGGAGAAGAGATGCCTCCAGGTGTCCGCTGGTCTCAACCATGAGCTCTTGAAGGTGATCGACGAGCAGCAGAACGAGGTATGTCTCTGGGCGATGGTCTGAGGTTTATCAGACTAATCCAGATTCATAGATCGCCCTCTTGAAAGAGGATCTCCAGGATGTGATTGCGACACAGAGGGCCTTTGCGGTTAGGACGGAGAGACGACTCTTCGACATCGGCTTATACTTGGAGATGAACGGATCGGGGATGAGGGATGATCCGTTCAAGTTTTCCGATGATCCGATCTTGGGCGCGTCGCCTGCTAGTCCTGGATCCAGAAGTTTGGGATCCGAAGAGACGGGAGAGACATTCTCCATCAAGAGTGTTCGTCGTGTGGCGACGCCGATGCCCGTGACCAGCGGACAGAGGGCGCGCAAGGGGAAGAAGAGGGGGCCGAAGAGATTGGCGGCGATGTAGCCGACTGGACGTGGGGGTTGTACCAGGTAGGTTCAGGGGGTGAGTCTTGTTGGCTTAGACTTACACCCTTAATCTAGATCTGAAAGTCCTTATGAGGCACAACCGGTAGCCGGTCCTTCCAACATGCGACTGGAGTCGTTGGAAGTGAAGATGGATAGGGACTTGGGGAAGGGGAGGAAGGGCACCATGGATCGTACCCTGAGTGGTAGGATGGTGTCGATATGGCCATCGGAGAGTAGTGACCTCGTGGTGTATCCCGAGATCTCTGATGCGGATAGGATGAGGTTTACCCGCGGCCAGTCTAGCTCTTTGGCCAAGTAGATAGGGGTCCTCCAATGACACGAGTTTTGCCTTCGTCTTGCTGTGGTGATAAAGAGAGATAAGATAAGATAAGATAAGATAAGTCCATGAAATGTTCGAGGAAAAGAAAAGGAGGAGAAGATAAATGTCCACGTGACTGAGGCACATGCGGGCGTCTATGACTTAGCCGTAGGAGACGAGGGAAAAAGGCGAAAATCGTGACAGGGAGCTGACTCGGGTTTTTCCTGATGTACAACAAGTGGAAGTTGATCTCCCCTCCCCTTCTGATTACCCTATGGAAGAAGATCATCGAAGTCCCCCTACATCCAATTATAGTCAAGACTTGTTGATGGGCTCTGTCAATCTTGAATCCTGTGGTTCATCAATTGATCCTGAATTCTGTGATTCACCAATTGATCAGCCCCCATCATCTGCTTTTACATCAGAAACTGGTTCTGTATGGACTTCAGAGTCTGAACTCCCACATCTTCCTCCAGTCAAGGTAACAAAGCAATCTGGCCTCTTTGATTTCTTTCCAAAAATTCCATCTGAGGAGCTCCATACAAAGTGGCAGAAGAGAAAGCAAGAAAATCAAGAGAGAGATCAAGAGGAGTATGCAGAAAGGAAAAAAAGGGATGAGGCTGAAAAGTTGCATAAGCAGGCTCGCAGGCGTGAACAGAACAGGGTTTCACAGAATAGGCGTCAGGAAAGACTCAGAAAGGAAAAGGACAAGGCTAAATGGCAAGATTCCTCTGTGAGTTTACTCTGTTATATTCTATGATATTAGTAGTATACTTATGATTCTCCCAGGAAGCATCTACACCAGATCTCATCACCCCAGGACGTGAAGAAATTGCTGCTTCCTCACATCCTAAGCGGCTTGTTGAATCAACAATCAAGCAGAAGAAAAAGGAGAAAACTGGTCAACCATACAAGCCCTCAAAACATGATTCCATGCAAAGCCAGAACATCAACTGGAAGTCTCCAGCATTCTGGCCAATGATTAATCAAGTAGTCAGGGAACAGATTGGAAAGCCAAACCTCAGTGAAATCGTTCGAACACTTCAGGGTCGAGACAACCGATTCCAGTACCTTACCCACCAGCGGCTCAGTGACTGGCAGGACAAGACTTACAAAGATAAAATTGTTTGGTCTGAGGAAACACTTCGTGATGTTCAACAGGGGTTTCTGCCAGGTGGCAAGCAAACACGCTACAATGTATTTGTGAGTTTTCTGTATACAAGACATACCACTATGACTAATACTAGAAATAGGAGGGTCACCCTGATTTGCTCTCTGAGATCAAAATCACCCTGACATCACTTCGAGCATCCTCTGTTCAGCTCGATCTTACATCAATTTGTGGTGTCATGATTGGGATCATTAAAGTCAGGGCTCCCCACCTCTTCAAAATCTCAGTCATTCGCAAGGTCCACAAGTGTTATATTTGGGATCACTTCCACTGCCGAGAATCCTTTGTGCGGAAGTTCCTTCGGGAAACAATGAACTGGTCACTCCGGCGTGCTACTCGTCCTGGAAAAAAGGTCCCAGATGGTGTCACATATATCCTCACCACTGCTTTCTTCCGCCTTGTCCACACAATCTCAGAGAACGGTGTTATCATTACAATCATTGTTAACACTGATCAAACACTCGTCATATATGCTGCTGGTGCCTCAGAAACCTATGCACCCAAGGGTTCAAAGCAGGTTGAGGTTGTTGGAAAGGATAAGAAGCGAGGGTTTACAGTTGTGGTTGGGATTTCAATGAGTGGAGATGTCCTTCCATTCCAGCTCATTTATGCTGGAAGCACTCACCGTTCATTGCCATCACCAGCTGCTCCTGAGTACCAGAAGGCTACACAAACATTGGGGTTCTGCATTGAGTCTGGAGGCACAAAGCACTGGTCAAATCAGTCTACCATGCGAAGCTATGTCCAACACATCCTTGTACCCTACTTTGAGGGCCATAGGCAGAATCAACATCAAATCTGTGTTTGGCAGATTGATTGTTGGTCTGTCCATCGGTCAGCAGAGTTTCGTCATTGGATGTACAAGACCTATCCATGGATCCGGATTCACTATGTTCCAGCAAATTGCACTGGCCTTTTCCAGCCATGTGATGTTGGGATCCAGCGAGTCCTCAAGCTTGCAATAAGGCGTAGTGCCCTTCAGGATGTCATCAATGATACTACAGAACAATTGGATAGAGGGATTGAACCAAGGATGGTGACCTTTGAGAAGGGGTTACCTGTTGTTAGAGATTGTTTTGTGAGGTGGTTAGTGAATGGGTATGAGGCTATTAACAACCCAGAACTTGTTAAAAAGGTAATATTTAAGAGTACTCTCGGTTCATCCAGCTTACCTGATTGAATTATAGGCTTTCAAACTCTGTTCCACTGGAGAGAGAGACTTCAACCTCTCATATGAGAGTTTAACAAGTTGAGAAGCTCGCCAAGCACTCCTTGAATGAGTCAGTACAGACCAGGAATGCTATAAAAGCTTAAGAAGGCTAGATGAAGGAGATGGAGATGAGGTCCAGGAGGATTGTGATGATAGTGACAATGAGGGGATTGTATCCTATGGGGTTGACTCATCCAAGACAATTGGTGAGGCAATTGCAGATCTAACCAAACAAACCCCACCAGATTCCCTAGTTGAGATCTATGCAGAGAAAGGGGATGAGGTGCCAAGTGAATCAGATGCTGAAGACAGGGGTGCAGGAATCAACTTGGATGAGTACACAGGATATGAGTTCTCAACTCCTAATGCCACACAGGGATGGATGGAATGGAATAGCAAATGATCTTGTAATTGTAGTACAGAATGGCCAATCAGAGTTCCCCACCATCTATATACATAAGGGACAGATGAGCATCTGTGATTGGCCAATAGGACCTCTCTGGCAAGCTGGGATAAGGCATTGCCCAGCAAGTTCATGAGTGGCCAGCTAGTTCCTTACAATCCATGAGAACTTATACCATACCCCAGCACAGCCTACTCATTGTATTTCATAGCAGAGGCAAAATTTTTCGAAAAAAAAAAAAATAAGCGCTGAAAATCAGCCTTAGCGCTTGCCCCTGGTGGTTGCTGACACCCTGGTAGGGTACCGGCAGCCCCAGGGATGACAGATGACCTGCCGGTTGGGGGTACCGGCAGCCTGGGTGGTGACTGATGACCACGTCGTCAACCGGCAGCGGCAGGTTTGGTAATGACTGCTGACCACCGGAGTGGTCGTGCGGGTACAGTATAATTATGCCCTTGGTTCTTACTTCCTTTTGGCATCTTGTCGGCACTCTGAATGGAGTCACAGTCGGGAGCCTCACCCGCAAACCCAAGTGACCGAACCCCAACGACCACCCCTTCTCCCTTACAGCCGTTCCGGAAAACCTTGTCTTCGCCAACTTTTTTTTTTTACTTTGACATTGACAGCTGTCACTGTCAAAACTGTGTTGAAACTTTATGTGTCCAACCAGGAGTTGAACACGTGACTCCCAGAACCGGTATCGGTTGACGCTGTATAGCCGTCCCGGACTGGTGCTCCATGTCTGGAGTTACGATATCACAATGTGTAATCGGCCCGGACTATAGACTGCGCACTTTGATCATTAGGATCAAACACGACCAAACATGGTCTGTGCGCACCATCATATTAGTATATCCAAGAAGGAATTAAGCAGATGACCCCATCAGCTTTGTATTTGTTTGTCCATCATGGGCGCCCGACCTTTTCCCACAACTACTGACATAAATTTTGGGGCGCTCAGTCGAATTGATGTCCCCGAATTTGCATTTTATCTATGCTTCTCCCGGTGGTGTGCTCGGGTAGGTGCTATGTTGTATGACGCACACCACTGGTCACACGGTGAACTTTCAGATATAAATGTGTGTGGGCTGTTTCCGCCTCTTCCCTGCTCACACCTACCACATACAATGATGGCACCACCCTCCTCCTGCCGTATTTCTGGAGTTTTCTCCCTTTCCGAAGGGTCGCGTAACACTGAGCCAAGTTACTACGCAACATATCTCTCCGCTCTCGAGTTTACGGACGACGAGAAATTTATCAACATCTCCATTCGAAAGTTCACCACATCCTCCGACATCCTGTACACAGATAATTCCTTCGTCTTCGTGGTTGCGAAGGCCGTGCTTCCGGCTGGAGGGGATGGAATGCTTGATTCCATCCATTGCGTTCCCTTCACATCTCCCCCAGAAGGCTATCCTCCCGAACCCACCCACACTGCGTTCGTCACTGGAACAGTCAGTGGCGTCAACGATAATGGGTCCATTCGGTCCTTCACCCTTACCACTTCAGAGTACGTATGTGACGAGTGGCATAGTTTCAATATTCGGTTTGTTTTTCATCAAGTATATCTGGCTTTGTGACTGGCTCTCGCTCACCAACCCACATTCCAGTTTTGAATATGATGGAACTTCGAACCGTTGGAAGAATGTCTGGTTGCCAGTCACTGGATTGACCGTAATGGCCACTGGCACTTTTCGGGATGTCCAGGAGGATGGCCATGGTGAACCTGTTCTCAACTTGCTTGACATAAGCTACAGGATACCTGAAATGGTGTCCGCTTCGCCGACATGCACTGTTGGTCACCGCAAGGCCGCAAGGTAGGTTTCTATATTAATTCTCTATTCAACGATTAGTAGTAACCCATTTATCAAAGCACTTCTGGGTCCCAAGTGCCCCCGCCACCACCCACTTCACAGCCCTCCACTGAGGCCAATTCTGATGTCATGGAGGCAACAGATGTTGGTGGGATTACTGGAAAGCGTCCGAATGAGGAGGAAGATGGGACTGAGGAGAATCCGCCGAAGCGTCCGCGCACTCGGAAAGGTACTAATAAAGGTACTAAAGGTACTAAAGTTAAGGCCCTCAAGTGATTCCGAAGTTAAGTATGTAGTCGTATCATGATCTTGAAATCCTATCCTATATTTCGATCGGCTTTGTGCTGGAGGGCCGGTAACCACGCGACTATCCCACATCCTCAACGTCCCTCCCCAACCGTGGCAGCTCCCAGCAATCTCACTGCGTTTCTGTAATTCCTCTCCTCACCGTTTTGTGACACTGTCCTTCCTCAAGTCCTGTCCACATCGCTGCCGGCACACCCCCTCTGGCAGTGACTCCCTCAGTACACAGGTGGCTTCGTCCTGCCCCTCTTCACGCCTCGCTATTCCATCCCTACTACTCAACGGTTGTCAGTGTATCCTCTGCATACAATGCCGCCAATCAACAGAAGCTCTCGCTGCTTCTCTCCGCTGTTAAAAACCAAATCCCTTCGGGTATTTTGGTTTTGACAGCACAGGAAGAGTCCTCTTCGTTCCAGACTCTCTTGGCTGTGCTTCTATTTCAAAAAAAAAAAAATACGCGACCGGATTTCAGTTTTTTTTTCAAATTTAAAAACCTTGGCCCCAGCTGGGACAAGGTTTTTGGCACCATCCCTGCACATCGGACAACAACGCTGCCGGCCGATCACCCCCAACACGTCAATACCGCAAGACCCGGCTGGTGTCTTCCACGGCTAGATGTTTTTGAGCCTTCGGCTGCCTCAGCGGATCGGCGCAGGCTCCCAAATGTGAACTCGGTATCCCATTGAGGATCTATCTCTCATTGGCTCCCGGCCTTGCTTCGATCGGCCTGCACGAGAGGAACGGCAACAACAACGATCACCCCACACCCTCAACACTCACCACATTCCAACATCCTCTCCCCCGCCACCCGCCACCCATACAACACCGCCATTCCCCAAGTCCCACGCACCCTACCACTGTCACGCTCCCCCCGGAAGCGGCTCCCCCAGCGCACAGATGGCTCCCCCCGGCACGCACTGCCATCAAATCAAATTGATGGCCACATTGCCGCCCCCAACTTCACTTTGACTGTTCACTCCACCTCACTCCACATGCTGTGAAGGCCATGGACACCTGTCACCGAACGTTTGCTGCCCCACAGTTCCGGCGGCTGACATCAATAGTGGATCTACCCACAACACCACCGACCACGGCACCGGGCCCAGACGGTTGGAGTGGTGGAAAAACCTGGCGGTCACAGTTACATCTAACTTGCCTCCCATTCCTCGCTCCATCACACCCAGGAAATGCTTTACTGTTGGCCTTAGGCTGGCGTCCTGGCACCCGTCAATCAGTCATGACGATCCAGGAGTTCTGCCCAATATAATGGATTGTTGGCTACCCGTCTCACCATCTCCCTTTGAAACGATGAACCTCCCACTTCGTTCATACTTTTTTTCACCTTTGAGTGACAATATTGAAAATAGTGGGTATTTGCATCTATCGAGCTACTCCACTGTCTCATGCAACTTCATGCGACTTTAGAGCTACGGAATCACGATGAACTCTTGAACGTCCACAATGTTGAAGTCCAGGCAACACGAATCTCCGATATCTTAACAACTTTTCACACTGTTCTGCACGATCAAAGCAAGTCTTCGTTGCTTTTACTTGCGGAATCTCTCCGGGTATGTGAACTTTTGCTCTCTGTTAGTGGCTTTCTCACGAGAGCCGTACAGTCCAATACGAAGCAATTTCCGTTAAACTATGCGATTAATATGGAAGTTGAACAACTTTCGACCATCTACACTATCAGCTTTACAAACCCCCGTCTCAACCCCAACAAGGATGGGGATTTCTGTGTCTACTTCACGCTGGAGACTGATGGAGCGGAGACATTGGTCTCTGACCTTGCTTTGTTCATCCATACCCTCAGGCAGAAGTTAACTAGGTGGTCCGTCCTCGGGTATGCTGACCAGCTGGATCCCGACAATCCCGCCCATCCGGTGCTGCGGGATCTCGCATATTGTTGGGATGGGGTAGCCTGTGCACATGGTGTACTCCAATTTGGTGCTACCCCAGTTTCGGTGATGAATATCCATCGGGTGTTTCACCGAACATCACGAATCTGCGGACCTTTTTGTCAAGCCCATCGGTACGAATATTTTGCAAGCGGAGTCTTCTTGGACGTGGAGCGGGCGGCAATCCTGCCAGTGTTCACTGAAATGGAAGTAGCAGCACAGTACGTATACTCCAAACAATTTCTTTTGATTTTCGAGTGGCTGACAATCCTGCATTAGGGAACTGTGCGACAACCATGCTGTTTTCATCGATGCTACGGATCGCACCAAGCACCTTCCGTACTAAAGCAGAAGTTTGTTGATTTGTTTTTTTTTGTACTCGAAATTCCTGTATCCCGCATACATAAGCGGTGAAATCTAAACTCTTCCTTTGCATGTGTCGTGATTACGCTCCACGCTCACTAAGCAACAAGTAAACGAAATCTCAAGATCTGCTGGGGAATATAGCTGGGGTGGGTACTTAAACACGCGCAGTCTGTCCCAACACTGCAACTGACAACTCCTTGGTCACGATGCAATGTCAGTACTCCAGTTCACTCGCTTCGAACACTAACCATTTTGTTCACACATTCTATTTTAGCACGCCAAAACTCCCCACGACAGATTTGTGTAGAACATCAGGGCCGTGGTACGACACACTTGCATATGTTCAATTTCCAATCTAACAGGGCTGTGGTATGTTCCGGCTCCATACTGCCTCCGCCGTCAAGGATATCTGTTGACACGTACTTTAGCAGCCACTTACAGCGGGAGAAGTACGGCCTACATCCGACACCGATTCCCCCCTGCCGCACTACTGGTAAGCACACTTTTACATAAAACCCATGACAACGGTGTCACTCGGTGACACTGAGCTAGTGGGAAGCCCATGTCGAAAAAACTCGACCGAAAATTCCTGGCAGGCCCCTTGGGTGGCTCAGGGGGCCTCCCATGCACTTTCCGTCGCGTTTTGGGCTCGGGCTAGGTCGTCCCCGGTTTCCTAATTGAGCGTGCTTCTACTGATGGCGCGCGCAACACGGCGCGACGCGCGGGGAGCAGCAATCGTGGGAAACAGCACTTCCCCCCGCCAATCATACTTCCCTGGGGCAGGTCGCGTCCTGACATCCCCTCCCGTCCGTCCCCTTCCCGGTTGCCTGTACGGCTGTCAACGCGGTTCGGTAGCGTTGAATCCGTGGGAAACGCTCCCGTCCAATTTTCATTTGGCGCGTTACGCCTGCCGGCTTCCCCTCCCTCGCTCCTCCTTGCATCCGCCGGCAATCCGGTGGATTGGCTGGCACCCCAGTCACCAGACCACCTTATTTTTGTCGGACAGAACCCCAGAGAGGCAGATCGCAGCATGGGGAGCGATGTGAGTCGCACGACCTTCGTCCGATATTGGGCGCTTAAAGCAACCCGTCAGCTCCCCCCTTCCCAAATGCACGATTCGCCCCGGTCAACAGGCTATGACCTGGCGCCGTATATCCATCGAAGAAACGAGTGCTCCTGCACCGATATTTGGCTTCGCGCTTACAAAATCTCAACTCTCGTTTTGGGTGTGGATCCCCGCCTCACCCGGATCCACCAGCCCGTGACGTCTCAGGCTGTTTCAAAGGGTGCGTTGGTACTCTGTGGTTCAGTACCTACTGACGGCTCACAGTGGTTGCGCGTTTTTCTGGCAGAATGCCTCATTCTATCAGAAACCAGCTTCCCCTCAATCCCGCCCACCTTGTTTACTCCCTTGCCAATAGTAGTCAGCACTTTTCTGTGTCAAAACCCCTATAATAGTGGCCAAACACGACATAAAAATGGTGGGAATGATAAGTGACATAAAAACAGTGGGAAGCCGTCTGACACAAAAACTGTGGGA
>Ga0307517_10008089_pt1 | contig 15153 bp, 6 predicted proteins | sample 23_EM_MG_FD_194515 | JGI IMG/M metagenome (GOLD analysis project Ga0307517, IMG submission 194515) | Populus trichocarpa ectomycorrhiza microbial communities from riparian zone in the Pacific Northwest, United States - 23_EM | ecosystem: Host-associated > Plants > Roots > Unclassified | place...
TTAGATTGCCTCTTAACGTTTCCTTCGGGTTTCCTTCTATATGTTTGTCAACCAGGTACTTCTTTAATACAGGGAAAAAAAAATAAAAAAATTCTACCTCCTATACTGTTATTTGTTCAGTGGAAGGGCTTATGTTTGATTTTCCCTTTTACATGAACGCACTATTTAGAGTTTTACCATCAAAAACAAATACTATGATAAGACGAAATGCTAATACGTTATTTGATGGGCCAAAGCTAAGGCCTAAAGTAAAACAAAAAAATAAAGAGAAAGTACTAACGATTACAAAAACATATAAAAAAAAATAACAAAAGCAAACTGGTCAATAAAAAAAGGTTAACAAAACAAAACCACCCAAGAAAAAAAAATTAGGACAATAAGAAACTACCTCACAATTCAAGGGAGGAGAAAGAAGTTATTAGAGTGTCACTTTATAAGACAAATCCAACAAAACTAAGAAAAGACATCATTCGTGGAAGTTACATGTGCTGCCACAAGCAACAGATGCTTGTCCACATGCTAGCGCATGTATTACACACGCCAATTAACTTTTCCTTTCTTTTCTCAACTTTAGTCCTGGATTCTTTAATAATTCTCCAATTTAGTCCCTAAAATCTAATTGACCAAAGAACAAGCAAGGGAGAAAGGGAAAACAAAAGGAAAAAAGAGAAAATATACTAAGCTCGTGTGTCATGCACTTGTAGAAGTTATAGGCACCGCTTCATTAGTACATAGCTTATGCAATCACTTGACACACCTAATTCTTCATTGTAGAGATGTACAAACTGTCAACACAAATGTCTGCCTATCTCGATAATGGCTATGGCACATCTACCCGTCTCACCAATAGTTATCGTCACTGGTCAATGGAATGCTTATCTGTACAGTGCGACACCTCCACTCGACAACACATTTTATAAGTTACTTATGCGATAAAGGTAATTATTCTTCATTATTAATCTTGTACGGTATAACTGTAACTTTGCTCTCCATGGAGTAATTTCAATTGATTGTGGTGTATAAATACCTTAGGTCGCTTCGCAATAACAACAAACAATAGGCCAAACAATAACATAACACATGATAATCACAACATACATTCTCCACATGATAATCATAATATACACTCTTTTATGCTCTTTGTTCTTGTCCTTTTTGTTATACATTATTTTCCTTTTATAGTTTACTAACTTAAGCATTGAAGGATCCCCTATCTCAATAGAAGACTTGTTTTTATAGAAGTTCAAAAACCATAAGTCTCACCTAACTTAATACAAATTTCTTCAAAACCCATTGCACCAGCCTTGGAAAGGCCCAAATTCAACTTGAAGGTTTTTCGATTTGATGAGTGACACTATCTGTGGGAACTTGAACAATATCTACTTCATTCCTATTTTTCATATATGAAAAAATTCATTTCATGGTGATGACTCATAAATAGCAAGGCACGAGAAAGTAACCAACCTCTCCACCATAAGTACATTAGCTCTTCCAAATCTCCAAAAAATCACCCATAAAATGAAAGTGTTTATTGAATTTGTTCTATCTACATAACAATAGTTTTGAAATTTACCACTCCCTCAACAGATGATACAATAACTAGCTTCATTACACGTATCATCAAATACACGTTGACAACTCTGGTTTCTTAAAAGAGCAACTTAGAACAACTTGCTCAAACTAGACGCTCCAAACTTGAACTCCAAAGATAAAAAAAAAAGTAGAGCTTTAGCAGGTCCAAGCCATATAAGTGGCTACCTCCATCGATCTTCCTCTAAATCTTACTCGCATACACCTCATCAAAAAAGACCTCAAAGCGAGATAAGATCAATAATGATACAAGCTTATGATAATGAATACCACCCCAACCAAGTGGAATATTCTTTACTTTATAATTAGGTGTTACAATCTCGTCTCTTCAAAGATTGCATGTTTATAAAGGAAAACTTAGATAACGATGATGGACTTATAGACCTAAAAAACACATATAAAATGTATGACCTAGAAAAACAATCAATCAACAATGCAGCTTGCCTTATGCAGGGTGCACTAGGGGTGATGCGTCTTCTCCTTGCATAACTAGTCCTTTTATCTAGGCTCTCTAAGACCATAGGTTTCCTAGTGACCATGATACGAGGTGTCAACTCCCTTAAATCATAACTTTATGATTAAACTCAAAACCTCTTCCATTCCAGGACATAGATCCGTCATTCGATGTTGTGCATGTCATGACATGATTGCGACTTCACTAGGGACTTGTCTTGTCAGACTGAGCTTTGTTTATTTAATTGTTTGCTTGTTTATTTTTGTTGGTCTATGCAATTTAATTGTAGCCTATATTTTTACGTGTTGCTTATGTATTTTTTACATACTGCTCATGCATAAGTTTACTCCGTAATGATGGTCACATTGTGCCATAACCATTCCATGTAACCTTTATATTGCCTTCATGAAAGGTGGACACTAGGTGGGTCATAGACCCTTTTGAGACTAAATAGTAAGCCTACTCTTCAGGTAGTGGCTTATAATTTGACCTTAAGATATGGATTTTCTAATAATTCATTTTGCATCAATGCATACTTGATTAATAATCCTGAACTCGCGGGATTTTCTAAGCTAAGACCATGACTTTTTTTTTAATATGGATAAGAATATGAGATGATGTAATTAGCTTCAGAGAATAACTTAAAGACCAAGGCTAGGAAATTACCGCACATAAAAACCATTTTGTCTTTTTTTTTAATAAAAAGGACTCGAACCCACCTTTTTATTTTGTACTGTCCAATGTGTATAAGATTTAACCAAGATAAGGACTTGGAAAAGATTTTTTCAGATTAATCAAACTATAAATTTTTGCCCATATTCAATAAGGAAGTCATGGATTAGCCCTTCAAACATGTTAATCCATATCTGATGCATATGTATATACACCTACATTCATAAGCATGCATACATTCATATCTTAGAGTTTAAATGTCATGAGTGCATTCTAGATTAGAATATAAGTCCTCAAAAAGCTCAAATCCGTAGAGTTTACAACACCCGACTTCGTCAAAGAAATATGAAAGATGAAGAACATGATCATGATTATACCCACTTTCATGAAGAGTTGGATTCTCGGAAGGTTAGCATGGCTTGTATCTCTAGCTTGCTTGAGTAAACACTCAACGTTGGATTCCCTGAAGGCCCTTCCAATCGACCTGCCATTTTTGCCCAAACTTAAGCAACAATTCAACTAGAGGAAAGGATGGGCGAAGAGGGTAAGAAACCCCATTATAATGCAACATTTGTGTAGACGATAATACCAGCACTAACCTCTACAATAGTAGATGTATTCGCTAATGAATCTCACAAGACAAAATCGTCTAATGATATTGATCAAGATAAGATGATAACATTGGAAGCTAGAATAAGGGCTATCGAGGGGGTGGATTTGTATGATCCCGTATAAGCCGTGAAAATATGTTTATCCCAAACATGGTTGTATAAAAAAAAATTTGTGTTCATGATTTCATCAAATACACTGGAACTCAGTGTCCTGTCACCCACTTCAAATCTTATTGCAACAAAATGGTAGAGGTAGTGCACGATGAAAAACTACTAATGCACTTCTTTCAAGATAGTTTGAGTGGAGCAACGTTGAGCTGATATATAAGGCTAGATAACATGAAGATCCAAACTTGGAAAGATCTGGTGGATGCTTTCATCAAGCAATATAAGTAGAACATTGATATGGCCCCTGACAAAACCAGTCTATCTCATTTAAAGAAGGGGGATAAATAAAGCATGAGAAAGTATGCTTAAATATAGAGGGATCTGGTTGTATAGGTACATCCTCTACTCTTAGATAGAGAAATGGCTACCTTATTTGTAAAAACACTCAAGACACTATATTACGAGCATATGATGGGTAGTTCGACACAACAATTCTCTAATGTTATGGCTATAGCCAAGCGTATAAAGCAAGGGATAAAGAGTAGCAGGATCTCAACCTTTACTGAGAAAAAGGGCTTTGGAGGGAAGAAAAAGGATGTCGATCACATCGAGGGTGGTTACAGAGGTAAGAAAAACCACTTCCAAAACCACAACACCCCATCCCCTTCATCCCATATTGCCAACATCAATTTTCACTCTCTATTTCTCATAAAAAAACCTAAGACTTAAACCAACCAAGTCAATAACCAAACCAAGAACATACTGAAGAACAATTATCATATAATACAAGAACAATGACTCTCGTTACCATTACCCTTGAACGAGATGTACCAAAAGCTACTAAGCATCGGATAGGTAGCTTCGATACCGCTTGCACCTCTGTAACCATTATTTCTTATCTGGTATAAGTTAGACCTCACCTGTAAGTACCACGCTGGCGTTGCAGAATATAACATCCATATCTGCAATACCTTCAAGAAAAAGCTCATGTAGTTAATTCAAGTCGGGTGGATAATATTTGAGGAAACCTTAAATGTAAATACAAACCCTCTACCCAATCATATCTTGGGTAGTGGGCCGATAAACACACTAAATGTGGAAGGCCCAAGGAGTTTGAAAGTGTCACTGGATAAAGTTTATAAAATGCTAGTGAAAGTCAGGTACAAAAAGGGTAGTTATGAAGGACCAACGAGGATAAATTTTTATCAGTATCACTGTGAAAAATGCCACATGATCAACCATTATAAAGGTTTCTACAATGAGGTGATACAAATGCAAACCCGAGAAACTCTTAGTATTGAATGAAGAATAAGTACATAAGTGTCCATGGTAGATGAACCAAGTAGAAACAAAGAGGTATATCGGGTACAATTCACTATAGAAGGATTGCCCAAACTGATTTTGTCAAAACCTATAGTGGCAGGTAAAAGAAACTACACTACATTACTGTAGAACTATGAATACTCCTTCTAAAGTGCTCAACCAACACCTATTTTCCAAGCAGAAGTTGGAGGCCTAACCCGTAGTAGAAGATTCATACTGGAAGAACTCGAGAATAAAAGAAAGCTAAGAGGAAATAAGTGGTTGACCTGACTAAAGAGGTGAACAAACCCATCACTTGAGAAGAGACCAATGAGTTTTTAAAGCTGATGAAACATAGTAAATACAATGTTGTTGAGCAACTTAAGAAGACTCCTGCTAGAATATCATTGTTGTCATTGATTTTAAGATTTGAGCCACATACAAAGGCTTTGTAAAAGGTGTTGAATAAGGCATATATACCTTAAGATATGAACTAAAAAACTAGGAAACACCTTGTAGGAAGGATCCAGGCTTTGAATTATCTATACTTCACTAAATATGAATTGAATCTTGATGGTACTAGACATAACAAGCCACTATGCATTACTGTAAATCCCGAGATAATCAAGGCTGGATTAAATTAAAGAAAAGAAAATAAACTAAACTAAAAAGAAGTGGGGGAAAAACGAATACACTTAAAGAAAATGGAGTCTAAATGCAAATAAGAATAATTATAGAGCATAAATACTACTCTTCTTACCAAAAACAAATCTGCAACTATCGTGAAGAAAGAAGAGAGGGAGTTTTGGTATCTATTTTTACAGATCAAGAGAGAAACACCAAATTTCAAGAACCCATTCAAGATTAAGGGTTATAGGTAAAAATAAACACAGGTGGGCAAGGGATTAACAAGAAAAATTGAACAAGAAGAGAAGAGGGGAGGGTCAGTTATCATTAGAAAGAAAATGAAGGATCAAGACCTTGATTCGTATTGGGTAAGATATTTTAAACATGGTCTTATGAGTTGTTTTAAAGTCGATTATGAATTGATGCCTGGATGTTAAATTATAGATTTGAGTTCTATAACTCTAGGTATAGTTAAAAATCCGATGAGAGGTCAGACAGTAACAGTTTAAAAACGAGACAGTAACAGTTGGACAGTGACAGTCCAAATATTTGTTGATGAGCGATTTTAACTATCTTAGAGGTAGAATTGGGTTCTCCTTAAATCATAGAACTTGTAGCCTCATGTCTTAGCTTTCCAACGACACTAATCTCGCTTGAATCAGAGTTCTATAACTCTAGATATAGTTAAAAATCTGAGAAGAGATTAGACAGTAACAGTTCAAAAACGAGATATTAACTGTTGGACATTAACAGTCTATATGATATTCACCTTTCAATAATATGTATTCTATTTCAGGAACATCACATGCACGACATGAGTAGATCCTAGCTTATGTTCCCTTTTTTGTAATTTAGGTTATAGGGGGTATACCCATGTATTTTGTAAACATGAAAATGTTTGTATAACTTAATTTGTATAATTAATGTTTAAACTTGATTGAATGAACTTAATCTCTATAGTTCATATAACCATTTTTCATGTCTAATTATTTATTTTTTTATCCATTCATAATGATATTTTGTTATATAATGTATATCATGAATATTATGGGTAATAGGTGTGAGAATATTTGTGGAAATTGAAACCCAAGATGATTAGGTCGGGATTAAGTTATGAGATGCGAGTAATTAGAAATGTAAACAGGTTACATGTCGGTAACTTGGGACCTTCCGGTATAGGGGGGACTCCGTCGAAATTTTGGTAGTTTTTAATATGAAAACCATGAATATATATATATATATAGGTTGACATGAGCTTGTTGTTTTTATCCTGGAATGAGGGATGTTAAAATTATAGTGCAAAGTAAAGATGTCCTAATTGGGAAGGTACTGGTCAACAATGGTTCTATATTAAATATGCTGCCAAGGAACATGTTGAAAGAAATATCCATCGACGAGTCGCATATGAGACCCAGTACCAGGATCGCAAGAGTATATGATGGCTCGCCAAGGCAGATAATTAGGACCCTGGAAGTGAAATTCTATATGGGACCACAAATGTTCTTGGTAACACTATAGGTGATTGATTTTTATCCATTTTACAACATATTATTAGGAAGATCGTGGATCCATATGGTTTAAGTAGTAGCCTTCCCATTACACCAATGCCTGAAATATATCATGAATGAGATGCTGATACGTCAAGGCTGATGACATAGTTTCCATGATTAATAATGTAGTTGTACTATTCATTAAGATAAAAGATTGTAGAGACGAGAACATTCATATTTTTTAAATAGTGAATTCCAAATAGGTTCTTGAGGGAGTGGTGTTGAGAAAGTAAAAAGTTTTAGGAGCTGCAAGAATGGTTGCTAATTATTTTTTGAACCATAGGCTTCCTTTCCAATATGATCCTATAATTAGAATGCCTGATCGAGTCAATTTAATGAAATTGAAATGTGCGGTCTAGAGTTTTGGTCTCGGGTATGACTACAAGTGGGTCACCAGTCACAAGATTAGAGGACGGGAGCCAGAAGAGGAAGGGCATGCCATCCCGTTGCTCTGAACAATCATTTCAAGATTTGTAGAGGTGATCAGATTAGGTATGACATACCTAAATTTCTTCAATTTGGCCTCTAATTGACTCTTAAACTTTGATTTTCTTGCAATTTAGTTCCTAATTTTACCCAATTAAGTTTGTAAAAATTGAATTTGGTCATCTAAAATCCCAATATTCTCAATTAAACCCAAATTAAGCTTCCAAACTTTAGCCAATTGCAATACTTTCTCATGACCTTCTTCTTTCTTTGATTTGGCAAGTATATCATCCACGTAAACTTCCACTTCTCGGTGCATTATGTCGTGGAACAAAGTGACCATTGCTCTTTGATACGTGGCGCCAACATTTCTCAATCCAAATGACATCACTTTATAGCAAAAGGTTCCTTAAGGTTTGATAATGATAGTTTTCTCTTTGTCTTTCTTTGCCATTCTAATATGGTTATATCTTGAGAACCCATCCACGAACAAGTATGTGGCACTCTTTACAGCATTGTTGACTAAAACGTCTATGTAGGGTAGAGGAAAGTCGTCCTTCGGGCTTACCTTATTTGAATCTTTGTCATCCATGCACACCCTGATCTTGTCATCCGTCTTGAGAACTATAACTATATTAGCCACCCATTGAGGATAGTGGACCATATCCAAGAATCCTGCATCCTACTGCTTTTATATTTTTGTCTTCACCGTAAGCATCATATATAGGTGTGTTCATCTGGTCTTCTATTTGGCAGGTTTACTTCCTTCCACTAAGGGACTTTTGTGTACCACTATATCAGTGTCTAAACCAGGAACATCTATATAAGTTCAGGCAAAGATATATGCATATTCATGTAACAGAGAGATTAGGCCATCTCTTTCCTCAACCGTAATAAGGGTACCCATTTTCAATTCTTTTGTTTCTTGTTTAGTACCCAAATTTATAATTTCTAGCTCTTCACTAACAAGTTTCTAGGTTTTATCAGAATTTTCCACCAATATAGTAAACTATTTTATTTTCTCTTCTTTCTAGTCTTTATCACTCATTGCAATTATATTATCATGAATTGATGGAACTTTTAGGGTCCCTGAAAGTGTAAGGTGTGCTTGTGTAAGTATGTTATTTGTATGAAAGATAAAAGAACAGAAAGACACATTTTAGAGACAAGAAAATGCACAATCTGATTAAAATAAAAGAAAGCTCATTTGACAAAGAAGATCTTATGGTATTATAAGACAAATTATCATCAAGATTAAAAACAGATAAAAACAACAGAACATAACAAGACATCTGGAGAGAGGGAAAACATCAAAACATTTGAGTAAACATGGTCAAACAAGAACAATTATTTTTTGAATACAATAGGAGCAGGCTCCATCTTCCAATTCTGGTGTGCCTCTTCCAACTTCTTCACAAAGGCTTTTGCAAAGATGTCAGTGTCGGTGTGCACAAACATTTATGGTAGCATCTGAACCTAATGAGTCACATACATAAAAAATCATTATTTAGAAGTTAAAATGGGATGATTAATCAAGTATGACTTGATTGTAAATAAATTTTAGAAATTGACGACTACAACATAATTAATACATGAGATTACAATTCTAGACCTAGAAATAATCAAGTAAGTACTTAATTGAAAAAATTTCTAAATTAGCCTAAAACAATCAAGCTATGCCTTTTATTTTGGTGAGTAGAGTACAATACAAAAATAACTAAAAATATAAAAGGAAAGAGCTAGTACTCGAAGGTATAACAATCCCTCTCTCTTAAAAGAGTTGAGGAGATTTTTTACCGGTGATTCATAGGAATACTATTAGAGGCCAAATACTTGAACAACTTGTGGTTTATGACAACCTAGCCTTAAAGAAATTATTCAAAGCTAAAACGAATATATGATCTTTAGATAATTTTTGTATAAACCATAAACAACTCTAGATCTATTTAATGGAATCCTTGGAACTTCCAAAAAAATTTTAAATCTATTATTTCCCTTGCCACTTATAATTAATTACTATTATACCCTTGCCACTTATAATTAATTACAATAGGGTTTGAGGGTGTAGTTTATAAATTAACTCTTGCCACTTATTTTTGTTTACAATATGGAATATGGAATAGAATTATGATTATGCCCCTCTAGATATAAAATGTTGACTTTGTATTTAAAAATGAATTAAATTAATTATAGAATTAATTTTCCTAATAGGATTAGGATTGAAATAAAATGTTAATTCAATAATTTTGAATTCCCTAATAAGTTGGCCTAAATATAAATCATAAATTGATTTATTATCAATTCAACAATTAATTTATTTATATTTGAAGATCAAGTACAATATCTAGTAACATGTCATGATCCCCTAATTATTAAGAAAGTCATTAGTGGTTGGACTTAACCTTTCAATAACCAGTTTTTCAGTGTAATTATTATTAATTCATCAACAATGTTTTAATTTAGATATTATAACATAGAGTGAGTTTATTCTGTCAAATCATTTTTATTCTCAACACCATAGTCATTGATTTTTTCAATAAGATTTGAAATTGTTTTCAAATCTCATTCCACCTTGTGTAGTGATTTATAATCAATACCATTTGAGAACAAATGGAATATTTTTCTTAATTTACCTACAGTGATGAATCATGTTTTTGTTTACCTAAATATCTTCATATAGTTCATGTTATATCCAATATTTGCCCATTTGTTGCCCTTGATGAGGACAATATGTAGCAGGATCAAAACATAACACTTACTATATAAAATAATTTAATGATCTCAAGTCTAAGGATCACTTACACAATCGTCACATAAGTCTTTCCATAATCATAATTAATTGATCTTTTTATATGGAATTTTCATACAACTTAGCTCAATATACATGTCATCCAACAAGTATCTACATATTAGCTTCAAGTATTCCTCATACCCCAACTTATAAGAGTAACTGCTTCTTTTCATAAAGAAAATAAAATAATATGTATTAGTCTCAACAGCTCTAATTAATATTCTATTTAAATATAGCATTGATCAGGAACATTTAGAAACAATGCTTTGATGCAATAGGAATCACATAATTATAACAACTTTATAATTTTATTTGCAAAGCATTTTTATCACAATGACTTTATGTTTATTCTAGATTCATTAATCAAATATTATATTCATTAATCAAATATTATATTCATTAATAAAATATTTGATGAATCTTAAAGATAAATAAGCTTTTATTAATAAATTTAATACATTTATATGAACAAAGTCAATGTTACGTGATATCAATCGATTAGCTATCGAGCATATACAAATCGTCAGTATGGATACCTACTTGTCTCGCTGTTAGCTATCACATGCCTACCCATCTCACTAATAGTTATCGCTAATGGTTAGTATGATGCCTAACTATACAATGCAACTCATTTTACAAGCTACATGTTTAATAAAGTTAATTGTTCTCCATGATTGCTCAACGATTGCTTATATATGGTATAAGTGCATCTCCACTCTCCGAAAAATGATTTGATATGATCGAGGTGCATAAATATCTCAGGTCACCAATTAATAAAAATGAACAACAAGTCTTTCAATAAAATAACACACGATAATCACAATATGCATTCTCCTACCCTCTATGTTCTTGTCGTCTTTGTTATACATTATTTTTATTCTATGGTTGACTGACTTAAGCATTCGATGATCCCCTATTTTGATATGAAACTTGTTTTGCAGGAGTTTAAGAACCACAAGCCCTACCCAACTTCATAAAAATTCTTTCAAAATCCATTACATCAATTGTGGAAAGGTCCATCCAATTAGCAATTACACCTGCTAAGAAAAATAATTTGAAATAAATTAATAATTTGGGATGAATAGTATTACTTTATAAAATAATGTGTTAAGAAAATAATGGCTTATCTGATTCTTAAGTTTGACGAGTTTGCCCACCGATAGGATTTGTTTTTTTGGTCTTTTAATTTTATTTTTTCATTTTCGTCATTTAATATTGGATTGGTTGGAAAATAGATTGCATTATTAATTTTTGTTTGCTTTTTAGGGATAATTGTCTCAAATAAATGTTTATTTTTAGGTTGATGCTTAATTTCATGAGTATCTATTTTTAATAGTTAAAGAAAAAAGTTTCTAAAAAAAAGTTAATAAACCCAATAGAGTCCATGACCCGGGCTGCAGAGGAGAAGTCGATCCAATCTATTATTGTCTCAGTATTTAAAAAAAGAATTATCATCTTGAAGTTTTTTTAAAAAAGTTAAGTCATGTTTTTATCGATTATCAAGGTTGCATTTGGATCTATGAAATCGATTGATTTAAGTCAAGCTAGCTCTCACATGATTTAATTAAAAACTTGAGTTAGGTAAATAGTTGAGTTATGAAGTTTCAAAATTACCTGCTTAGTCAGGTTTAATAACACTGTTAAAAAATTCTTCATGCTCTTAATATTTTTTTATATTAAAAAAATTAATCTAACTTGTGACGGAACACAAACCAATAAATTAGTGTGTGTGTGTACCGTGGATGTCATATTTATACTAAAGAGAAGAGTATAACATTATCATTAATAGTGAAAAGAGAATGACTTATGTTAATTTGTGCAAGTCGAAAGACCGAAGAAATATATAAGAAAAGTAGAAGAGTGATATTTCTTCTTGGATAGTTGGTTGGAAGTAGTTCTTTTGACTTTTAAGGTCTAATTATTTTTATTTTTCCAATCTTCTTAATTAAACAAGTACCTTTCATACTCGGCATCCTGTAAATTTATTTATAAAATATTGTGTTTTTTTTTATTGCTAATAATAGAGGAAAGTGTCGGGTTCCCTTATTTGCTACAAAAAGTGAAAAATGTCCAGTGAATTATTCAACAAAAAAAAGTCAAATGAATGTTAATTATTTGCCGAACATTAGACATCAACTGAATTTATGGCCTTAGATCATGCAATTGCAGTGAGAGTCTGCAAGACAATTTGCAGCAGAAAGAAAAATAATTCTTTGAACATATTTCAGCTTTTTCCACCCAAGTTTCCATGAAAAGTCAATTTTCTTTTATTTTCTCTTTTTCTTTTCTTCCAGTGTAGAATCATGTTTGCTAAAGTTCAGTTGGATTAAGACGTGCCGCCCAAATCTTTCATGGGCCAACCAGGGCATGACTTTTGGGCGAAATAGGAAGCCTATCTCACTGCCATCATTGACCGAAGCACATGTGCCAGTAAAACGATGTAAGACGCTGCTTAGGAATTTAATGTTTTATGGAAATTTGAATTTTTTTTATTTTAAATTATTTTTCTATGATTTAAAATTATGTTAATGTGTTAATAATTAAAATTAATTTTTTTAAAAAAATATTATTTTGATGTATTTTCGAGTAAAAAATATTTTAAAAACAATCGCTAGTATAATATCAAACACTATCTAAATGTTTTTTTTATTAACGTGGGTGTCCGGATCACCTTACGCGCACCTCGACCAATCCCACGGGTCCTGAAGTTAACGACCATATAAGCCCCCAGTGACCATCATATTAGTAACCACAGGGCTCGAACCTGAGACCACAAGAAGAGCAAACCCCTTAATCTCAAATTCTTATCATTGAACCACCTACTAGATGGTTACTATCTAAATGTTTTTTCAAGAAGTGATGTCATATACATTGTACAAAATTCTCATATAATATATATGTAATTATTTTTTTTATATGAGGCTAATCATTTTAAATTCATGTTTTACCACTTATATGTTAACACCTTAATTTTTACGTGGAAAGAAATTATTTGTAAGATCATTTTTCTAGGTTAAAAGTACATCAAATTAGAAACATTTTTTATGATTTTATATAGTTTTTATATCAAAAATGTTCAAAAGCGTTTAGAAAAATAAAAGCACATTGATTTGTTTTCAGAAGAAGAGGTTTAAAACACAAAATTAGTACACAACACTAATACATTCTGGTTTAAACCTTGTAGAAAAAGTTATATCACAAAACCAGGCCCAGGACAAGGCCCAGGACCAGGCCCGATATTTATTGGATGTACTGTCTCAAATGAGGTCTGGTCCAGCCATTTTGAGGCCTGATATTTTTCTCACAAATGTGTGCTTTTTACATCGATCTTGATAATCAAAACTCTAACTAGGAGGATGGTCTGTCTATTCATCAAAATAGATAGCAAACTAATTCTCTCATGGTATATAATATGATAAATAACTTACAAATAAAAATTTTATATAGTTTTTAATACAAACTAATATGAGGATTTATAGATAGTAAAGTATAGATTATATATGTTAATTCCAAATAATTATCCTCTTAATGCATTTGTTTGGATAAGGATACTCCTATATTATGTATATCCGTAATAACTTTAAGTATATATAAATTGATTAACTTCGTGGAAATATTTGTTTGAACCAAAAAGAACCCTAAACTGATTATTTTTCTGCTACCTTCAAAGCTTTTATTTTCAATTTCTACTTTTTAGACCTGGGATATTTCATGAAAAATGATTTTTATAAAAAATTATCTTATAAACTTTTCTATATTTATTTAGTATGAGAGAAGATGCTGAATATAAAATACTTTTTGTTAAAGAAAAAATTGATTTTGTTTATAAGAAAGGGTTTTACTTTTATTTTGGTTGGAATACACTTTTCAAGGGTTGTAAAAAATTTAAAAATATCATGTTATTTGTTAATTATATCAAATTTGATTCTTAATCTTTTAATTGCAATATCTTTTATTTTTAATCATTTTTTTAATTTTTTTTAATATCATCCCTTAAAATATAATTTAATTTAATTTTTATATCGACCTTGATCCTTTTTTTATTGTTATTTGTTTTTCTCTCATGGTATTTATTCTTGTCTTAAGTGGTTTTTTTTATTTATCAGATTTGATTCTTATTCTTTTAATTGCTATCCTTTTACTTCAAATAATTTATGAAATTAATTTTTTTAAATTTTATCCTTTAATTTTTTCATCTGTCAGATGTGGTATTTATTCTTTTAATAAACTTGAAAAAATAAATTAAAACATTAATAAGTTATTTTCTAATTCATTTTTCATAGTATAACCAAACACTAGAAAATATTTTACAACTTATTTTTCACAATACTACCAAACATCATAAAATAATCACTTTCTATATAAATCACTTAAAAAACCACCTTAAGATTTTTTTTTTCCTTTCGCTTTCATCTATTTTAAGTTGTGATATGACACAAGTTCTAAGAGATGATGACATGCATATGATTTTATATGATACTTTATTTGCATGATATTTCCTATTTTCATTCAGCTTCCTTTATTTTATTTTATTTTTCATGTTTCTCAATTGTTTCCCCATATCATACGAATTAAAAGGTTGACTAACCTAGGTTACTTAGATAGCTTTTGGAAATCCGGTCAATCCATATTTCAAAAAAAAATTAAATTTGTTTGTTAAAAGTTAATATTTTTATATATTTTGTATTATTTTGATGTGCTGATTTCAAAAATAATTTTAAAAAAAAAAAAAAATATATCATTTTGATATATTTTAGCATGAAAAACACTTTGAAAAGCAACCGCAATCACACTCTTAAATAGAGCTAAATGGTTCTCTTCATTTCTAAACCTAGCTATTATAGCTTTAATCTATAGTCAAGAAAAGGTTGTCTTATTTCTTTTTCAGTTAAGATTCATGACAATCTAACAATTTTAGGTGCACACCAACTCATACCCTTTTTTTTTCTTTGTTTTTACCGTAAGAATCTAACTTGCGTATTCTCCAAAACTAAGTCTTTTCTCCAAACTATCTTAAAAATG
>Ga0307517_10008090_pt1 | contig 15153 bp, 16 predicted proteins | sample 23_EM_MG_FD_194515 | JGI IMG/M metagenome (GOLD analysis project Ga0307517, IMG submission 194515) | Populus trichocarpa ectomycorrhiza microbial communities from riparian zone in the Pacific Northwest, United States - 23_EM | ecosystem: Host-associated > Plants > Roots > Unclassified | place...
TCATAAGCTTAATGTCCAAGATTGCAACAGGACAAACTTTCACCTTTCTAATTAATCCATCACTAGTAATGTTGAAGAAGTTATAACTTTCTTTTCTATTTTCTTTTTTAGTAGGGAAACATTAAACACAAGATGATTGAACTTCCTTATGGTAATTTCATCTTGTAAGTCACAATCCCCACCATTTGAATGATTTGATAAGACCATAATATTTTGGATTAAGCTTCAAGGTCTTCCTAAAAGCCATGGTTGTAATTTCAAAAACATTCAATCCGTTTTTACAGATTCTCGCTTACTCCTTCTTTTATCTGCTAATTGCTTCATTTTATTATTATCTACCTCTAATTAAAACCTCAACACCTGATCTATGTTAGTTCTTATTTGTACCAATTTTTCCACTCCAACAACCGAGGTAGACTCAATATTAACCATTTCTCTATTTGGAGGTAAATACCCATAAACAATCTAAAATGGGTTAATTCCAATAGCTGAATGAAAGTTAGTATTACAGCATCATTGTATAAGAGACAACCACATAAACCATGTTTTAGGATTGTGCATTGTTATGCACCTTTTTAGCTGATCATTAGTTTGTGGATGGTAAGATGTACTGCTCATCAATAATTTAATTCTAAGCTTATTGAATAATTCTCTCCAGAATAGGCTTTTAAAAAGTTTATCTATGCCAGTCACCATGGTTGTAGGTAGGCCATAGAACTTGTAAAAGTAATCCATAAACAATTGAGCAACACCATGTTCTAAAAATGAGTGAGCTAGTGCTATAAAATGCCCATGTTTTGTAAATGTATCAACAATTAACATGATAATATCTTTCCCCTCTGATTTTTGCAATCTTTTGATGAAATTCATAATGATATCCTTTTAAGTTCCTCTTGGAGTTTGTAATGGATGTAACAGACCTAGATAAGCCACTCTTGCTATTTTAGCTTGCTTACATATATCATATTGCGTTACTATCTTCTTCCCTAACTTCTTCATAGATGAACAATAAAAATAAGGTATTTTGTATGAGTTCTGAATTCTAGCATGACCTTCAATGTAAGAGTCATGTGCATTTTTGACTAGTTGTTCCCTGAATAGTGAATACTTCTTTGTCTCTAATTACAATCCTTTCTTCATACCTCACAATACCATCCACACAAGTGTACTCAGACCACATATTAGTATAAATCATTTTGCTAGTAACAATATCCTATAAAAAATGATCATTTTTGTAAAAGTCATACACTTCTTCATGTCCTACTGACATTACTTTAACCACTACTCCAAAATTGCTAACTTCTCTTTCATTTTCCTCATGATTGTTTCTTTTAGAAAGAGCATTTGCAACCATATTTTTCTTTCCCCTCCTATAGAATTCTACCATCTTAGTCCCAACAACTTAGTTAACCTTTTTTTAATTGTTTTATGAATTTTCTAATTCAAAAAATACTTTACACTTTCATGGTAAATTTGAATTATAAATTGTTCATACTCTAAGTACTTTTTATTTCTTTACTATCATTAAAATGGTTAAATACTCATTCTTATAAATGGATAGTCCAAAGTGCTTTAGACCCAAATCCTTGCTAAGAAATGGTTGAGGTTTTCCTGTTGACTAAGTATTGCTACTAATCCTGTAACACATGCATATATTTCTAATACAAATATTTTATCAAAATCAAGCAAGACTAAGACTGGAGCTTTACATAATGCCTTCTTAAGATGATCAAAAACTTTTTATGCTCTTCCATGCCATCAAAAGTTATTTTTCTTTAGCGAATCTATTAATGGTTTGCTAATAACCCCAAAACCTGTAATAAATTTCCTATAATTACAAGCTAACCTAAGAAACCCCTTAAGTTCTTTCAATGATTCAGGTACTAGATAATTTCTCACCAATCAATATTCTTAGAATCTGTTGCCACTTTTTCTATTGATATTACATGCCTCATATATTCAATTTTTTGCTCACCAACTTGGATCTTTTGCATATAATTGTTAACACTTTAAGTTTCTAACATATCTTAAGTGGTTCACATATAACTCTAAAGTGAAACTATAAATCAATATATCATCGAAAAACACTAGAACAAGCTTTCTAAAAAAAATGGTTCTAAAATATCATTCATTAATACTTGAAAAGTTGCAGGTGCATTTGTTCATCCAAATGACATTAACTTAAATTTGTAATTTCTTTGATAAGTTCTAAATGTAGTCTTTTCTAATCCTCTTCACTCATATAAACTTGATGATAGCCAAACCTTAAATCTACCATGGAGAAGAACCTGAAACCCTACAACTTATCCAGTAAATCATCAATCAGTGGAATTGAGAACTTGTTCATCATTATTAATTTATTAAGCGACATAGCCCATATAGAAACGCTAGGTGTCATTTTGTTTTTACAAGCAATATAGTGAAACAAAAGGACCAACATTGTGCTAAATTATTCCATTTCCAAACATTTATTTCACTAATCTTTTTATCTCTCCTTTATGAATAAAGAACTCTTATAAGGCTTGTAATTAATTGGTTGTGCTTCTAGTTTTAAACGAGTCTTGTGACCATACCTTTTAACTAGTGAAAGACTTTTAGGTTCTTGAAATACATATGAAAAGTCCTCTAGTAGCTTTTTAATTTTAGAACTTTTTTCTAAGACTTTTGGTTCATCTGTTGCTTTTATTAAAAAGAATTGTCCAACATATCCTATCATAATTTTCTTTAAACGTTTTTAAACCTTTCCTACTATCATGATTTATAAACCAACCCCATCTACAATACCTTTTAGTTCTATCATTCCACCTTCCTTCCTAAATGATATTTTCATTTTAATAAAGTTAAATAAGATAGGAGAATAAATATGTAGTCAATCCACTCCTAATATAGCATCACATCTTACTAATTTTAATATCATCAAACTTGCATTGAACTTGTAATCTTGCATAAACCATTTAAATCTAGGGGTGTGCGCATCACACAACGTAACATTACCATTTACTATAATTATTGCTGACACAATAGTCATAATAATGGTAACTTTAACTACATTGATAACATACTCATTGATGAAGCTATGAGTGCTTATACTATCAATCAGAATAACCAATTCCTTCCTTTGATTGCTTCCCTTAATCCTAATGGTGTTATGAGCATAAACATCAACTAAGGCATTTAATGACAATCCAAACTTTTCAACTTTCTTGTCTTTTATAATATTTCCATTATTATTCTATATTTTAACATCCATGAATTCTTCATCTTCTTCATCAACACCCTCAATCATATTCAATCCTTTTAACATTATACTAATGTCTAAACATAAATTTATCACCATATTTTAAAACGTTTCCCTAATCTTCTTCTTTTTTGTTCATACAAAGTTTTAAAAGAGTGTTTCGGTCCCTGTTAAACCTCACTCTTGAATTGATTAAAAGGCTTAGTCGGGAGGTTACTTGTTGATCGTTCCATGTTAAATATAAAACTGTTTTTTTAACAATTTTATTTCTACCAGCTAAGGTGTTATTTGACTCTTCTTGCCATTTTTCTTGTTCAAAAGCTAACATTTAAGTCACTAGCTTGAGAATCTTTAACACTAGCTTAACATGTTCCTTCAATCCATTGATAAAACTGGAGACATAGCAAGATTCGGGTAATGAAGGATTCAATCTTCTCCACATAATCATTTGCACTTCTTTCCTATACCAGCTTGTTGAATTATGCCAAACCTTTTGCTGATAGCTTTAGGAAATTCATCCTAACTAACTAGATATTCATTTCCACACATGTATCCTTTAAATTAAATATTTACCTTGCATTCTAAATATAGAGAAGCCATTTTAACCCATTAATGTACAAGAATGAAGTTTAGTTTAAATAATTTGTTGAACTTTCTTATTAGAAAGCTGACAAATCAATTCTTAATAGTGTAGGGTTATATCCAGTCCTATAATCTTAATTACCCATATGAGCTCCATAATTATGGCTTATAAATCTATATAACATTCCTTCTTGATTGTTGTTAGTTTTAGATTTTTCCATATTGATGGAGTAGTCAAGATTCATTTAGAATCGACTGCAACTTCCATATCTTCAATCTTCAAATTAATTAGCTAGAAGGGATTGAATTTGGTTTGTCAAAACTTCAATCTTCAAATTAATTTGATCAACCTTCTTCTCCTATTCCATCAATCTTTCCTTACTTTCTACCATAAACTCCAAAAATTATTGATGAATTTTATATATCTACTTATCAAGTTTCCTACAATGTTAGTCCTTAACCTTCACCCCATTATTCTCTGCTATATTTTTTAGTTTTGAATAATATAGAATTGATTAAAGGTCTTGGATTTGCTCTAATACCAATTGTTAAAGTGAATCCTTAACAAGTAGCTTAAGAGAAAGAACGTAAATAGTGAGAAGAAGAGATGAGAAGAAGAGATGACTGAATTGATAGTTTTGTGATTACTTGCCATACATAAAAAAAATTCTTTACATTTATTATATACAAGCTACCCTTGTTCATCTAACCTTCTAACCAATTCCCTCCAATTAAATACTTATAACTAACGTAACTGATTCATCTAATTGTTACTAAAATAATATGCCACGTGATTAAAAGTCTTCCCAACCATTTCTCATAATTACTACTCCTGCTAACTGACTCCTTCCTTCCTTTAATTCTGCACATTCCATTCTTCCATTTTACATGTGTGAATTGTAATAGTTTCTCTAAACTAAATGCATAGTCTATCTAATGTCTATATTTAGTTAAATGAAATCATATATTTTGTAAATGTTGTACAATCTGTTTGTTTGTTGGGAAAGAAAGGGATTGGGTATCTTTAAAAAAAATTCAATGAGGGATTGGAAAGATCCCTCAAACCTTGTCAATTTACTTGGATTGATGGCATATACTTCTATTTTTTTTCTTAATAATTTTCAATGTTTTGATGAATTGATTCCTGGCCTTTTCCTTTTATATGAGTCAAACAACCAGAAAGATGGTAAACCATGCATCCTTTCTTTCTCTTCCCTTCTTTCCTCTATCCATCCTTCTTCCAATCTATTCTTCATGACAAACAAACCCTTGATCAAATGAGACCATTTTCTTTTAGTTTTCCAATGATCGAGCCCATTTTACATGGGTACATGTGCACACAACAACCATCCAATAGATAAAAATTGAATGGAAACTTTCAATCTAGTGTAAACTACATGTAAAAGGTTCAATTTTATCCGGATTAAAGTAAAATAAATGATTTGACAAAGCTTTAAAACTTTAAAAACCATGTTTGACTTTCATCCCATGCATATGCAACCATGATTGACTTTTATCCCATACATATGCAGTAATAAAAGGCCAAACCAGATAAATCTAAACTTGCTTTGAATTAAAACTATAAAATTTGAAATCTCTAGAAACCTAAGCTAAAAAGACTAAATAAATAAAACTCCAACATATATGTCTGATATCATAACTTTTAAGAATCAATGGTTTGATTGTCACATATCAATACCATAACAAACATTGTGTGTGTGTATCAATAACAATAATGATGAAGTAGATAACCAAGGAAACTTTAATTAAGATATGGAAGAAAGGATTATGTACAACCATAAAAGTGAACACCACTTGTTGGATAGTCAAAACAGTAAACGTAAAGAAGATTCTCTTGGGTTATAAAGTTACAAATTTAATAGATAATCAATCAAGATTGACCATTTGACATTCCAATCATTTTGGCTTAACCTTTTATTCATTTGGTAGTGGTGAATCTTTAATTGCTATCATTTATAGCCTTGGTCTAGTCCCCTTTTTATATGGTATATGCATGTTATAACAAGCAACCCATATGCTCATGTTAGGCTTTCAGAATACTAAACTTGAGGGACATAAGACTTTATGAGAAGTTAACAACTATATGCCAAATGGAGCAAGCAAAAGCTTTGGTCAATTAAGACTCAGTATGTGGAGTAAAGAAGACCATCATTTGTGAAAGTTTCTGCTTAACCTTTTGTTTGATAAATATGGATGATAATTGAATCTATCATCACACATGAGAAAAGAAACAAAGATATTTCTAAAGACTATAAATGATAGAGATTGACAACTTCTTTTATGATCAATGAACTAAATTATTACGTAGTCCTCGAATCAAATATCTTTACATGTGTATATACCTATGGATGAATAAAGTATTAATCTTATGATTAATGCAACCTTATTCAAAATGATTCCACACTTTATGAATTAACGTATAGATTGAGATAATAAAGACCTCATATTCCTAACTATAAAATAGCAAACTAATGAAAATAATATCTTTTTTCTTGTTCGGTAAATGTCCATTCGAAGTTCTTATATTGTTTCTTCTTCTGTTACTGTCTATAGATTATAATTGAGACTAGTTATTTTCCACATGGTGGATTTTAAAATTTATTTTTACTACAATTAAAATATGTATATGAAAGATTACAATTTAAATTCTTTACAAATATATTTTTTTTATTAAATGAGCTATTTTTATTTATTTCTGCCTTTTTTTTACCAAAACATTTTTTATTAATAACATGTTTTTTGAATTAAAAGTACAAGAAATTAAAATATATTTAAACAAAAATATATAATTTAAAATAAGTAGAAAGAATATATCTATTCAATCTAAATTTTATTTTTTTATCAATACATTTCTTTCTTTCTTTTTTTACCAAAAAAAATGTTTTTTTTCCATAAACATTGTTTTTTAAATAAAACAAAACTTATCATGATCTAAGAAACAAGTTTCAAATAGAAAACATTGAAATTATGTTTTGATATTTTGTATGTAATTGAAGGGGAAAAATAATTATTATGGGAAAATTATGAGTCCTGAACTTGTTATAAGTTGTAACAAACTATTTAGGTTTAATATATCAATTGAATTAATTGACTAAAAATGAAAGAAATATTTGCAAAAAGGACATGACATATAACATCACATTAAGTTTATTGTTATAAGGCATACAAACTGGGTTATGTTGACCAAGTTTCAAAGATTTTGACCCGCCACTCGACTCGTGATATCTATTTTTTAGGCTTTTTAATCAACTATCATTTGTAATTACTACATTATTTGACTTTGATTGATTATGTCAAGTTAAATAATGCAAATATTATAGATTGAGTTTTTTTCTTTAACACCCTTAGCTAATATTATAAAAACAATTAAATAATCTTATTTGACAAGAAAAGCAAAATTGAATGGTATTTAATGGAATAATGTTTTAAATATACTCTTAATTATTTTTATGTATGATGCATTCTAATTAAAATAAACAAAAAAACTTAAAGGGTTATGTAAAAAGAGGTTAAACACTTAGGCTTGAAGGTTGGACTTGTATGCTTGGTAGACCTATAAAGCTAAGACTACATGCTTCGCCTTCTTACTCTTTTTTATTTAATAAAGTAGATGACATGTAGATAACTAGGGTCCAAGTTATCTACTTGTAAAGACTAAACAAATGATAAATCATTTACTTGTAAATATTTTAGCTATAAGAGATGGCTGGAAAGTTTGAGTTTGAGTTTTGGCATCCTAAAGACTTATTTTAACTGTTTTTTCACTTGAACACCTCATAAACACCATAAGTATCCTAATAAACTCATATCTGACCTCAAATACAAACTTAAATCGATCTACAAAAGTAAAATTAAATAAAAAACTTTCTAATCTCAATCTATTTTTTTCATTGAGATGAAAGTTTAAAAACACCTTGATAGCACTTATCTTGTCAAAAGAAACTTGATGACACGAAGATTGACTTATTTGTTGATAAAATATGTCTAATTGATAATTTCCTCTCTCATCTTTCATTTTCCAATGACTCTCTATCTTCTCTCTAAACATGGGGACTAAAATGTAAAAAGAAAACTAAAATTTAGGACCTAAAAGTAAAGGAACCAAAAATGATTAAATTGATAAGTTTTGGATGAGATTGATTTTTTCTTGCATGAATTCTAGAAAAGCCCCGTTATTTTTTTATTTTCATTTTAATCCTTCTTCTTATAATTGTTTTAATACTGCACATTTAAATCTTATTTCATCGAATTGGCCTCCAATTGAATTATAAGATTTTATAAAAAAAAACTTGAATCCCCGAAAATATGAAATATAATGTATAATTATGCACTGGAATTGCTTGCAGTTTAAATTTGGGGAGTTAGTCCAGAAGGATTATACTTGCAATTTCAAGCCCAGCAACAGTAGCTTAAGTCTCGTTAGTATTAGGCTTTCAGTTGGCCCGAAAATTGGAAAAGAAGTGCAGTTTCAATTGATAAGCCCATGGCCACTGGCAGCGAGAGAGGGTTGAGGTAAGCATGCTAGGAAAACATTATTCCTATCTCCATTGATGGAGCAGTAGAATTCTTGCTTTCAGTTTCCAAGCGAAAGAGAGATTTTTCTCACCATAGCTATTGATTAAAGCCGAAACAATTGACCATGCCTCGTTTTCATTTTATGGTTCATGTCGCTCTGCTTTCTTCCCTTTCATCGCAAATTCGCAATGATGTTCCTCTGTTTTTTCTTCCTTTTCAACAGTACTGTATTTTGACTATTTTCAGATCAACTTTAGTATATCAGAATTACATTCCTCTTTGATGCAGTTTTAATTAGATCGTTTACATTCAAACTGATGTGTTCTCTCACAGAATAGAATCCATTTCCTGAATGATCAGAGGAAGTCGTACTGATTTATCAACAAGGTTAAGCTCTTGGTGATAAAATCAAATCAGGTAAAATTCAAGTGATTACCTGAATTATCTGGATTTGATTCGAGATTTTTTCTTTTACCCTAATTTGCCATATCCAATCAAGAAGTTCAGATATCCCAAGAGTCTCACAGTTAAATCTGTCTTGAAAGACTAAGAAATCTCAATTAACCAGCCAAAATAAACTCCATGAAAAGTCTTGAGCGGCTACAATTCGATCTAATAAAAGTCAAAGGCCCATTGCTTTCAAGAATTTTTAAATAACATCAATAATTAATTTTGACAGCGAAAGAAAAAAAAAAATGAAGGAAATTACCTCGTTCCTTGCTGCATTTCCTTGAAGCATTGGCAGCAATGAATTAAGACTTGTTTACACATGAGTCCTACTGCTTCAAGCCTCAGCCATGAATAAATTCTGGTCTTTTCACAAAAGGGGCCGAAGGTCAAGAAAACAAAAGCGAAGAAACTAGATGCATGATTGATCCAAAGGAAAAACGCTCCGTTTCTTGCTCCTGGAAATTGTTGGGGGGAAAAATTAATATCAATTAACAAGCATACTCCCTCGCAAATAGCATCCTTACCATCTAGAAAACCTTGTAAAAAAATTACATGTGTTTTTCAGCTTGTTCTAGGAATCTGACACACCAACTAGCAGTTAGAATTAAATAGGATGCGGGTTCACCGCCACCTCCATTGAATTAGCTCGTTAAGAAGTGTGTCTGCATCCGAGGTGTACCCTTGAATCATGCATGTGAGGGTGGTGGGCATTTATTGTCACCATCGTCATTAAGATTTGAGGAGTGCCATTCTACTTCTTTAACGTTATCTTTTTCATTTGCTGCTCCCATGCTCTAAATTCGTTTGTTAAAAAATACGTAGGATGGAAATAAATACGGGGTTGGTTTAAAGGTATTTATTTGTTCCACATAGAGACTATGATATAATTAAATCCTCTAAACCTCTAAAAAAATGAGAAGATAAGATTAAGAAAAGAATATATATTTTTATTGTATGTTTGTTTTTTGTGTAGTAACAAGTTTTTATAGACTTGAAACATAACGATGAAATAATATTGATGAATCAGTATGACTATTGATGAAACAGTATGACTGTTGATGAAACAATATAACTATTTATGAAATAGTTATACTTTAAATTACATTGAATAGTTGTTATTCAGTTTTATCTCAATAGTCACAAATATCAAAATTAATTACGAAAATAATTCAAGGATGAATTAATCTCACTAACATATTAAGTTCCAAGTTCCAAGTTTCAAATGTCATCTTTTGATATTATAAATATCCATATAATAGCATTAAGAAGCCAAATAAGAGAGTCCATCCATCATGGCTTAATTTACTACACAATAGAAACTCACACTTATAAACATTAGGAGGGAGTGTTTCTTTTCAATGTGGGATGGACATCTTTTCTTTCTTTATTCATTTACAAACTACACCAACAATCCTCTACTAGTTTGTAATGAATGTCTTTTCACTTGATAGAATTATGCTTACAAGAAAATATTTTGCAATTTAAACCTTCAATTAGCGTTAGAACTTGAATCCTACTAAAGTTATTGGTGTCCGCAGATTAAATCAAAACTTTTATTGTAGAATAAAAGATACTACACACATAATACTATCAAAACTCTTAAAGAGGTTTACAATTGTTTAACACTATTATGACCATGTGCTAATATCTTATTTTCATGAATATTTACAAGAGAAAACTCTAACTCTTGTTAAAAGCGACACCACTTCTATATTCATATAGGTGAAATTATACATGTCTCTATTACATTAAACAAGAACTTTAAATTCCATTAAGAGCCTACGCTCATCCTCCATTATGTAATAGAACACACTGAATACTATCAGAATAGGGTCTAAAATTAATTATCAGTATCCAACAAATACTAAACAGTAACTTGTTGTTACCCATTAAACTTAGAGGTAAGCTTCTTACTGATCCGAAGTTGGGTTCCTATTACCAGTATCTTTAATAACAGGTTTCAATTCTATTCCATTAGTTGTTTTTCATATTATGTCTCTAGATAGTCCTTTTGTGAGCGGATCCGCTAAATTATTCACAGACTTCACATAGACAATGGTGATTGTCTTATTTGTAATCAACTCTTGAATATATCCATGTCGAATGCTTATATATCTTGACTTACCATTGTAAATGGTACTATAAGCTCGAGACATAGTTGCTTCACTATCGCAATATAAAGAAATGACTGACATAGGTTGTGGCCACAACTTAATATCAAACAATATATTTCTTAGACATTCTGCTTTTTTACCTATAACAACCATAATAATAAATTTTGATTTCATGGTAGAATGAGAGATGCGCGTTTGTTTCTTAGATGCCCAAGATATTGCACTTCCTCCAAGTGAGAAAATCCATCTTGATGTAGACTTATTATCACTTGAACTAGCCATCCAACTTGCATCACTATATCCTTCCATCTCAAAACTGGAAAATCAGAATAAAACAAGCCCAAATTGATCGCTTTACGTATATCTTGATAACTTGCATATAGCAAAAGCTATATTTGGTCTTGTACAATGTATAGCATACATAAGACTTTCAATGGCACTAGCATTTTCTAGTTGTGCTACCGCTTTATCACAATAATCATTTAACTTCATACTAAAGTCAAATAAGGTATTAGCCTTCTTTATATTGAGATGCTTAAACTTATTAAGTATTTTCTCAATATAATGTGACTGATTAAGTGCATAACCACTACTATGTTTCTTAACTTTGATACCTAAAATTGTATCTACTTCACCAAGATCTTTTATTTTAAAGATAAAAGTGAGATATCTTTTGGTTTCAATTATTCCAATCATATTGATGCTAAATAATAATATGTCATCTACATAGAGACAAGTAATCACTCCAATTTTTATTTTACTTTTGGTAAATTTAGAATACATACACTTATCAACACCATTGTAATGAAAATCATTCAATAAAATTGCTTTGTCAAACTTTTCATGCCATTGTTTCGGAGCTTGTTTTAAACCATCTAAAGACTTTACCAATTTACAGACTTTTTCTTCATTTTCAAGAAGTATAAAACCCTAAGGTTGCTTCATATACACTTCCTCCTTTAAATCTCCATTTAGGAAAGCCGTCTTTACATCCATTTGATGAACATACAATTTATAAATTGATGCTAATGCAAATAAAACTCTAATTGATGTAATTCTTGCCACCGGAGAATAAGTGTCAAAATAATAAACACCCTCCTTTTGAGTAAAACCTTTGACAACTAATCTTGCCTTTAATGTTTGTATAGAACCATCAGTATTATATTTTCTTCTAAACACCCACTTATATCCTATTGGCTTAGAACTTAGAGGTAAATCTACTAAGATCCAAGTATTGTTAGACAATTGAATTTATTTCATCATTTAACGTTTCTTTCCAGAAAACAACATCCCTAGAAGACATAGCTTAATGAAATGTCTTTGGATTATCTTTCATATTTATGATCATATGTGTTCTTTTCAATACTGTATTTCTATCACCTTCCATTAAAAATACAATTGAATCAGTAGAAATAAAATATATATCTATGTGTTTTTCTTTTTAACTCTTTGACTTCTTCTAGGTTCACTTGAACCTATTTCTTCTAGTTTTTTTTATGTTTTTTCACTTAACATTGAGTTAGGAGTCATTACTTTTAGATTTGGTTCTTGCATATTTAAATCACTTATGAATTTATTCTTGATAAATTCAACATGTACAGATTCAACAATCATATTAGTTTCTAAATCCAAAAGCTTATAAGCCTTTGAATTTTATGCATAACCAACAAAAACACTCTTAAGACCTTTGGGTCCTAATTTTGTTCTTTGAGGATCAAAAACTTTATAAAAAGCTACACACCCCCATATTTTAAAATAATTCAGATTTGGTTTTCTATCGTTTTATGCTTTATAAGAAGAAACATTTAATTTTTTAGATAGTACTCTATTATGAATGTTATATGCAGTAAGTAAGGTTTGACCCCATAAATTATTTGGTAAATTAGCATTCAAAACCATGACATTAACCAACTCAAGTAATTGAGAATTTCTTTCTACTTTAGAAAAAGGCTTCTTGTCATATTTGCTTGAATACATACTTCAATTTTGTTATTATTATTATTATGCTAAAATTAAATATGACCATGCTTACATATATATTTTAAATATCTATAATTTAGATGTTCTAATCTAGCATGCCAAAGAAGAGAAGTATATCCAACCATATAAGCAGAAATAACATTGATTTCACTAACAATAGCAGATTCATCTTCTTATGGTTCAGGTAGTGCAGGTAGATTCGGGTCAAGAATGTAGAAAATCTTTAATGAAGCAAGCAGGAACATCATCTTGTCCATCCATCTTGTTTTATTCGTACCATCGAACCGCTCTAGTTGAATTTTGACATCCTTAGCAACTCTGACGCTGGAATTCATATTTGTCTCCGTCAAAATAAACACAAAATTGTTATAAATATTTAGGATGGAAACAAAAATGGAGTTGACTTAGAGGCGTGAAAACACCATCTTTAAGGTGTTTATTTGTCTCACACAGAGACAACACCTCCAGGATACAACTAAGCCCTCTAAACCTCTAAAAGAATGAGAAGATAAGACCAAGAAAAGAATATATGTTTTTATTGTGTGTTTGTTTTCTGTATATTAACAGGTTTTTATAGACTTGAAACATAACAATGAAATAATATGACTGTTGATAAGTCAATATGACTATTCATGAAATAATATGACTGTTCATGAAACAATATGACTATTGATGAAACAGTATGACTATTCATGAAATAATTATACTTTAAATTAAATTGAGTAGCTGTTATTCAGTTTTATTTCAACAGTCACAAATATCAAAAGTAATTACGAAAATAATTCAATGATGAATGAATCTCACTGATATATTAAGTTTCAAGTTTCAAATATCATCTTTTGATGTTATAAATATCCATACAATAGTATTAAAAAGCCAAATAGGAGAGTCCATCCATCATGATTTAATTTACTACACAATAGAAACCCACACTTATAAACATTAAGAGGAAATATATATTTTTAATGTGGGATAAATATATATTTTTTTATTTATTTATAAACTACACCAACAAATTCATTGTATATTTGGTAGAGTAGAGACCAAAGAATTTTAAGGTGAGATAGAATAATGGTAGATGTTCTCTTCATTCTGCTTTCTGTGTGATTTACGAAGTATTTTAAAGCACAAGATGTGCACGCCAAGAATTGTGCAAGGAAGTTACAATACAGATTTGATGTAGCTAAACCCTAGGAATCAGTCTTTCCTAAACAATTTCTGCAATCTTCTCCTGATGATATCCTTGACGACACTTCTTTTCATTCTCATAGTTCAATAATTAGACAACAACTAAATTAAAAAATGGTAATTAGTTTCTACCTACTAATCAACATGCACCATAAAGAGCTCGTACGGTCACATTTATGAAAATGCCTTCCACTCGTTTCTGAAATAATTAAGGGCGTGCTTCAGGATAAAATAATAATAATATTATTAATTAAATACTGTAGATGTGGAGCATGAAAAAAATAATCAAATATGAAAAAAGGATGAGTGCTTGAGAATCTTCTAAAAAGCTGTGTTCATGGGAAAACGGTTTCCCGGGAAAATCTTCTAAAAACCAAACCGAATACTCTCACCTTAATTGTCGGAGCATACAAAACACTTGTTTCTACTACACACGTGTCTTCCAAAAAGAGAAGCTTCTTTTTCCAACACGTGTTTTGAGTTTTGACCATGCTGCCCTCTTCCCTTTTTTCCAACACCTTAATTTGGACAGCTCAATTTCTGTAGAATTCCCCGAAGAAAGAATTGAAGGAAATTACCTCGTTCCTGGAAATTCTTATAAGAATGGGTGGTTCGAGTCCTTTTCAATAGAGCCAGGCACGAAGTTCCTTGCTCCATTTCCTTGAAATTACTTGGAGCGTTGACTGCAATGAATTAGGACTTTTCTACACAATTGTTCACTACTTTAAGCCGCAGCCATAAATAAATCTCGGTCAAGGGGCCAAAGGTCAAGAAAGAAAAGGCTAAGAAACAAGTTGCTCTAGAAATTGTTCCTATCACTCTTGTTTTTAATGCAAATTAAATTTATTTTTTTAAAAATAATACTTCTTTAAATTATTTAAAGAATTTATAAATATCCTTACCATCCATTAGAAAAAACCGTGTACAAAAATTAAATGTTTATTTCATGTTGTTTTTGAAATCTGACACACCAACTATCAGCTTTCGTTGACGAGGATGCTTGTGCCAACACGTCTTTATTTTTTACTAGCTCATTAACTCTTGTTAGTCATTGCAATCTAGTGT
>Ga0307517_10008091_pt1 | contig 15151 bp, 11 predicted proteins | sample 23_EM_MG_FD_194515 | JGI IMG/M metagenome (GOLD analysis project Ga0307517, IMG submission 194515) | Populus trichocarpa ectomycorrhiza microbial communities from riparian zone in the Pacific Northwest, United States - 23_EM | ecosystem: Host-associated > Plants > Roots > Unclassified | place...
TTCAATGAGAGTTGACTTAAAAAATATTCATCATGTGAATGCATAAATATGAATACAATTTTCCACCCAACTTATTGAATGCAAAATCCACGATGAATTTTTTAAAAAAAATATTAAATAATAATGATAAAGAAAGGTAAAGGCTTTTTATGGATTTTCTTTAATAAATCATACAAATAGTTTATAAATTAATGATATTTTTTATTAACATGGGTGTTCGGATCAATTTGTACGTACATCAACTAATCTCATGGATTTTAAAATTAACAACCATATAAGTTTTTAATAACCATGAGATTTGAGAGATTCGAACCAGTGATTTTTAAGGAGTAAGTTTAGAGCCTGACCAGTTAAACTATATTCTTCAAAGTTTATAAATTAATAATAAATAACCCAAAAAAATTGAATCGACGATAAAAACATTTGTCCCCTTTCTTGATTTTTAGATTTTGAACACTAAGGGCAGTATTCTGTTAATTATTTTTTTAAAATGTATGGGAGTGTTTTCTTAAAATCATCTAAGAAATCAGATTTAATTAATTTTAGTTGATATACGAACTAATTTGAGAATACCCCTTACATCAAATAAAAAAGAAATTGAATAACATATAATAATAATAATTTAAAAAACTTTTATATAAAAAAAGCTTAATTTATTAGATAAATTACAATAAGTGATTGTATATGATTTTCTAATAAATCATTTAAATAAAAAGCTTTTTAGACTTCAAACCTTCACATATTCATTGTTATTTTATAATTAATTTAATTTATTAATTTCATTATAGAGAATAGGATAATAAAATTGAAACTCTGCATTTTTTGTTATATTTTAATTATTGGAGTAATTTGGATACCAATGAAACATTGAATTGGATTAATTTTATACTAGTATAATACAATTGTTATTTCTTATTATTTTAATTTTTCAAAGAAAATCTTAAAACAAGATTATTTTGGATTAATTTAAGTTAATCTAAGCTAATATATTAAATTAATTTGGCTAACTTATAACCCGGACTATAAATCTTACTAGGTTTAATAAATTTTTATTTAACCTATCAAGAAAATTCTAAAAAAGAAGGGATGAAAGGAAGGAGCCAAAATATCTTTCACATGATTCAAAATGCTGGACCAAGAGGAGCCCAGCCCACAGAAATAAGAAACCTTAGCTCAAGGATAAAAAGCCCACGAAAAACCAAAACCCCAGTACCTTCCCATCTGGGGTTTAAGAGGCAAGCCCTTGTTCCAAACAGAACAGAAACCATAACTCACATACAGAAGAGGAAAGAAAAAAAACAAACTTTATATAGTAGCGATAAAATTGTCTCTGTTTTTCAGTTATGAAATTTCATCGCAACATAGACTCTCCTCTCCCAAAATCCAAACTTAAAAATGGTGGGGTTTGTATTTGAGCCCTCAACTACTGAAGAAGAGAACAACCAAATTTCAAAAGCTAGAAACTTTAAAGACCCAATTCAACCTTTTGATCAAAAGCTCACAAATTTCGCTGATTATTTTCTTGATTTTGATTCCATAGAGGAGTTTTTTGGGGACCCAGAAAGGGTTAGTTTGGATTTTGAGAAGAGAATGGAGGTGGAGGATAAACAGTTTGTTGTTAAGGATTTAACTGTTGATGGGTCTGATTTAGTTTTTGAAGAGAAGAAGGGAATTGTTGATGGGTCTGATTTGGAGGGTTTAATGAAGGTGAAGGGAGAAAGAGTGGAGCTTGAAAGAGGAGGGAGTTTGGAGTGTTCTATTGAGGAAGAGATGGGAAGGGTTAGTTTGGTTGCCGTGTCGAGTTTAGTTGTTGCTGATGGGGGTGGAAAAGTGGTGGGTGAAGAGGCAGAGATAGATAATGGTGGTTTGATAAATGTTTCGGGTTCGGATATTGGTAATGGTAGTGGTGTGAATGGAAAAGTGGTGAATGATGAGGACGAGAGAGAAAGTGAAAGTAGTGAGTCTGAGTCAGAGAGTGAAAGTAGTGAGTCTTCTAGTAGCAGTGATGATGATGGTGAAGAGGACAGTGAGGAAGAGAAGCAGGAGGAGAGGGAAGTTAGGGAGGTAGTAAATAAAGAGTTAGATGATTTGGGTGACATGGAAGAAGGTGAGATAAGGGATGTTAATGGAGAGGAAATGGTTGGTAGGGATGATACTGATGTTGAAGTGTTTGAGGAGGAGGATGGAGACAAGATGGTCGAGTGGAGTGATTTCGATGAAGATGAGGATGCTGTTAATGAAGGAGACCCTATTAGGTCGAAGAACGAACTCAAGGTAAATTGTTTCTGCTTTGATGCTATTCTATGTGAGTTGTTTTTTGCTTATTGTCCGAGGCTTTGGAATTGTTAAATCTTGCATCTCAAATGTTATTGATAGTGTTAGTGTCATTTATGAAGTTAAATATAGAAATGCAAGTTGTTCATATACACGATTTTTTTTTCTGGTAAATAAATGTGAGGGCGTTTTATCATGTTCTATGATTCGGTCTGGCAATGTGCGATTTCTTCACTTTCCAGAAGATGAAGGTCAAACAGGTTAATATGAATACTGTTAGAAAACAAAATTGCGGTTATAGTTACTGGAGCATGGCCCAATTTGCATCTGGTGAATACGATGAAGAGCTAACTAAGGAGGCAGAATTGTCAATAAATCCTATGCAAATTATTTTCGATAGCTGTGAGAAAATAAATAAATTGTTCCTTCTCTATTTAATTGTCACTGATTTTTATGATTTTACATTAACAGGTTTATTGCTTTGATGATGATAATTCAATTTAGTGTTGTTGTTAGTTTAAACATAGGATTTTTTTGTCTTGGCTCCTCTGTTTGTGATTTTCTATGGACCAGTACTGTAATGTTCATTGATGACAAGTACGCATAGCATGGCTTCTCCTTTACATTCCTGACTAAAGTGGCAGATTGAAATTTGATCCAATGGCTTACTATTCAAGCATTTTCATGTTTTCTTTTTATGTCATATTGCTTTATCAGATAAACTGTATCAAATCTGCAGTTTCTCCCTCCAGTTCCTCCAGTGGTTGCTTCCTTGGAACCGCATCATCAGATGCAGGCTGTTGGAGCTGTTTTGTCGGTAAGTCCATAGAAGCGAAGTGCGTAGTTTTTTTTTTTTCTTAAGAAAAAAAAATATAGGCCTTAAATTTAACGCAAGTCTATCTAAATCACAACTATTTTTGCTTTTCCTATTAATTTAAGCTCTTGGATTGACTTTAGATTGGTGATAGCTGTATCAGTAAATCATGTATTCTTGATTTTTCAGGCTATAGGTTCCCAGGTTATAGTAGAAGGGGTGGAAAAGCACAACCCTTTGAATGAGGGTTCTATCCTTTGGATAACTGAAAAGAGATCCCCATTGGGGTTGGTAGATGAGATTTTTGGACCTGTCAAGAACCCATACTATGTGGTGAGATACAATTCAGAGAGTGAAGTCCCTGGAGGGATCCACAATGGTACTGTGATATCTTTTGTTCCTGAGTTTGCCAATCATGTGCTCAACGACAAGAATCTTTACAAGAAAGGGTATGATGCATCTGGTGAATTCGATGAAGAGCTAACTAAGGAGGCAGAATTTTCAGATGACGATGAAGAGGCAGAGTACAAGAGGATGTTAAAAATGTCCAAGAGGGGAATAGATTGTGAGATGGTTGGAAAAAAGAAAAACAACAGAAGGAAGGTGAAAAATAGGGGGGGTGGTTGGAAGAACAATAAACCTTCAGGGGAGCAAATACCTACTGGTGTAGATCAGCTATCACCCGATCAAAATTTGTTCAATGAATCTTCTGTTGGAACAGCATTTGCTCCAGTGCCACAGACAACTGGTGTTTTTACTCCAAATGGCGGATGGGTGAATGAGGCACCTTCTCATCAGCCAGAGACTTTAGCAATTCCAGGTGGATTTCCAGCTAATAATATGCCTTGGGCTGCACGGAGTCAACTTCAGCATCCCTATCAGATACCTAGGGCAATTGGTATGCCAATTCAGCAACAGTTCAATCCTTGTAAGGGACCACTTCCTAATGCTTTCTTCCCAGGCGGACATCCAAATTTCTTTGCTGGACCTACATATCCTCCACCATGGCCTGCAGTTGGAGGGCAAAACTACTTTAACCAAGCTGCATTTGGAACAGGATTTCAGGTTCAACCTAATCCCCAAGCTATGAATACAATAGAACAAGGAATGATGTCCAGAGGACTGCCTTTAGAACAGAACTGCAGTTTTCAATCACCAGCCATCCCTCCTGGAAACATAAAAGCTCCTCAGCAATTCAACACGGGAGCCTCTTCCAGCCATGGAAGGAAACCTTATCGTAGAGGGGGTGGTTGTTTTTCAGGTGGAAGAGGCAGGCAGCCATCAAACTAATTTTTGTCTATAACGAGCTGTAACTTAAAATAGGCTATGACTGAGTGGACCAGCAGTGTTCTGCAGACCTGCCTACTTTTTGTAAATTATCTCACGTTGATGTCTGTGTTAAAGAAAATGTTTGCTACATTGCTTTTCTGGTGCTGGATTTACCTCATTTACAGTTAGTGCTGCGATATTTCTCTCGCTTTTTTTTTTCCTTTTTCTAGTTCTTTATTGAAGTGCTATTTAAGAATTATGTCTGGCAAGGTGGGGTGGTTGATAATGGTTCCTCATAGTTGCAATTTGTACGTTCGTGGTGGTTGCGAGAGCCTAAGGGATCCTTCGCAGCAAATTCTGGCTGTAACGTCTTATATTCTTAGTACCTTAAAAATTTCCTGTGCAAGCTAGGTCCTGCTTCAAAATTTGTTGTCTTCTTTGCAGGTATTGATTGTGAGAGTCAATCCAAATTCCATGCCCCACTTATTTGATCGGCTTCCTCTCTGTTTTGCTAGCTAACCATTCAGCTCCCTCCCCCTCCTCCTTTACTTCTATGCTTGTGCAAGCTTATGGCAATTCATAGGTGCTGAAGTCTGACCAGCCTGATGGCTGACAAATCACCTATTTTCGGTCTTTGTATTTTGCTAGATGAGGGTGCTCATAAATCATAACCAGTGATTTGATTTTCACATTACTAAACGATATACAGACTCGAGCAAGCATAGGCAATTTTGTTTCCATTAAGATCATGCTGTTAAATATAGTTTCAGAACATTTCATAAAGCCCTTTGCTTTGGGCTTTACGTTAGTTCTTTCAGTGGCCTAAAAGCATCACCAACTTGTCTTTCAATTTCCTTATCAATTCACTAGTAATTTCCTTCCAAATTTAATCAAACTTGGAGAAATTATCACCATCAAAGCAATCCAATGGTACCAAGAACTTTTGGCACTTCTATGACTAGTTGACTTCACAACTACACTCGCTCGCCTTCCTCAGCAAAATCCAAGAATAGTGTACTATTCTTTAGTCCTTGAGTCTTTAACACAATTATAATGTAGTCTTTGCTGTTTCCTATAGCTTTGTACCTTAGGTTTTCTTGCCAGGTTTTCGGCAAAAACATATCTTACTCTTTTTCATACTTTTATCGTTGATTGTTTTGAGAATATCAATAAAATAGTGTTTAGTTATTGTTGTAAAACAGTGAAAACATGTTTTTATGTAACTTATATTCTTATACCTTAAAAAGAAAAAAAAAATTGACTTTTTTATATTGAAACACTAACGCAACAAGGGATTAACTTATAAGTTATCAAACATGAAATACACCTGACTTTTAAATTATTTTTCACAATTAATTATTTTTCAGGTTTTTTTTATAATTTTAATATATTGATACTAAAAATTAAAAAAAAATCTAAAAAACACCTTTTTTCTTCGCAATACTAAACACACTAATTTCAAAAGTATATATCAATACGCTAAACGCCCACCATTAATTCAATTTCACCATTTTAATTTTGATACCACCCCAGCTCAGCCATCTCAACTTTCAGCTCTGTTGTCAACCAATTTTTCCAGTGGCCGCTTGATGATGGAAATGGAACAGAGGAAAAAGACAGTACCAGGAGATATAAGGATGTAAAAGAAAAAATAAATGAGATAGATTACTAAATTTAGAAGTTCTATACCAGCCAATGAGAACAACGAATGCCTATCTCACAGACTGGAATTTCAAGTTTAATATGAGAAAATGTTACTCAAGGCTTCTCTTAACTGTGGGAGCAGGGGATTAAATGAAGCAACAATGCCATGGAAAGGCACCAAATAAAAGGGATATCAGGACTGCTAAAGCATCATTGTTTTGAACTCAAACTTTTGCATTCCTGGTGAAGTCAGTGCAGGTTTGGCAGCTGCAATCTGAGAAGCGACAGATCTCACACCCAAAGCACACACAGGAAGTGCAGCCCTTGCATGTTGGAGAACGGGTGCAACCTCTGTATACCCTTCGGCTTGCTCGTTCTTCATCATCATCACATGTTATTCTGAAATACAAAACGTCTGCATTATTCATTTCAAACTTGACATGTGGTTATAAATCCTTGAAAACCCATGAAACCACAACATAGTTAAATTTATACTCGCAAAATTTGCATGCAATGGCAGACCACTTTGCTGGGGACCAACTTAAAACTTTTATAGACAAACTAGTTAGATTTATACATTCAGGTTGTGCATCAGGCATACTTAATCATACGTTAAGTTCATCTGATAACGGCAAGAAATTTCATAACTCCTGGAGCCATTCAAAACATTGTCAAAGTGTAAGAAAGAAACACAACAATGGGAAAATATATGGAAAACATGACAGCTCATGAAGATACACAGGTGCATTTGCTTCTTCAAAGGAGATACATTTATGAAGCAATCAAATTTGGGAAGCAATACAAGAAATAATCACAATGAAATATAGAGTGAAAAGGTGGCAGAATATAAAAATTGGAAATGTTTCAAATTCTGCAAATGGGATCTCAATAAGACCTGTTTAGAATGTAAACATGCTCCAGCAATTATCAAGTACAAACATTTTCAGTGGTATTTCCTCGCATTTCACTCAGCACAGATACGCTATAAAAGTAGAGTGAAATTTAGAAAATAGAATTACTTAAAAATATTATTATATTCTGAGTTCACTCTATATCTTCTCATCAACAGCACTTCAGAATTAGAAAGTGCAAAGGTGGTGACGCAAGGTTGGATGACATCTTTGGCTATGTTTCAAGAACTACATGATTCCATTATTATCATGGAGGATAAGCAATTTTTAAGAAGCTTCAGAAATTTAAACACGCATCAAGCACAATTATATCTCTGTTTTTTAATATTTTTCAACATGCTAATAAATGGTGCTTAATTCATGGAAAGCCTGAAGAAAACTTAATGAGTTCTGCTCTTGCAACATTTTTATAATCCAAATTTACAGAAACTTGGCAAATGCAATCATCAGAGGATAAAAATTGACAAGCATAAACATACATCATAACAGAGATCAAATAAAAATGCTTCATAAAGAGAACACTTGTTGAAAAAATGTCCAGAAAAAAGATAAAATGCATGAAGTCACAATTCATTCTAATAAATCTGAAATCCTTCTATGACATACCAGAGATCATATCCTTTATTTATGATGTATTCAGCAAGAATATCTTATTTCTTTAATCCTCTAAATGTCCTTTAGCTCTCTCCGATACCTCTTAATAAGAATAATCTATCTATCAATGAGGATAATTTATTTGGCCAGATATCAGCCTAATCATGTAAAGTTGAAACCCAATCGATTGTACTTTTATCAATCCTGACCCATAACTCACTTGTATAGAGGCTTCTACTTGGCATCAAGCATTAGTCATATAAGCATGAAGGTGCATTATATAACATGAGCTTTTGTTTCTAAAGCATCTGCATACTTCCATCACCGAAATAGTGCAATATTCCATCTTCCATTATCAATGTCCATGCAAGCTAATTATTCATGTTATGAGCGATGATGCGCTAAATTCTATGTAAGAAATCACAAGTCAACAAAGTAGAGATGCAAATAAGGCAGCGTAACAAACGAAATTGGAATGAAATTTTTTTTGAATCCATAGCCTCCTTTTGCTCTCTAAAGCGTGTTCAAAACCACATGAGAAACTTTACCGGTTGAGCAACAGAGAGAACAAGAAATAATCAATAAATGTTATATTAAAAACTGCAAAAATGACTGAATCTCTATACACGCATGAAATGCATAGTCAGGATCTAGCTTTCAATGTAAAAAAGAAATAGATTTTAGAATCATGGTTCAAAATGGCTGATGAACTAAAAACTTCATGAAGATCAAAATAAAGCAAATCATCAACAGTCAGTGATTTTATTTTCATTTGATGCAATGTAATGGGAAACTTACTTGTCAAAAGGCATATCAGCACATTTCCAGTTCGCATCAGCCAAAGCATCATGGTGAATCTGACACTCCTCTTTGGTCCGTAATCGGAACCTGCGTTCCTTATTACATTTACTACAGCGAACAAACTCATCACGGTGACAAACTCGTCCATTATTTGACCTGTGGGATCCATTGCCATTTTTTGAGGCCTGATTGTAGTATTTGAGCAACACAGTCTTTGACAATGGAACCTTCTCCCCATTAACTATGACCCAGACATTGTTCTTCCATTTTCTAGCTGTCTCTCTTCCAGAGTGCTTTTCAAATGCAGCAGGAGTCATCGTATCTGGTATCAACCATTCAAATATTTTCAGAAAATAAAACAATCAAAAAATATAAACAAATATTAAAATAAAGGGGGCAAAAGGAATATACTTCAATACAAATAGCTATGATCACATGCAGAGAACAAATGAAAGCTCCACAAAGTCAAGTCACATAGAAAAAGATATTACAAGCATCCTTAGAATGCAATAAATTTTTAACATTCAGGAGCACCAACCGCCATTTTTTAAGAATTGTTGGGAGGTTATCAAGTGATTGAGTCATTAGATATAAGCCTAACTGGACTATTGTGACAGAAAAGATGCCACCTTCTTCTGCAGGAGACACAGAATGGCCAATTGAGCACAAGGGAGTAGTTGCATAATCTTGGCTCTAAAAGTTACCAGGTAAGTCCAGCGGAAGGTAGTTTCACTTGCGAGTATTGAAGATAAACAGTATGACAGTTTTCTCCTTTCAGTGAAAGGACCACAAGAGCTATTCTTACGAACAGAATGCATTCCCTTTCCTATGAACCTAACACTTTTAAAGGGTGAAAACTGCCCTTCCTGCAGTCAAAACAACTTTTACTATCAAGACCTTGCAAGTCTCCGGTCCTCAACAGATGTTGAAACCTCCACTTATACCATCCCAAGGCCTTGATTTTCCAAGATGATATCAATTCTTGAATCAACTCTGAGGAGTTACAGGCACAGGTTAGACAGGCCTTCCAGTTGCACTGTGGCAAAATAAAATTTATAGCAATGTCAAAGCAGATAGATCTTGAGTTGTCAGAGGATGTATCCTAACTTAACATTACGTAGCCAGAAGCTCATGCACACAAAGACGTTGTCCCAGCTTAAGCATCGGTGTGCATGATAGCCCTTTAGAGGTCAACTTCCAAGATTGATCCCAGCCAGTAACCATCCTTGCACAAAACGACGGATTTTTTTCATAGAGTCAACTTGAATTTGAACATAATCTAAAGCAACAACAGTAAGGGTAGAGAGCTATAAGGATAGAGTTGCCAGAGGGAGTACTATAAAGTATATATAAGAGTGCCAGGTGATGCTACACAAAGGCTTACTCTGTCCAACAGGAAGAACAGAACTCTGGCATCAAAAACCAAATCTTAGAGCACCAAAGTCAACCATTGTAATCAAAACAACAAAAGCAATGCAGCTCCATCATAAAGAAGACCACTCAAAGACCACTTTTTGAATCAAAACACAAGCTTTAGTCCAATCTGAACCAGAAAACATCAGGTTGAAAAAGTCCACAGACAAAACTGCATTATCTAGTTGAGCAATGGCATGCACAACCCACTCTCTCAGACAAAACAACATACACTTAGAGATTGTAATAATACCAGAAAACAAAATTTAAACCATACAACTGGCTAAGATCTCTTGTCACTTTTGATTAGAGAAGAGACTGATATCCATCAACGTCAAAATATAACTACATAAGACCTATTCAACACGCATAAAAATCAAACCCCATTTCATCAACACCCTAAAAAAAAAGGGTACAGAAACCAAGACAAAAACTTGTCAAAAAAAGAGACCTTCATCGCAACCAGGAGTGCATTCACATGTGATTTCAAGTTCACCATTGATAAAAACCCTAAGCCTACCAACAGCATCGCCATATCTATGGCTGGTACACCCACACGTCACTTCTATGTACTCTTCACCTCTCTTGACCCCACTCATCTCTCTCAACTCTTCTTCACTAAACAACACCACCAGCTCTCTCTCAACCCCATTAGCCATTTTTGTCCCCCTTTCAAAAACTCTCCCTATTCTCCTCTCGAAAAAACAACCTAAACCCAGATGCCAAAATGAGATCTTTAAGCCAAAAACACCAAAGAAAAAAAAAGATAGGATTTTGAGTGATGGGTATTGATAATAATAACAAAACCCCACAAAACCACAAGGTTCAAAAAGGCTAAAAAAAAAGAGAGAAAGTCTCAGGCTTTCTTAAGAAACACGAGTCTCCAAGAGATCTGGTGGAGAAAACGTTGAAAGTGTCATCAGATAAATAGAGATGAGCGGAGGTCGTTGTTTTGTGGTGATTTTGGACAGAGAGAGAATGAGCTAGCTAAAGGTTCGTGGGGGTGTGTGTGTGAGAGAAAGGCAAGGTTAAAAATCCCTTTTTATGTGCTAGAATGAGTGCTATTTCCTATTGCTAACCTTCCTTGCTGCATGACATGACACGAGAGAAGAAAATAAATATATAGAGAGAGAGAGAGAGGAGAGAGAGATTTGGGGTCAGCCAGGGGACGGTGGGGTTTATTGGGGGTATGGGAAGAACTAAGTGAGGAAACGAGGTTTATTTACTAGGGCATATGAAGAGGATTCAGTTTATGTTGGAAAGCTTCACTTTTGCTATGGTGGTTTTGTGGTTGCCTAATATTTTTTTATTAAAATAATATTTTTTTATTTTTTAAATTTTATTTTTCTATTAAATAATGCAAAAAATTAAAAAATAATAATTTAAAACAAAATTTTATTTTCCAAAAACACAGTTAAATCGTCAAACAAAAATACATTGAAGATCAACAACTTGAGCCGTGTGGTAGAGCAAAATTTTGCTACTTTTCTAGCCTGGGTTTGGTTGGAGTTATTCGAAGAGTCAAAGAAGTTGTGTGAGGTCTCTAATTTTTAGAATTACCTATGATTTTATCATAATCAATGAAAAGAAAAGGAGGAGATTTTTATTTTTATATTTTTGTTATGAAAAGGATAGCCTAATTTAATGTTTAAGTTATACTCCCATCCAAAATTTGCATATTTGTGTAGCATATGGTTTATTTATGTATCCAAAAGATAAACTTTATAGTACTCGAATTATAATTTATGGATATTTACCATATAAAAGATAGATACAAAGAAAATAATGAGATAACATATTTTTTTAAAAATAATTTTTTCATAAGAAAAGAATTCATATCATTTTTTTTGTGAGACCATATGTATTTTATTTATTTTTTATTATTATTATACGAAGACAAATGTGGTGGTGATGTAGCCATGTTAGCGATGAATTTGTGCATGTAATGAGCAACAAAAAAACAATATAGTAGTTCTTAGTTTCTAGGTTTGACAATGGTGGCCATGACGGCTAGGCATGCTTTCATGTACGATCTAGAGGTTGTTGCGATATGGTTTAAAGACGGTGGTGAATTCATAAAATGTCTCATGTGGTGGAGGTTTTAGTGGAAACTGTTGATCGCAGGACCAACTAGAACCTCCTTAATGGCCGCCGGATTTTGATGATGAATTTATTTTGCCGTGATCAAAAGGAAACCTCCATTGCTACAATGACTTCAAATTAATTGTGGATAATTAATGAAGAGGATTGATTATTTTGATTTGTGGAGAATAACTTTAATTAATTGAATTACAAGACCAAGTAGAAGGTTTATATCCAAGTTAAGATATACTTGTTTTTATCAAACAAGGTCTCTAAGAAATTTATTTTCTTATATATATATATATATATATATATGGATTATCTATTTAAAATTTTATCTTCAATAAATTTATTTTTAAATGTAAAAATTGATGCAATATTTATCCCTTTATTATTACTTTTAAGGGGAAAAAAAACAATAATAATAAAGACGAATTCACCTACTATACAAGTCAATAAATCAAGGATAAGTTAAATATATAGTTAGTAGATGAGTTTAAAACTTGGTGACTATTAAACTATTAAGTTACAATAAAATAATTGAATACACCTACTAATTAAATTTAAATCTAAATTTAAATCTAATGGTCCAGAAGCTATCGTTATCAGCCGATATTAAAATCGTTGCAATATTATTGGATATATTTTGAAAAGAGAGAATGGATTTCACGTAACTAATAGGAAGTGATTAATTAGAACTTGAATACCTTGGGCTAAATCTAATAATAGTGTGTTTAAATGTTTGAAACAACTACAATTTATTTATTTATAATATTATAACGAAATAGGACCGAAAACATAATTATAACACTTGAATTGGTTCAGCGAGTCGGAAAAAAACCTTGTTAACTTTAAATTTAAACCAGTCCAAGTTCAGATTTAAAAAATAATTAACTCTGTCTTATCTGGTCAACTTGGGTAAGAACCAATATATCAAACCTATTTATATTTTTTTAGAAAAAAAATACTCAAAACAATAATATTTTAATTTTCTTTTAAAAAAATTAAATTAACTCATGTTAATTTTTTTAATTCATGATATAGATTTTATCCCGACTCAACTGAAACCCGGGTTTTGAAACTATACCCAGAAAGGTAATTGGTACGTCACGATACATGATACGGGCTGCCAAAAGCTGGCTGAGGGAGAAGTAGCTCTCCGCTTATTAAACTTGTAAAAGATGCTGAACACTATTTTAATTAGTTGCGGAATATAATAAATAGTTTTAAAAGCACTTGCTTTATATCAAAGTTAGCCATCTCATCGTAGAAACAATAATTTTTTGGATGCCTGACAAAATACCATATTAAAAGTAAAAAAACTCGAGTTAGTGAATTAATAATAGAACAATTTGAGGAATATAATATTAATTAAAAGACATTTAAAAAAATATATCATTTAATTATTATTTTTAATTTGTAATTGTGATTGGATAGAAATTGAATCAAGTTTAATCTTATTAAATATATTACAAGTTAATCTATTAGATTATTTTAATTTAATCATGTCAACATTAAAAAGGTATAATACTTCTATTTTTTTATGTTTTTTTAAAATATATTTATTTTAAAAAAATTAAATTGATTATTTTTAGTGTTTTTATTACTCTTGATATAATAATATCAAAAATAAAAATAAATTAAAAAAATATTATTTTAATATATTTTTAAATAAAAAACATTTTTAAAAAAATATTATAAACCACAATATTAAACACTATCTTAAATTGAGACCTCATCTAAATCAAGATAGGAATAGAGAGTTTGCTGTATAAAATGGCGAAACCAACTTTTATAATAATAATAATAATAATAATAATAATAATAGAGTTATTTATTGATTTATTTATTTATTTACTTATTTAATCCGGGATCATAGGTCATAATTGCTGAGTTGTCATCGTTGAAGCCAACAAAAAGAACCTTGTCACGACTCACGAGTCATGTTCAACTTGGAGCTACCCAAGGATTTCATCTGTTCATTAGGTCATGTTTTGAGCTTTTTTTTTTCCACTTTCCTTTATTTCTTTTCCTTTTCATTTTTTGGGCATTTTCGTGTAAAGAAAAAGTAGCCTCTAACCATAAAGTTGACATCCTCTACTATTATGCATCTCCTACACTTGTGTCAATTAGTTCTCCTGTGTTTCTCATATGGAGCCCTAAACATTAAAGATTAATAATAATAATAATATATATATGGACCAAAATGAGAATAATAAATATTAAATACAAAATCCATTTTGACTAAAATTCGGGATAGTTGTTTTTTAAAGTGTTTTCTTGTTGAGAAATACATTAAAATAATTTTTTATTTTTTTAAATTTATATTTTAGTATCAGCACATCAAAATAATTTAAAAATATCAAAAAAATTATTTTTTTACAAAAACACTATATAACAACAAAATCAAAACTTACCTTGAAAAACTCTTTTACCAATTGTCCATATAATATAATAGAGATCGCCACAACTTGTACTGTACATGGCTGGATCATTCAAAGAGACCTCACACTTATCATTATTAAAAAACACACCAATGATTAGTAGTCAAAGGGGAAGATGAAGAATTCGTGGCCTCCAATGCACAAATTGGGAAAAATGAGGAAGTCCTTTGATCACAAACTAGGCCTCTTTTTCATGTGCCCAGCTCCTTTTGTATTCCTACTGAACAACTTTATCTTATTAATTAGTATTCTGTTCTTCAGAAGCACTCATTCAAAGTATGCATGGTTTTGTTTATTTCATTATAAAGTGAATGATTGCAATCTCAATCACGCATGGAAGTTGTGCCCCCATGCTATGCATCTCACCTCCTTGTGTTAGTTGCAGGAATTTTTTTATCAAGACTCGTCGGTTGTGCCAAAACAATTTCAATCGAGGGCTGCATGAATAGTGTTTTAAGACGTATAAAATAAAAAAATTATGTTTGGTTAAAAAAATTAAAATAAATATATTTCTGAAAAAGTTTTATAATAGGAGATGTTCTCTTTATCCCATTATCTTCCATCTTTTTTATTTCAAAACAGTAATTAAATCAATACTGTTTAGAAATATGATGGGTTTTAGAAAGAAAAAGAAACTATTTTTAAATATTTTTTAAAGAGTAGACCAAGTTTATGTAAAAAATTATTTAGTTTGTGTGCTTCTACTGAGATTATGGTTTGATTGTAATAGGAAAGGGAATTGATTACATTATTTTGGCTGAAATTTATGTAATAATTATCAGGTTTTCATGAATAAAACTCATCTTAACTTGTGCTAGTTTTAATTTAATTTATCACTACCTAAACAAAGTCACTAGCTCCTAGTCTTTGAGCACATGAGACTATTTTCTCTGAAATGCAAGAAC
>Ga0307517_10008092_pt1 | contig 15151 bp, 13 predicted proteins | sample 23_EM_MG_FD_194515 | JGI IMG/M metagenome (GOLD analysis project Ga0307517, IMG submission 194515) | Populus trichocarpa ectomycorrhiza microbial communities from riparian zone in the Pacific Northwest, United States - 23_EM | ecosystem: Host-associated > Plants > Roots > Unclassified | place...
TCCCGTCCAAAAAGAGAGGTCTTCCCGATCACCCCTTCGTTTTCCGTGGAAGCCGGCACCTGCCCCTCCTTTCCCAAAAATTCCCGCACCACGGAATTCTCCACGACGCGCATAGGGTTGAAATCCGCCCATTCCGGTCCGAAGATCGAAGTAAGCCGGGTTTCCGTTCCCTTCGCCCGGATCAGTCTCTCCTTATAATCCTGATGTGCAAACGCTTCTTTGCTGGCTACGAGCCTGGTGCCCACCCATACTCCGTCCGCTCCCAGGCAAAGGGCCGCCGCTACCTGCGCGCCGGTGGTAATGCCGCCCGCCGCCAACACCATTTCAGGCTTCACCGCGTCCACGATCTCCGGCACCAGCACAAAAGTGGGCAGCGTGCTGAAATTATGTCCCCCCGCCTCCGAACCCTGCGCGATGACCACATCGATGCCATCGTCCACAGCCCTTTTCGCGGCATCCACGGACCCTACCTGCTCCCATACTTTAATATTCGCCTGCTGTAAAATATCGATGAACTCCTTTGGCGGATGTCCCCAATGGAAGGACACGATCGGTACGCCTTCTTCCACGCAGGCCCGGATCTTCTTTTCATTCGCCATGAACGTAATGAAATTGACATGGAAGGGCTGATCGGTCGCTTTTTTCACGTCCCGCACTATCGACCGGATGACGTCCGCCCCTAAAGGACCGGTACCGATACCCCCGATCCCCCCTGCCCTGGCGACAGCCACGGCCAGGTCGGGCGTGCTGCCGATAAAAGCCAGGCCAGCCGACGCAAAGGGGAATTTAACCTTATATTCTTTCGTAAATCTTGTGGAGATGATCTGCTCGCTCATGTGGTTTTCCTGTAAAACTACTTATTGAAGCATATAAATATCCCTCCCTACGGGCAGCTAACGATCATGAACACCTTTAGGAGATTCGAACACTCCTTTTATCGGAACCTATCCACCGGTGGGAGCATTTTCACCGTAAAAATATTTTTTGACATAACAGCCCCAGCTTTATCAATCCTTTTTCATTCTTTTTCTCCCAGAGCTGGCAATAGCTGATGCGTATATAATTCTTATACTCTCCTTTGGCGGAGAACAGCTCGCCGGGTGCAATGCTGATCTCTTCTTCCAGGGCCGCATCCTGCAGACGCACCGAATTGATAGGCCGGGGAAGCTCCACCCAGATGACCAATCCGCCGGAGGGCCGGGTAATGCGTGTGCCCTTTGGAAAATGTTCTTCCACCAGCTGAAGGGTGCGCAGCAGGTTCCTGTGCAGCTCATTCCTGAATTGCTGCAGATGGCGGTCATATACACCCCCCGTCAAGAGCTCGCACAATACCTTTTGCGTAAAATTACAGGTGGCCAGGTTGGCCATCGATTTATGCCGCTGCACCTGGTAGAGGAACCGGCCCGGGGCGCACCAACCCAGGCGGAAGCCCGGGAACAGCGATTTGGAAAAAGAGCTGCACAGCAGTACCCATCCATTCGTATCATAGGTCTTGATCGTATCGGGCCGGTTCTCCCCGAAAAAAATATCTCCATAGATATCGTCCTCGATCACAGGGATCTTTCTCTCGTTGGCAAACCGGGCGATCTGCCGTTTCTTTTCACTGCTCAATACTGCTCCATTGGGATTATTGAAATTGGATACGAGCAGGCAGGCCTTAATATTCAATTGCCCACAGGCCGTCGCCATGTCTTCGACGGAAATGCTTGTCCCGGCATCGCAGGGAATGGCCGCTGCCTTTAACCCCAGGAATTCCAGGGATTGCAGGAGACCATAATAACAGGGGGTTTGCACCAGCACGGTATCGCCGGGTTCTGTAACGGCTTTCAGACAAAGATTGATCGCCTCGATCGCGCCGTTGGTAATGACAAGGTCATCTGCCTGCAGCAGGCCGTTCCAGGTAAAGGATCGCCTGGCGATCGCCTCTTTCAACCGGTGGTTCCCGGAAGGGTCTTCCACGGCCAGGTAGCTGCCGCTCAGGTCCCGGGAGCCCTGCTGTATCGCCCGTTTGATACTATTGAAGGGCAGCAACCGGTGATCGGGCATGGCATTGGCGAAAGACACGAAATTCCTGCCCGTCCCTTCCTTACGCAGCTTCTGCAATAAGGCATCGATCTGCACCGTCCTCTCCGACAGGGCAAAGGGCATGGTCTTGGGAAGAGGCAGCTGCTCCCTGGAAGAGAAACGCACGAAATAGCCCGATCTTTCCCGGGAACTGATCAACCCCTTATCCTCCAAATGAATAAAGGCCTGCAGGATCGTGCCGATGCTGATGCCGTTCTCCGCATGGATGTTCCGTAGAGAAGGAAGTTTCTCTCCCGGCTTATAGATCCCTTTCTCGATCATAGCCGTTATTTTCTTCGCCAGGCCGATATAAACAGGTTCACGCATAGAAAATAGTTATTGACCTTCCGAGAGGTCCGTTTTATCTGTTACAATAAAATATACAAAATCTGTATCTGTTACAATTCATCAAAAGTAACCAATTTTGCATAACCATCTTTCACCAGACAATATAAAAACATGACAACAGCAACAACGAACAAATTACCCTTCGCCGAAGCAGTAGCCTTCGGCGGAACCCTGTACCTATCCGGCCAGGTAGGCATCGATCCAGCCACCGGGCTACTGGCGAACGGGAGCTTTAACGAAGAGGCGGATCAGGTGATGAAAAATCTCGGCGGCGTTCTTCAAAGGAACGGTCTCTCCTATGCCAGCCTGATCAATGTGACCATCTATCTTACCTCTATGGATAACTATAGCGCCACCAATGAAGTGTATCGTAAATACTTTGACAACCGGTTACCCGCAAGGGTCTGCATAGCGGTCAGCGAACTGCCCATGAAGGCCCGGATCGAGATAGCCGCCATCGCAGGAAAACCATAAAATATATGAAACAACTACCTTACTATCATGTAGACGTATTTTCGAAAGAGCCTTTTGCCGGCAATGGCCTGACCGTATTCACCGGCACGGAAGGCTTTTCCAAATCCACCATGCTGCAGCTCACCCAGGAGATGCGGCAGTTCGAAAGCATTTTCCTGCAGGACCTCACCGGCAATAAGGTCAGAGCCTATATCTTCACCTGCGAAGAAGAGCTGGACTTTGCCGGCCACCCCGTTCTGGGAGCAGCGGGCACGCTCCATGACCTGTATCAACCCGGAGAAAAAAGGGCGGAATGGATCTTCGAATTGAATAAGAAGTCCGTCCAGGTGATCACGGAAAGAAAAGGCCCTGTCTATGAAGCGATCATGAACCAGGGACAGGCCGAATTCGGCCAGGTGCTGAAGGAGACCGAATCGGCCATGTTATTGGACTGCATAGGACTGTCCCCGGAGGACCTGTACCCGGGATGTTATCCGACGGTCGTTTCGACGGGATTGCCCTACCTGATCATTCCCCTGCAAAAGAATGGATTTACGGCACGGGTAAGGGTACCGGACCTGGAAGAAAGGATCCTGCCTTTCGGGGCCAAATTCATAGGCATCCTCGAGATCCCTTCCTTATGCATAAGAAGCGGAAATAACAAGGGAACTTCGGAAGACATCGCCACCGGAAGCCTGGCCGGACCCGTAGGCGCCTGGCTGGTAAAGCATGGGTTCCATGACGCGGACACGCTTATCCAATTGAGCCAGGGCACGAACCTGGGAAGGGCCAGCCATCTTTTTGTAGAAGTAAAAGATAAGGAGGGCCGCCCGGGGGACGTCTTCGTCGGCGGAAGTGTATGTAAAGTATCGCAGAACCTGTTGTCGAACGAGTTGACGGAGCATTTGCTCCGGAACCGGTCACTTTAATTTTATCAGCTTGTCGACCGGCACTTCATAAAGGGCGGCCGTATTCTCATCCAGCAGCCATAAGGTCTGCGCATCCTTGAAACAGACGGATTCGATCTGTGGGGCCGTCACGGGCAGCCACCAGATATGCCCGCTGAAATAAGAGGAGGATGGGCTGGTGCGCTCGAAGATCCAGATGGATTTGTAAGTGATGACGACGATCCTGTTACCGTCCTCGGAAGCGTCGGCCGCGGTGACCTTTCCACCGATGTTGAAGCGGTCCAGCAGGGTCAGGGTGTTTACCTCTTCCGTCTTTTCCTGGTCCATGCGGTACAGGCGCGTATAAGTATCGCTCCTGTCCTTGGATAGAAGATGAAAATGGTCGTCCGCGAAAAAAATGGCTTCCGAATCGTAGTTGAAATTGGCTTTATCGGGAAAAGCTTTCTGGTCAGGATATTTAAAGAAGAGTTTTTTGAGGAAAGTGGTGTTGCTGCTGACGGGTGATGGCTCAGGAACGACATACAGGACCAGGTCTTTCCGGTCATTTCCGTTATTGCCGATATCCGCGATCACGAGATTACCCTTATTGTCCATGGTAATATCCTCCCAATCCACGTTCGTGGCTCCCGCTACGACGATCCCTTCATAGTTCCGGTACCGGTCGGATCTATAAAATTGCCCCAGGCTGTCGATGGCGAATACTCTGGGCTGATCCCCGGAATCGTTATGGATCCAAAATACATTATTGTTCGAACGGCTCCGGACGATACCGGACAATTCCAGCTTTCCCCAATAATCCAGGGTATACTTTGGTTTCAGGACCTCGGGCTGTCTGTCGGGGAAAGTGAGTTCCTGGGCTTGAAGGGTCATTGCTCCCAACAATGCCGGCATAACGAAGCAGGACAGTAACTTCATGGTTTAAATTTCGGCAAATCTATTGGAGCAATGTTAGCCGGAATTTTGTCCTTTATTACGATTATGTTAGGATACCGCTATATTGACGAAATGCTATTTACATATGCGCAATAGCCGCGATCATCTGGTCTGCTTCGGGCTGCTTGAAATTGGTCGTCTGGCCTTCGTCGCAGATGAGGATATACTGGACGCCCTCTTTCTTTACGTCCACGCGTTTGATCGTATAGTCTTTGTATTTGGCAATATCACCCGTGGAGCCTTTCTTTAAAGCGCTGAGCCCCTGTTCGAAAAATCTCAACTGCTTAGTGTCTTTAAACCGGAGGGTGGTCATGATCACGTCGCGCGTAGACTGCTGATCGCGGAACTGAAGCATATAGGTCGTATCGGATTCCTTTATGACCCTCTGGAGGTTTATCGGCCAGTCCCCTCCCGAGCGCAGCTCGACGAGATTCAGGGTCGACGTATTGACGATGGTAAATTGTGCCTTTGCCATGCAAGGTAAGAACAGAGCTAATAAAATGAGTTTTTTCATAAGATCGTGCTTTATCTTTTAGTTTACTATAACGAAAAAAAAAGGAATGTATTATCCCTGGGAGGGCTGCTTCCGGAAAATTCACAACCCCTTGATACTGTTGATCATAATATCGGCCTCCGGCTGGCGGAAATCCGTAGATCCCCATTGATATTTCAATACGAAAAAGACCCCGTCGTATTTCTTATCCGCCCTGGTCAGCGAGTACTCCTTGAATTTGGCAATATCTCCGTTCTTACCCGTTTTTAACACCGAGAGGGCCTTCCCGAAATATTTCAATTGTGTCAGATTGGGAAAAGGCAGGGTATCCATTACGACCCCTGTCAGCACCTGCTGATCACGGAATTGAAGGGAATAGGTCGTGTCCCGTCTTTCGACGGTCCTTTCCAGGGTTATCGGCCATACACCTGTACGGACCTCCACGAGGTTCGTCGATTCATGTCCGCTGTACAATCCGGCCTGACTGGCAAAGGGAATAATTAATGAGGAAAGAAGTAGTCTTTTCATACGATTATTGGTCCCGCAATATAAAAGTATAATTCAATAAATGCAATATCCCCGGCAAAAATGCTATCTTAACTTCTCCACACCTGAATGATTATAAAACGATTATAAAAATAAAATGAACGCATCCCCTGAAAAGATCTCTAAACAGGCTATTGTGATCATACATGGCATGGGCGAGCAACGGCCCAACGCCACTCTCCGCGGATTTGTCCGCTGCCTGGTAAAGCAAATGACCCAGGCCGATCCGAATGACGAGGACCTGGATATCTTCGATAAGCCTGACAGGGTTTCCGGTTCCTACGAAACGAGGCGCATGGTCATTCCGCGTAATGAGGATATAGGCCGTCCCACCACCCATGTCTATGAGTTCTACTGGGCCCATCACCTGCGTGATACGAAATGGAAGCATATCCTGGGATGGCTGGGCAAACTGCTTTTCCGGTCTCCGAACACGATCCCGCTGCGGCTACGCAGAATATTCTATACCATCTGGGGGCTATTGCTGGCCACCGGTATTGGCTATTTTTTCCTGTCCCGCAACCCGGCCCTTCAACATACCGTGAAGCTTATCGGGGGTATCACCTGGCTGACGGCCCTCTTCTCCGCCCTCGTGGCCTTTATCAATTCTTCCATTGTCAGCTCCCTGGGCGATGCAGCCCGCTATATGAGCGATAGTCCCGACAATATCGAAGAGCGGCAGAAGATCCGCCAGGAAGGGGTCAACCTGTTGAAGGACCTCCACGAATCCAACGACTATCAGCGCATCGTGGTCGCTTCCCATAGTCTCGGGACCGTCGTAGCGTATGACCTGCTGCGATTGTTATGGGTGGAATACAGTGAGACCTATGACAGGTCGATTGCGCCTTTCGACCAGACAGCTTTGCAGGAGATCGAAGAAGCCGGCAGCGCACTCAGCAAGCTCGATCCGAAAGACGGGCAGTTCTCCGTCCGGCTGAACGATTTCAGGAACAAACAGCAGGCCTGCTGGAAGGAACAGCTTTCGGCAGGAAATAAATGGCTGATCACCGACCTGGTGACGATGGGTTCGCCACTGACCTATATGGATTATCTCGTGCTGGGTTCCCACGCGGAATTCCAGGAGAGGAAAAAGGAAAAAGAATACCCCGTATGCCCTCCTTACCCCGACAAATACAAGAACTTCCTGTATCACCGGGAAGTATTCCTGGATGCTCCGGCGCCGGATGCCAAAGCTCCCAAATTGAAATTGCTGAACTACTCCTCTCTCTATGGCTGCATCCGGTGGACCAATATCTATTTCTGTACGGACTTTATCGGAGGTCCCCTGCAGGGATTATTAGGCAACGGAATTAAAGATGTCGAAGTACCCGTCCCCGGCAAGCCCCAATGGCTGCCTTTCCCTTTCGGCCATACCCGCTACTGGGAGGACAAACCCCAGACCCTGACAGCCATGCAGGCCATCACCGAAGCATTGCAGCTGAACAGCAATCCCGCGAAAGGGGAAGATTTTCCTGCACAATAGATTGTAATTATTTTTAATGTAACTTCATAGAGCTCTCGTGAAGGCATGATTTTTTGAGGCAGCTATCCAGGCAATTTTTTAAACCAAAAAACCATCCATATGACACGTTATCTCTCCCTGGCCCTTTTCCTGGCAGCCCTCGCCGCCTGCGGCTCGACCACACAGATCGTCAGTAGCTGGCGGGATCCTGAGGTGGTAGTGGACACGGCCGATATTCACCAATTTGTGGTGGCTGCCCTTTTGAAAAATCAAACCATCCGGCACCAGGTAGAAGACGATATGGCGGCCCGGTTTCCCGGCAAGGCCGTGCAATCCTACAAAGAGTTGGGAGACGGGGAGTTGAAAGAAGAGGACGATATGTATAACCAGAAGTTGAAAAGGGACGGCTATGACGGCGTCGTAATGATGCGGCTCGTGGATGTCGATAAGAGCACCCGCTATGTTCCGGGAACGTACCCGGTATATTATGGTTCCTGGCGGCGTTACTGGCGTTATTCCTGGACAGGCTATTATGACCCCGGTTATTATGCGACGGATCGGACTTATAATGTAGAAGTGACAGTTTATTCCCTGAAACGTGATAAGCTGATCTGGACGGCCAACACCAGCACCATTAATCCCACCGGAAGAGGCGAATTATTCTCAGATGTCGCCAGAGTGGTCCTGTCGAAAATGAAAAAAGAAGGATTCCTGAGGTAGCGACAGGCTCGTTTATTGACCGCGATCAACTTATAAATCAAGCAAATAGCTCGTAGATCTACGATTTTGCTGCGGAGACTACTCATCGTTAGGTGTTTGCCTCTAAGGCCCGGTAAGTTTATCGAGCAAGGTTCGGAATGCCAGGCCAAAATCCTTGTCCAGCGCGACAAACAGCTGCATCTTTGTACTGTTAAGAGCAACGAAGCAGCAACGTCCAATGTCCAAGATGAAAGTCCAATGTCCGAAGTCCAGATCCCTTGAAAACTGAATCCGATCCTATGTAAGCCGTCCAATCCTGTGAAAACCGTCCAATGTCCAATGTCCTAAGAACCGTCCAACCTATGAGAACCGTCCACCTGTGAAAACTGTCCACCTATGAAAACTGTCCACCTATGAAAACTGTCCAATTTTTATGAAGCAGTCCAATGTCCTGATCCTATGAATCCAGATCCAATCTCATGAATCACTGTACGTGCAATGTACCCTATGCAGTGAAAGCATTGGCCCGCCGGGAATCCGGCGGGTTTTTTTATTGCGACCCGGCCGGGGATTTAATAATTTCGCCGTTTTTTATAAATGCCTTAAATTGATCACTTTAATATATCCCTATATGCAATCAAAATTATGGACACTGGCCTTGGCCGTCAGTCTGCCCGCGATGGTATGCGCGCAGAAACCTTCCCTTCAAAAGCTCTGGGAAACGGATTCGATCATCGCGGTCCCGGAATCCGTTCTGCACGATGCAGCCAATAACACCCTGTACCTCTCACTGATCGACGGCGGTCCCTGGGATGCGGATGGCAAGGGCGGCGTAGGCAAGCTGAGCCCGGATGGCAAGCAGTACAATGGCGTCTGGATCACCGGATTGAATGCGCCTAAGGGAATGGGCCAGTATGGCAATCGGCTATATATAGCCGATCTCGGCGAAGTGGTCGTGGTCGACGTCCCGAATGGCAAGGTCGAAAAGAAGATCGCTATCGAAGGGGCCAGCGGGCTCAATGATCTTACCGTCGACGACAAGGGTGTGGTCTATGTATCGGATTCGAAGACAGGGAAGGTCCATAGCATTACCAATGACGTCGCTACCCTTTACATGGAAGATCTTCCGGGCGTCAACGGACTAAAAGCATCCGGCAGCAACCTGTACATCCTGGCCAAAAAAGCGGTGCTGCTGGCCGACGCTTCCAAGAAGATCCGGACGATCACCGATCTGCCGAATGGCGGCGATGGCGTCGAGGAGGTAGGGAATGGCGACCTGATCGTCAGCGAATGGATCGGATTCGTCTATTATGTCTATGCGGATGGACGCAAGGTACAACTACTGGACAGGCGCGCCGAGCATAAGAACACGGCGGATATCTGGTACGACAGGGCCGCGAAGGTCTTATATGTTCCCGGCTTCAACGGCAAAACGATAACGGCTTACCGTCTTCAGCAGTAAAAAACATGAGGATAGCCACCTATAACGTGAATGGGGTCAACGGGCGCCTGCCCGTCCTGCTGCGCTGGCTCAAAGAGACGGCTCCCGATGTCGTCTGTCTGCAGGAGTTGAAGGCTCCCCAGGAGAAATTTCCGGAGGCGGCGATAAAAGAAGCGGGCTATCATGCGATCTGGCATGGACAGAAAAGCTGGAATGGCGTCGCCATCCTGGCCCGTGACGGGTTGCCCAAAGAGGTCCGGAGGGTCCTTCCCGGCGACCCGGAAGACAGTCATAGCCGTTATATCGAGGCATCGGTCAACGACCTCGTCATCGGCTGTCTCTACCTGCCGAACGGCAATCCCGCCCCCGGACCGAAATTCGATTATAAGCTGCGCTGGTTCGAGCGGCTGACCATCCATGCGGCCGATCTGCTGGCATCCGGTAAGCCGGTGGTGCTAACGGGAGATTATAATGTCATGCCCACGGAGATGGATGTTTATAAACCGGAACGCTGGGTGGATGATGCCCTGTTCCGTCCGGAGACCCGCGCTGCTTTTAAGAAGCTCGCCTCCCAGGGATGGACAGACGCCATACGAAAGCTCTACCCCACCGAAACGATCTACACCTTCTGGGACTACTTCCGCAACGCCTATGGCCGCAATGCAGGGCTACGTATCGATCATTTCCTGCTGAGCCCCCAACTCGCCAAACGCCTCCGGGCCGCCGGTGTTGACCGGGATGTCCGCGGCTGGGAGAAATCCAGCGATCATGCCCCGGTCTGGATCGAGCTGTCGGGAAAATGACCATTCCCGGAGCCACTATATGAATAACTTATATTAATAAATGCTACGACTTTTCCCTTTCTTTTTATTGCTGGCAGCCTGCCATTCTTTGCCGGAAGTGAGAAAAGACCGGATCAATAAGATCCAACGCATCGTTATCCTGGGCAATTCCATCGTACAACAGCCAGCGGCGCCGGCTACGGGATGGCGCAACAACTGGGGGATGGCCGCCACGACACAGGAAAAGGATTTTGTTCATTTGCTGATCAGGGATCTGCGCCGGGTAGGCACCGGGGTGATCGTTCAATTCAGGAATATTGCCGCCTTCGAGCGAAATTACAGGACCTATGATCTTTCCGGGTTGGATTCGTTCAGGGGGGCCGACCTCTATATTTTCAAGCTATGTGAAAATGTCCCTGATCCCGCGGATGATTATACCATCTATTACAAAAGGCTGATCGACCATTTGAATAAACCGGAAAGCATCAATATCATCGTTGACGGCTTCTGGGGAAGAAAACTGAACAGGGTCCTGAGATCCTTTGCCGCCTCCAACGGATATCCCTTCATCCGGAATTCCGATCTGTCGGATGATAAGGCCAATATGTCGCTGGACCAGTTCAGGGACCATGCGGTCGGGTTGCACCCTTCCGACCAGGGAATGCAGAAAATAGAAAGCAGGATATGGGACTATGTGAAAGAATATTTCAAGCCCTTGCCAGCCGGGCAATAAGCCCTGATCTTTGTTAAACTACAATTGACATCGGTTAAATAATGGTGCGTGGATTGGCCTGAATCCCGATAAATTCGTCTTTCAGCTAAACACAGGCACCATGCATAAGATCCTACAGACAAGCGCATTCCTGCTGATCACGGCCTATAGCGGCCGGCTACAGGCGCAGGCGCTCACCCGTTTCCAGCCTACGCACGAGCAAATGGTAGAGCGGTACCGGCGCGCCGCAAGAATCGACAGCCTTACTAAGAATGCCGTCTTCAAATCGACGGTAGAGGCGCATTGGGCCAGTGACGGAGCATCGTTCTGGTATGGCAATCTATTAAAGGACAGCGTCCGCGAATATTTCCGGGTGGAAGCCGCCACCGGTAAAAAAGAAAAAATAGCTTCGCCCGGCCCGGGGACGGCTGCGCAGCCCATCGATAGGAGGCAGCGTGGAGGCAGGTCCGGCAATTTCAGGAATGGCAGCGTATCGCCGGATAAGAAATGGGAAGCCTATTTTGAAAAGGGCAATTTATTTGTAAAACCACTGGGGGGCGGAACACCCTGGCCGGTCACCTCCGATGGTTCCGAAGCAGCTCCTTACGGCGCGATGACCTGGAGCCCCGATAGTAAATACCTGGCCGGTTACCGTATCCACCCGGTAAAAGATTCATCGGTCTATGTTGTTCTGACCTCTGTTCCCGGCACCAGCAGGGGGCAACTGCGGGCACGCCCCTACAAGCAGCCCGGCGACGCCTTTACGACCTACGATCTTTTTCTTTTTCCCATCGAGGGTAAGAGATCCGTTAAAGTAAATACGGAGACCGTCGACTTCCCTGATAATGCTCCCCTTCTGCACTGGCGTTATGACAATCCCCGTTTCTTCACCTACGAAAAGTTCGATCGCGGACATCAACGCCTGCGTGTGATCGAAGTGGATGCTGCTACTGCGCAAACAAGGAATATCGTGGATGAAAGGACGAATACTTTTATTTACCTGGACCGCCAGTTAATGTTCTATCCAAAGGGCGGCAACCTGTTGATCCGTTCTTCAGAAAAAGACGGCTGGCGGCATTTGTATCTCGTCGACCTGGTCACCGGCAATGACCAGCTTATTACCAAAGGCAATTGGGTGGTGAGGAATGTGGACAGCGTGGACGAGGTTAAAAAAGAGATCTGGTTCACCGCCAGTGGCATGAATGCGGAAGAAGACCCTTATAATATCCACTACTATCGCATTGGGTTCAATGGAAATAACCTGGTGGCCCTGACGCCTGACAAAGGTCACCATAATGTGACGTTCTCCCCTGACAGGAAATATTACATCGATAATTATTCCCAGGTCAATGTGCTGCCCCTTACCAAACTGCGCCGGACCTCCGATGGAAAGGAAATAGCCTTGCTGGAAAAGGCGGATGACTCCTATTACAAAAGCATCGGCGTTTCACCCCCCGAGGTCTTTGTCGCGAAGGCGCGCGACGGAGTGACGGATATATGGGGCATCGTCAGCCGCCCGTCCGACTATGATCCTCTTAAAAAATATCCCGTGTTGGAAAATATCTATGCCGGTCCGCACGATGCATTCGTCCCCAAATCCTTTGTACCCTACAGTGAAATGCAGAGCCTGGCGGAGCTGGGGTTCATCGTAGTGATGATCGACGGTATGGGAACCGCCAACCGGAGCAAGGCCTTTCATGATGTATGCTGGAAAAACCTGGCCGACGCCGGCTTGCCGGACAGGATCTTATGGATAAAGGCATTGGCAAAAAAATACCCCTACGTCGATACGGAGCAGGTAGGAATTTATGGCACTTCCGCCGGTGGCCAGAATACCGTGGGAGCCCTCCTGTTCCATCCGGAATTTTATAAGGCCGGCGTTGCGGCCTGCGGCTGTCATGACAACAGGGTGGACAAGCAATGGTGGAATGAGCAATGGATGGGCTATCCTGTGGGAAAACATTATGAGGACCAATCGAACGTCACCAATGCAGCGAAATTACAAGGCAGTCTCTTATTGATCGTGGGCGAGGCGGACACCAATGTGCCGCCTGAATCCACTTACCGGGTGGCCGATGCCTTGATCCGATCCGGTAAAAGCTTCGATTTCCTGGCCATCCCCGGCATGGACCACAGTGATGGCGGGTCCTACGGACGGATAAAGAAGCGCAATTTCTTTGTTAAGCATTTGATGGGGGTCGAACCGCCCGATCAGAATTCCGGTGAACTGCCGGCGAAGAAGGAGATCGGCAGGGAAAGGTGGTCGTTCCAGTAACTATGTCAACCAGGTCATGCCGGAGGATGGGCCTTATAATAGGCGCAAACGGGTCGCATCAGGCAAATCTTGCAATCAGGCTTGGGATGGCAGATCTCACGCCCCAGGAAGGACATTGTCATCCCTGCGTCCCATTCCCCGGGAGGCAGGAGCTCCATCAGCTGTTGTTCTATCTTTTTGGGATCGTCACCGGCAACGATGCCCAGGCGTTGCGCTACCCTGACCACATGCAGGTCCACGATAATGCCTTCCGCAGGCAGACCAGCTTCCCGGAGGATCACGTTGGCGGATTTCCTGCCAATGCCCGGCAATTCCGTGAGGCCCTCCATGGAAAGAGGGATCTTGCTATCCTTCTGTATTTTTTTCCCTATCCCCGTCAGCCATTGCGCCTTATGTCCAAAATTCCGCACTTTGCTGATATAAGGGAAGAGACTTTCCGGGGTAGCTTTCGAGAGGGAGGTCATATCCGGGAATGCGCTGAACAGGGCGGGCGCCAGCGCATTGATGTGTTCGTCGGAGCTCTGTGCGGAAAGCACTACCAGTACCAGCAGCTGATACCTGTTGCGGTAATCCAGCGGATGTTTCTTTCCCTTGTACTTCTTTAGCAGCGGCTTGATGGCTGCCGGCCAGTCGGTCTTTCCACGCATACATGGAAACATTTAGATACTAAGTTAGCGAAAAAGGAAAAAAAAGCATTAAATTATGTGGTATGAGAAAAGTCCTACAGGACCTGTTTTTGCCATCTTGCTGTTTATTCTCCTGGCTGCTGCCGGCATGTCATGGAAAGAATAAGGTCCCCTCCATGGAGACCATCAACGCCATTAACCTCCGGCGGGGAGAGCTCGTCGTATGTGGGCCGCCTGAAAAGCAATTTGGTACGGTGGAATTTGCAACGTCCTGCCCGGAAAATATAAAAAAGGATTTTAATTTAGCCCTCTCCCTGTTGCATTCGTTCGAATATGAAGATGCGGAAAAGGCCTTTGCCAGCATTATCGATAAAGAGCCGGGATGTGCCATGGCCTATTGGGGTGTAGGGATGTGCAATTTTCATCCTCTTTGGGCCCCGCCTACCCTGCCTGAGCTCGACAAAGGAGCCAAAGCAATGGGTATTGCCCGATCGCTGCCGCAAAGATCGGCAAGGGAATCGGCCTATATCGACGCTCTTTCTTTATTCTATGCAGATTGGGATAAGAAAGATCATTACACCCGTTGCGTCAGCTTTGAAAAAGCAATGGAGCGGGTCTATAGGGATTTCCCCAACGATAAGGAGGCAGCTATATTTTACGCCCTGGCGTTGAATGGCGCGGCGGATCCCCGTGACAAATATTTTGTCCGGCAAAAAAAGGCCGGCGTCCTCTTAAATTCTTTATACCCCAATGAACCTGACCATCCGGGGATCATTCACTATATTATTCATAGTTATGACTATCCTGAGCTGGCTGCGGCAGCCTTACCTGCAGCAAGGAAATATGCCTCTATCGCTCCTTCTTCCGCCCATGCCCAGCATATGCCCTCCCATATTTTCACCAGGCTTGGGCTTTGGGATGAGTGTATCCATTCGAACCTTGTTTCTACTTCCTCTGCCAGGTGCTATGCGGAGAATACAGGGATGAAAGGCCATTGGGATGAGGAGCTTCATGGCATGGATTATCTTGTCTATGCTTACCTGCAAAAGGGAGATAATATCCGCGCAAAGGAGCAATGCGATTATTTGGCGACCATCCAGGAAGTTTACCCGGTGAACTTTAAAGTTGCCTATGCCTTTGCCGCCATTCCGGCGCGTTATGTATTGGAGAATAAGATGTGGGAAGAGGCCGCGGGCCTCAGGACCTACCCGGCCAATTTTCCCTGGGGAAAATTTCCCTGGCAAAAAGCCATTATTCATTTTACCAGGGTTATGGGGTTCGTTCATCTGGGAGATCTCGATTCCGCCAGGGCCGGGTTAAAGGCCCTGGCGACGATCCATGATACGCTGATCTCACAAAAAGATGACTATAAAGCCAACCAGGTACAGATCCAGCTAAAAACCGCTGAA
>Ga0307517_10008093_pt1 | contig 15147 bp, 10 predicted proteins | sample 23_EM_MG_FD_194515 | JGI IMG/M metagenome (GOLD analysis project Ga0307517, IMG submission 194515) | Populus trichocarpa ectomycorrhiza microbial communities from riparian zone in the Pacific Northwest, United States - 23_EM | ecosystem: Host-associated > Plants > Roots > Unclassified | place...
TTATAGATTTTGATTTAAACTTCGCGTGGTACGTATACGTGGGATGATTTCATGTTCGCTCCAAACCGGCTGAGCGAAAAGGACCGAGTAGCTTCAATACATCAAATAAAAGATATTAATTATCCACGCAATCATGTGAGTAAGTACCTTACAATTATTAAAAATTTCAAACCAGTTCGATTAGTATGCAACCCGCGTGCCTTTTTAGTTTTGAGATATCAACCCAACCCAACTTATATGACTAAATAATTCTGTTATTAATTAATTTTAGTATATATGAAATTAATTGAGATACATAAAAATTAATTTGAACATGCATATTAATTAAAATAAAAAAAATAAAAAAAAGCCTAGTGGTTAGTTGCGTACGTACATGTTCAACTATTAAAGAAGGAAGACTCTACGTTGGCCTAATTAATTAGTAGATAATTAAAAGGTGAAAGGATAGCATGGAATCAAACTGTTTGAAAGGGAGTTTATTTTAAAATTAAGATAATTTAAGCTCTATATATACTTCATGTAAAAGAACTTATTTTGAAAGATATTATCCAAAATACAAGTATTTCTTATTATCAAGCTACGCTAGTTGATGAAGTTTGTTGAAATTCCAAACAAATCCCAGGCTTTCTATGGCTACACCTGGACTTCAGTTAATTTCATATGCAATTAGAAGACCTTCTGATAACTAGATTAGTAAAATGGTAGCTAGAGAATTGTTTCTGTGTATTTTTTTAATCAATGATGTGTATCCGTAAATACCCTGATTACCAAGGCTACGTAACTTCCATTACAAGAGAGTAGGGAAGCTCACTTGACAAAGAAATAGAGTAGTAGACCTGCGATCTTTCATAAAAACTATGATGAAAAGCTGGGTTGACTGTTAGAAACGTTTTCCAGCCAATGAAAATAATGATAAGTCGTGTAGATTAACAAAAAAAAATAAGATTTGCTTGCACAGGCATGACTGGTGCTGGAAAGAATATTTCTCTAATTATTATGTAACCCAATAATGAGATAACTTCTCAAAAGCTCTGATAACTTCTAAAATGGACAATTAGATAACGTCACTCTAATTTCTTGGAGATGGTATCAATATATTGTTCTGTGTGTCAAAGTTGGATAGCGATTGGTTGGTAAAGGTCGACCGGAAATCAGTTGTATATTTGGGCCTAACCCATACACAGCCATGCCCAAAATGGCTGGGTTTTTTTTTTCCCGGCTTAGTCACCAATTAAACTATTTAAAATTAACTATTTATTAATTGATGTATACGAAAAATAAGTGCTTAAAATAGAAGAATTGTTTAATGGTGGGATCCATGATTTTCGACGTGGATAATCTCATAGTTTTCATCACTTGGAAATTCAAGTCGTTTTATGTTATTTTAATATTATTTTTCGTTAACTGTAGAATATTTTTGATTGACTAAATTTTTTAAGTCAGGCATAAAAAAAGTAAGAAATTCTATTAGTAACACAAACATAACTTAAAATTGTTTATATATCTATGTATCAAGTATTAATCCAATTTTTGGGTTCAAAGTTTTTTTTTTTCCTGTTCATAAAATATGGAAGAAAGATTAGTGTATTGGTCTGTGCAGCATTCGTATGATTTTGGATAATGATATGTTTATATACCTCCTGTCTTGTCATGCACAATTTGTTTTAATGGAGATATCATGTGGTTGGGATGGTAGCTGCTAACCACGCATGTGTATTGTCTTGTTCTCTTTTGCTGGGCTCTATCCCTTTTCCCACAGGAAAAGAAGAAGAAGGTAATTGAGATACAGTAACGTTCTCAGAGGTTCAAATGGAAGGGAAATTGATAAGCTGTCGTGTGGAATCTTGTTTCTTTTTTGTTTTTTTTTTCAAATTCTTGATAGCAAGAAATAACCAAGGCCAGCTAGCAAAGCTGTTCACTCGGGGATACTAGTAAATTAACCTATACAAGCAACAAAGCTCTTAATATAGCAGTGCCTATACGTGGCATCAGCCAATTATCCATGGTGTAATTAAGAAATTAAGTTCTGCCTGCATTTTGCATACCTTAAAAATATCCAGGCCGGTTATGAAAACTTTGGGCCGGGGGGAGTTAAAAACAAAAACACGAAAGTACTCATGCATGGATTAGATCAATGGACGTGTGGTGATTTAATTACTACAAATTTCAGATGATTTCATAATTGCAATAAATCCATGGATTTTGATTAAAAAATATCAGGTAAATATAGGCGGAGTGATATCCTGATTGCATGGATTTGATAAATTATTCGAGAAGAAAAAACCTTAACGCGCTCATTGATCAAAACGATACATAAATAAATGATCATTCAAGATTTCAAACAAATTTAATTAGCATGTCAGCTGTTTGCTTTATTTTTTTTTTTTCTGAAAAAATAATCTAGATGATTTCATATAATGTAAGTAGCTAGCTAGTTGCACGCGCCGGGGGGAAATCCCTCTAGTCTGGCTTAATCTGTAGAGAAATAGAAGCAAAAGGATGAGTTTTGATTAAGCTAATTAAAAAGGGACTGTTTTGGATTTTTGAGCATTTTAGAACCGCTTCGCTAAAAGGACAAGAATATATTCTCTTATTTTCATCAATCATTGATTTATATCAGATATGGTCAGCGTAGCAGTTTTTCAAAATTCTGACGCGTGATTTTGGATAGGAATGGTGAATACCTTTTCACTTGGCCTAATTTTTACCTTTAATCCTGAGCCTAATTTGTATTTATTCTATATGTAATAATAGCTGTGATTTAAAATATTTTTTATTTAAAAATAAAATAATATAATATTTTTTTAATTTTTTTAAAATTATTATTGAAATCAACACATTAAAATAATCTAAAAATAAAAAATAATTTTTAATAAAAAAATTTAAAATTTAAAAAAACATAATTGGTTATCACTCACTATTTTGGAGAACAGTAATACAGGCCTGAACGCAACTTTTTTGGTCCCCCATTTTAAATTAATATCCAAACTATGAAAAATAATTATTATTATGTATAATCCTAAATTCATTAAACAAAATAAGAGAAAGGAGTCGGGACAAATTAGGGCGAAACTATCATGCTAGTCGTGATCCTCCACCTATTGAGATTTAACGCAATCAACCTCAACTGTTATCTACACTTGATGGATCTACTATTAAATTTCACATGACTCGCATGCTTCTTCATTTTTAACCTGATTTTAGTGCAGAACTCACTAAGAAGAGCTAAATCTTATTTTCATAATATCATGCACAGAATTTACACTGCATCCACGAGGAGAATTTACAAAAATCCGCTCTCAATTCTTTATTTATTTATGTATTTTGTTACCTTAAGCCCTTGAATAGAATACTACTTTTAGAACAGCACCCTTTCTGGTGCAGCGGTGGTGCTAGACACCTTACAACCCTACCAGTTCATGACGCATTTATGTTGTAATTATATTACATTACTCCTTACACAGTAATGAAGAGAGGTCCGGTACTCCTGTTATTATCTCATCCAGCGGGATCCCATATGAATGAGCACTGCGATATTTATTTATTTTTGGCACTGAATCAATAACGCGACAAACCATGAAAAACTAATGATATATATTACCAGATTTCATTGTCATACCTGTCACATATCACTTTATTGATTTTTTTATTTTTATTTTTCACTGCTAAGAAGCCTTCCACGTTAATTAAATTAACTAATTCTATCAAAGTCAGTGATGTCATCATTTGATGCCTATCACAGGTTTAGGAGTGGATCGATCGCAGAGAAGTAAAATGGCAGGGATTGGTTACAGTGAAAAAACTTGTGACTTGTGATAGCCTATAAATAGGGCTCCGGGGTGCCACTTAAAGCATCAAACACACTGAGAAAGATGGAAAGGATGGAGAGCAAAGGTTGCCGCAGGAAAAGGCAGAATGGTGGATTGGTTACAATGCCCTTTATATTTGGTAAGGCTGATTTCTATTCTCCTTTGTGTACATGATAGCAAGATTATAGTTTGGTTTTAATTTGTTCTGGTTCAGCAAATGAGGCTTGTGAGAAGTTGGCGGTGGTGGGGTTCAGTACCAATATGATCAGCTACCTGACAACACAGCTCCATATGCCATTGACCAAAGCAGCCAACACCCTCACCAACTTCGGAGGAACTTCAAGCTTAACACCGTTGCTCGGTGCCTTCATGGCCGACGCGTATGCTGGCCGGTTCTGGACTATAACAGTTGCTTCCATAATATACCAAATAGTAAACGCCACCCCTCTTAATTTCATGCGTATATATCATGAATTGCTTATGTTTTGGTTATCATGTGAAAGAAAGTCATGAGAACCTAATAAATTTGAACAGTACCTAAACTACACGAATCCCCTTTATTGATCCTCTAAAAAATGCTAATTATGGATGAGCACCCTATCCTCTAGCAATTAATTTAGATGCAAAATATGCTGGCTGCAGCATTAATTCACACTTCAAAAGTTTGTTGTATCTGTTGAATTCGAGATTCCGGTCCAGGTTTATGTCAAATAAAGCTCAAAAGGTGTAGACCTTTTGAAATTCATATCTTACTAAAAATTGACTAGCATATTCTTCTCCTCCTCCTTTTTTTTCTTCTTCCTCCTCAGGGCATGATAAGCTTAACATTATCAGCAATTCTTCCACATCTAAGGCCACCGCCATGTAAATTAGGAGAGCAAGTGTGCCAAGAAGCTGATACAGGGCAACTAGCAATCCTATATGCATCTCTCCTGCTAGGAGCCTTAGGATCAGGCGGGATCCGACCGTGTGTCGTCGCATTCGGAGCAGACCAATTCGATGAGTCGGACCCTAAGCAGACAACAAAGACATGGAGATACTTCAATTGGTACTATTTTGTCATGGGAGTATCTATCCTTGTGGCTGTGACAGTGCTTGTCTACATTCAGGACAACATTGGTTGGGGTTGGGGTCTTGGAATTCCAACCATAGCAATGTTTTTCTCAATTATTGCTTTTATTGGTGGATACCCACTTTACCGGAACCTGGATCCAGCCGGAAGTCCATTTACCAGATTGTTACAAGTGTCTGTGGCTGCATTTAGGAAGAGGAAGCTGGCCATGGTTTCGGATCCTGAGTTATTATACCAGAACGATGAGCTTGATGCACCCATTTCTATTGGTGGAAAGCTTCTACACACTATACATATGAAGTAAGTGTCTTAACTTTTACTTTTCATTTACAATGTGAGGGGAAAGAACAAAATTTGAGCACACCACAAACACCGTCACCTCTTTGAGATTATGGTGGTGATTGACTGCGAAAAGCATACAGATGACTTGGTCATGTCTTTGTGTGCAATAATATGGTAGGACCACAACTTTAAATCTTGACCACACGGACTCTACAGTAATCACTTTCAACTCCAGCTAAACAACAAATGCTGGTACGTTCTCCAGTGTCTTATCAGTGTCATCACAGCCTCACCTATGGCCCAACAAGTTCATGAGAAGTTTTTGAACAAATCTGCGTTTTGCTCAATGCAGGCTTTATCTGCGGTTCCAGCTTCTTCTGTTCGGAAATAAAAGTAAAAAAAAAAAACGAAGAAGCTGCTTTGTTTCTAAAATGAAAGAGCATATGAATTTTCACATTTAACTTGCTTCCAAGTGACGACTCTCCTTTGATTTTACAGTAACATGATGCTATAGTAAATGCTCTAGTATTCAACCGCAAAGATTTTCCTCAATATTGTACATTTGCTATAAATAATTAACAATCTAAGTTAATGTTATTTTTTATTGAAAAGCAGGGAGAATTTATTTTTTCTCCTCCCAAGTTCAGACTTGCTAATAATATGTACCAAATCGCAGATTTCTTGATAAGGCTGCAATTGTGGTTGAAGAAGATAATTTCAAACAAGGCCAAGCACCCAACCTTTGGAGACTAAATACAGTTCACAGAGTTGAAGAACTCAAATCTATCATCAGAATGGGACCAATATGGGCAGCAGGAATTCTCCTGATCACAGCCTATGCCCAGCAAAACACATTTTCCCTACAACAAGCCAAGTCCATGGACAGGCATCTCACAAAATCCTTTCAAATTCCAGCAGGTTCAATGTCTGTCTTCACCATGACCTCCATGCTCACCACAATAGCCTTTTATGATCGCATTTTGGTTCCTGTTGCAAGTAAATTCACAGGGCTTGAACGTGGTATAAGCTTTCTGCATCGGATGGGAATTGGTTTTGTCATATCAATATTTGCCACTCTAGTTGCTGGCTTCGTTGAAATCAAGCGAAAACATGTTGCTTCAGCTCATGGTCTTATCAATTCTCAACAGCCTATTCCTATCCCGGTCTTTTGGCTTGTGCCACAATATTGTCTTCACGGAATAGCTGAAGCTTTTATGTCAATTGGGCATTTAGAGTTCTTCTATGATCAAGCACCAGAAAGTATGAGAAGCAGTGCTATGGCACTATTTTGGACTGCGATTTCAGTTGGGAATTATGCAAGCACACTTTTGGTCACCTTAGTGCATAAGTTTAGTGCTGGTTCTGATGGATCAAATTGGCTTCCAGATGATAATCTGAACAAAGGAAAATTGGAGTACTTTTACTGGTTGATCACGTTATTGCAGGTTGCTAATCTTATTTACTACCTATTTTGTGCAAAGATGTATACTTTTAAGCCAATTCAAGTCCACAACAAAGAAATCAGTGACTCTAAAGAAAGTGGAGTAGAGCTCGCAAACAAGGTTTAGTTGCATTTCCTCGATATTTGTAATAATTAGGTTACACAATTTAGCTGGTAAAGAATCGGTGTTCCTTAGAATAAGAAGCATGTCATATAGTATAGAAGAATTACCAAGGCCCTTTTTGTATGATCTTTTTAGAGAAAGGAAAAGGGATTCCCGTTGGCTTTTACATTAATTTAGTATCCTTGAATTCCATATATTAGTATCTCAAGTGGGGGGCATGTTTCTTCTCCTAATCTTAATTTTTTTAAGTTCAAATCTTAAAGTCATCCTTCAATGAAATTTATTGTGTCTCCACACAATCATACACCACCCTTCATTATTCTTTATAGCCAACCTCGTCCAGTAACTCCACTTGAATGTAGATCTAGCAAAACAAGAATGATACATCGTATGCGCTCTTCCTCCAACACCATTTCACCATCGAGCAAGGTCATGGATGCACAAACCCCACCTTTCTACAATTCTACTTATACCCAACAGTACCGTAAAACTCATATTCAACACCCGAACTCAAAAATCAAAGCAATTCCCACCTCAAAAAATCATCGTCATCTGCCTATCCATTTTATATATGTAATGCTAATACTTTATGTCGTATAAAGGAATCGTCGGTTAAACCCTGATCTGATGGTTTGATCGGAGAACCGGCGACCTGTCACCTCTGCTGGGTTAAGGTCCGTTCCAGTTATGACAATTTTGCTCCTAATAGTAGCAGGACGGATCCGACCTTGTTTCGTCACATTTGGGGCAGACCAATCCGAGGAATCAGATCTTAAGCAATCGGCAAAGAAATAGAAATACTTCCACGGGTACTATTTCTCCGTGGGAACATCTACGCCAATGGCTGTGACGCTGATTTCTATATTCAGGACGACATTGGATGGGCTTGGGGGCTTGGAATTCCAACCATAGCAATGTTTCTCTCTCTCAGTCAATGCGTTTGTTGGTGGATACCCACTTTACCGGAACCTGGGTCCAGCTGGGAGTCCATTTACTAGATGGTTACAAGTATGTGTGGCTGGCTGCATTTAGGAAGAGGAAGCTATGGTTTTGTATTATTTGTCCTTTTCTTGCTTATAGTCCAGTGATATTTGTTTTAGTTGCGATAAGATATCACAAACTACAACTCATGATCGAACCAAATTAGAATGGATTGAGTCATGGCATATATACACTTACCTAACCTTTTCGATCCCTTTTCCTTACAGTGAAAATCGATAGATTTAGATCACCTTGTTGGGCACACCACAGTCCCATCATCTCTTTTAAATTATAGTGGTGAATGACTTCAAAACGTATACAGATGAGTATCATCACAGCATCACCTCAATTGAACCATCCAAACCATGAAGAAAGAAACTATTACAGTGATATGAGTTTAGAATCAAAAGTTTATTTTCCCTGTAATATCAGATGTGATTACTAATATTAATGATTATTAAAGATTTATTTGATCATTAACTTTAAAATTTATAAGAATTAGTTAAGATATACGCAAACTGACCCAAACACCTTATATAAATAAAAAAAATAAACCATCAAGTTAGTGACATCATGTTTTTGTATCACAATATGCGTATGGCTCAATATAAGATTTACACGCGTGGTTCCAACTTCATCCTGCTTCTTCTGTCTGGAAAATAGAAGACAAAACAAGGAAGAAGCGTTGATTATGACATGAAAGTATCAAGTTGCAATCAACAACTAACAGCTTTAATACTGTGCAGATAAATTTTTTTATCCTCTTAACAAGTTCGTACTTGCTGATAATATGTACCAATTCCCAGATTTCTTGATAAGGCTGCAATCGTGACTGAAGATGACAACCTCCAACCACGCCAAGCATCTAAACTATGGAAACTAAATACAGTGCACACAGTCAAAGACCTTAAATCTGTCTTCGGAGTGCGACCGTTATGGACAGCAGGAATTTTCCTGCCACAGCACAGAACTTGCAAAGCTCATTTTCCTTCCAACAAGCCCAGTTCATGGACAAGCATCTCACAAAGTCTTTTCAGATTCCTTCAAGTCCGATGCGAGTCTTCGCCACCACGTCCAGGTTCACCACGAACGCATTATACTATCGAATTTTAGTTCTTGTTGCCCGTAAATTCTCATGGCTCCAACATGGCATCAATTTCCTAAAGAAGACGGGAATCGGTTTTGTGATGTCAGTATTATTTATTTTAGTTTTTGTTAGAGAAAAATATATATTATAATTTGAATTTTACCAAACAATTTAAATTTTTGAATTAAATTAGTTTTTTAATATGATATTAAAGTTTTGATAACCAACCGATTACAAGTTTGAATCTCATAATTCTTATTTATTTGATAAAAAATAAAATACAAAGTAATATGGGTTTGTGCAAGTTTCAAACCTAAATTTTTTTTATTAATAGAATATGTTAGAGAATAATATAAATTATATCTTGAATCTCACCTATCGCTTAAAATTTTGGGTTGAATTGGTTTTTTTTTACAGCTTTCACCACTTTTCTGTCTGATGGGAATTGCTGATGCCTTTATGTCCATTGGCCAGTTGGAGTTTTTCTATGATCAAGCACCAGAAAGCATAAGAAGCATTTCAATGGCGTGATATTATTCTTTAATTTCGGTTGGGAGCTATTTGAGCTACATTTTGGTCACCGTAGGGATCAAATTGGCTTCCCGATGATCATCTGAACACAGTGGAGCTGGGGTTTTTTTAATGGTTGATCACATCTCTGCAGATTGTAAATCTATTTCACTACTTTTTTCAGTACACAGATGCATAATTAGAAGCAAATTCAAGCCCCCAGGGAAGAAATCAATGACCCTGGGGAACTTGTAGAATAGGATACCTGTGTATGATTTGACAAATAGGTTGTCTACATGATGTACTCTTACGTTATTTGCTGCTCAATTGACACCTTTTTACTAACGATAGCAAGCTATCTGAGATTTTAGGAAGTAGCAGTAGGGATTCATTCTTTGAATGAAATACATGCCATTTCTTAAAGAATCAAATTCGAAACCAAAACACAAAATGATAAAGAAAAACATTGAAATTGAAAAGGAATTAACGAAGGAAATTGAAAACGAAAAGAACTTGAATAAAATCCTAGACGTTCGTAGATAGTCTCACGCAAAGGGAAAGAGAGTTTTTGAGTCATTACTCAATTGCTGAATTAGTCCATAACTCGGGCCCAAATAGCTAGGGTCCGTAAGATTATCAAAAGTAATAAATTTTTATTATTCAATAAAATTAAAATACAATCTAAAATAAGTCAGTCAGGAAAATAAAGCAAAAATAAAAATCATCACAAAATTAAGCCTCCAAAAATTACCGAAATGGCGAAAAAAAAAACACGAACATAGAGAAACGGAGACCTAAACGATGGAATTTTAGGCTCAAAACAACCCCAACAAGCATAGCTAGTAGTTCACCATGTGCACCCTGAAACGAGTTTCATGAATCGGGATAATTTGCATCGTTCCGATACCAATAGCCAAAAGTTCAGGCCGAAATTCCAAAATTAGAACAAAATATCCCGAAACCGGACTTGGACTACTGTCAAAATAAGCACAACTCGGAGTCCGAGCGTTCAGCTCTTCTAGAATCTTCTATATCGAATCCTCACCATTTTCGTAAAAAAAAACTTCTCCATTTAACTCAAGCAAGCGTGTCAAGAGAGGGATGAATACAAACTTGATATGACATAGCGATTTTTGAATGGATATAGCCAGAAAAAACATATCCTGAGGCAAAAAAATGTCATTATGAGCTCCTGTATTATTGAATTTCAGTTCTATCAACACATTTACTCAGTTTTGGCTCATATCTACCCTTTTACTTCAACTTTAATGCACTTACCCTTCTGAGAAACTCCATTGGTTTGATGCATTCTATTGGTTAACTTATTATTGACCAACAAGACGAAGACAAGTGTGGCATGCAAATAATTGAAAGTTTGAAAAAAAAATCAATTAGAAAAAATTTTAGAAAAAAAATGGTCTTGATCGCATAAATTCAAGCACAATAAGAACACCAGGCATTCATCGAGCCAGGCAGGGTCTTGATCGCATCAGGGCTTTGATTGAGCAGTTTCTGTCTATTGAGTGTTCCTGCCCTTTCAAATCTTGTTCTTTTCCTCTCTCTCTTTTTTCTTCCATATCCATGGGCATATTTTTGTTAGTCGAATTGATTAGTTAATTTGCGTTTATGCAATGGATTGAATCATAGTAGTTTAACTAGTTACCTGACCCGCGCGATGCTGCGGGTCAATTTGTTTTGCATAAAAAATATAAAAAAAAATTAAGATTTAAAAGTATTAGGTCTTTCTGCAAAATTATACCCAAGAGTCTTGGGTTTGACTGCAACGTCTGAACTAAGAGTAATATTTATAATATTAATAATAACATTAAACTTGCATGACCCAAGTTTAAGTGGGTTTGGCTGCAATACCAGACCCAATAGCATTAGATGTAGGTCTAGCTGCAAGGTCGTGTCATAAAAGTGTGATAATTAAATAGATTAATTAAAAAAAACAAAGAAAAAAAACCAACAGAAAGAAAAAAAAACTAATGGGAAAAAAGAAAAAAAAAATCTGAATCAATTGGGTTAACTCGTCAAATCAGGTTAACCCGTCAAACCTGAGATTCGTGTCATGAAAGTGTGATAACTAAATAGAAAAAAGATTTAATATTAATGAACTAATTTTTTTAAAAAAAAAGATTAATTAGAAAGGAAAAAGCAAAGAGAAAAATACCTACAGGAAGGAAAAAACTAATGAAGAAAAAGAAAAAAAATCTGAATCAACTGGGTTAAATCATTAAACCCGGGATCCGTGTCATGAAAACTTGATAATTAAACAAAAAAAATTTAATATTAAGAAACTATAGACAAAAAAAATAAACTAAAGGCATAAATTTTTTCACTGTGGATTGCACCGTGTTATTCAAAGTAAAAGGCTTAAAAAGGAAAAAAAAAATTTAAGGCATACGCCACGGGTTAATTTTTTTTTCTTGCATAAAAAATATCAAAAAATGCTAAGATCTAAGAGTGTTAGGTCTTTCTGCAAAGATATAGTCAAAGGCCTTGGGTCTAGCTGCAACGCTTGACCCAAGAATACTATTTATAATATTAATAATAACATTAAACTTACATGACTTAAGTTTAAGTGAGTCTGGCTGCAACACTGGACCCTAGAGCATTGAATGTGGGTCTGGCTATAAAGTCGTGTCATAAAAATATAATAATTAAATAGATTAATTAAAAAGAAAAAATCAATAGGAAGAAAAAAACTAATAAAGAAAAAGAAAAAAATCTGAATTAACTGGGCTAACCCTTCAAACCAGATTAACCTGTCAAACCTGGGATTCGCGTCATGAAAGTTTGATAACTAAATAGAAAAAAACAATTGACGGGTTTATCCAAAATTAACTGGGTTAACCCGTCAAACCAAGTTAACTCGTCAAGTCTGAGATACGTGTCATGGAAGTCTGATAATTAAATATAAAAAAATTTAACATTAACAAACTAAACTAAATGAAAAAAATTAATTAAAAAGAAAAAAAATCCGGGTTAACTCGTCAAACCAGACTAACCCATTAAACCCGGGATCAAACAAAAAATTTCATAAAAAAACAAAAAAAAAATTAAAAAAAAAAACAATTTAGCATTTCATTTAATTTTTAGTATATATTATAATATAATATAATATATTAAAGATGGGAAAGGGAAAGGTGTGGGAAAGCTACAGTAGATTTCCCCCCCTTTTAGAGTATTAGTTAATGTTTCCTAAGGTTATGTTCTTGTGCAATCTGACATTTAGGTTGTTACTTCTATTGTGATTACTCGAAGCCGCTACAACAGCTTATTCGCAAGTTTGTGCACCATGCCTTACGTGGGCTGTTAAGACAACAGTTTATGCTGGGATGCATACTCTTCCAACAAGGGACCAACTTCTACTGAATCCCAATGAAACTGGCGAGCTTGTGTCCATTGTTATAACATGTCTTGCATGTATAAACAGTTTGATGCATACGCAGTGTCCTTTCATGCTAAATGATGCTGTTCCATTTTCTTCAGTGATGCTTTATCATTATAGCTTCGACTGAACACATGTCACCATTGAGATCGGTTGAAATTCAAATTTAGTCTCCTCGTCCTGAGGACCTCTGATTTATGTTGTAGTTGTAGTTGCAGATCAGTCAGCGGAGAAGAACATGAGAAGGTATATCAATGACTCGCTTCCAGTCATCGAGTATATTGATAGGCTTTAAATTTCCAGGAATATCAGCTTGGACCTCTAATTCAGATTTTATGGCCATGGCTAGGGCAACGTATTCATATAGTTGACAGGATTGTTTTGGTTATTGATCAGCACCAAACAAATCATGTAATACCATAATTAGCCAGAGTCCAAACACCTACCTGAATCCTTCAGCAATATGTTAGATTGTATTTTGGTTATTTATCCCACGTTTCAGTGTTAAGGACTTGGTCCTGGGGAAGGCTTTATCTTCACGTTGTTTCACTTGAGCATATGCCCTTCCTTTCTAGACTTTAATGCCTGCTATTAGTGAATGACCTCTTGAGTTTCTGTCCACGAGATGTTGTTTTGATGCCTGGTACTGAATCTCTTTTTTGAAGGGAAGAAATCTGGTGGTTTTGAAAGTGGTATATCATGAAATTTATGATCCAAATTGGAAGCATGACATGATCTCCTTCTGGTACCAACCACTGAATCACATTCCAGTTTTACCACCTTTATCAGTTCGCAGTTGTGGGGGGAATTCTTGTTTTACGCTTCAAAACCAATCTAACAGTACAGTCTAAATCCTGATACCCACCGTTATCCAAATTTATCATCAAAAGATTTATCCAAATGCTATGTTTGTGACAAAACATTACACTGGCTTCTGTCAAAAACATTCAAGAACTAGCTCGTTATTCTCATCTTTAAAATTATAATCAACAGTATCTGTCCTGGTACTGAAACTCTTACAAAATCAAGATAGGAGGAAATACAACAAGCACGGTATAACTTAGGCAGTGCAAAACCAGCTCCATGTGCCCAGTGCTCTTCTCACTAGACATGCCATCATCTCGCCAAAGACCAAAGAATATGGGCCAGAGTCAACTGCATTCTTTCAATAAAAATCTGGAACATTTATAATGTCAGGCTTTCTGGGTTCTCAACAATCTTAGCAAAGGTCTGGAGGAAGGCAGCCAAGTCAGCACCATAGACGATTCGGTGATCAGCTGTCACATTCACCTGAAAGGAATCAAACACCAATTTAATTAGAGTATCCTATAGAACCATTTGCTTGGAAGGAAAGCTGAAAGGTACATCCCCTGCAAGCTATGGAGCTCTTTTGTGTTTGATGTTTGACAACATCAAATGACCAAATAGCAACATACTTTGATTTTCAAGAATATCAGATAACATATAATAACCTACAAAGGGCAAGCAAAGGGACCTAATGCATGACAATCCCATTAGCAATAAGAGATTAATCTATCTCAGAGGATAGGTGCCAGGGACCATAAATAATCAGAACAGCACCAAAGCAGGGCTTTTGTTCCCCTCCAGAGAGCATACAGCACTTGAGGTTCGCTCGTATGACTTTTCCATTGATGTTTCCTCCTTAGAGCTAAAACTTTGGTTGCCTTTCAAGTTAACATCTAGTTGAAATATCGTTTTCCAGCAACAGTATTTCAACTAGCAACCAGTGAATTTTTTCAAGGACAAAATTCCAAGAAAAAGACACAAAATGAGTTCCTATACCTATAGTTTCAAAATTAATTCTAGTTTGCATACTCTGATGATTTAGTCACAAAATATTTCAAGGAGAAAAAGGCCAATCACTTGAGCATGAGACAACCATAGAGGTTTTGCATAATCCCTCCTGAAGTATGAAACCAAATAATTGTGAGACAAAGGTCACTTAACATCACTTAGTGATCCTGTGTATTTAACTAACCCAGTGCCCCTGCTCCTCTGAGACCAAACACAGACAGACCCCAAAAGGAAAATAGATAAATTGACTACAAAAAAGAAGATTGAGAAGCTTGCCAAGGCACTTTTAAGTTGAAATAGTGGGTTTTCTTCTGGTAAAATAATCCAAAGAGGTAAGAAGAAATGGCAGCATTTTTTGGCACCTCGAGTTGAAGTTCATAAACCAAAACAATGATATTGTTTTTCAAAATGGTGACAAGGAGGTTCATGATCAAACTGCTGATGAAAAGGAATTTGTGTCTAATATGTACAAGTTATCTGATACAATTGTACTTCTTGAACTATGCTTCATCCAGGAAAGTGAATTGCATTTCAGACTAATCATCAGTACATTAAAGCTTATCAATGTTAGCTTTTAGCACCAGGAATAATTGATGCTTACTGTGAAATGTAAATCACTTTCTCAGATGAAC
>Ga0307517_10008094_pt1 | contig 15147 bp, 16 predicted proteins | sample 23_EM_MG_FD_194515 | JGI IMG/M metagenome (GOLD analysis project Ga0307517, IMG submission 194515) | Populus trichocarpa ectomycorrhiza microbial communities from riparian zone in the Pacific Northwest, United States - 23_EM | ecosystem: Host-associated > Plants > Roots > Unclassified | place...
CTTTGTTATTATGTGTGGAGGTGACCCTCAATTGGTAGATAGGCATCTTAAAATACCTCCAGAGTAAATCTTCCGAACACCTATGGTGTTGTCACCAACCAGCGTGCGCAAAGGCCTTATTGGTGTTCATAATACAAACGTGGTTTTGTTGGTGACAACACCAACAAAGGCGGAGGGTCTCCGAAGGTACCCTGCGGAAATTAGGAATAAGTTTTTTGATTAATCTGTTAATCTTACTATTCCTCTATTTCCTCTATAATGTTAAATAAAAAGCTTTTGGATTTGACAAATAGATTTTTTTATATTTGTTTCTCAATCCAAATCGTCATGAAAATAGCAATAGTCCCCATGCGATTTAAAATCAGGGGATAACAATCCGGGTTTTTCTTTTTCAGCATCCCGCTGAACAGTTCCAATTTTAACCTAATATATTTTTTTTCATGACAACAGATCAAACGACTGCTATAAGCAGACCGACCAAAATATTTACACTTTTAAAAGAGGCCATCAGGGGCGGTAATCACGATTTTACTAAGGGCAGCATCCGCCGTGCGGTATTATTGCTGGCTATCCCGATGATGCTCGAAATGGCAATGGAATCGGTCTTTGCCCTTGTCGACCTATACTTTGTAGGGCATCTGCCTCACAGCAGCTATGCCATCCAAACGGTGGGACTAACCGAATCCTGCTTAACCATTATTTATTCCCTTGCGATAGGGCTAAGTATGGCTGCTACAGCTATTGTAGCACGCAGGATAGGTGAAAAAGATCCCGTTGAGGCGGCCAAAGCAGGCATGCAAACAGTGACCGTAGCTATTTTGCTTAACCTGGTTATTGGTATTGCAGGATTTTATTACGCAAGCAATATCCTTGCCCTCATGGGTGCTTCGGCTGAAACTGTGCGGCTCGGAACCAACTATACCCGCATTATGATGGCCGAAAGCCTGATCATCATGATGTTGTTTTTGGTTAATGGTATTTTCAGAGGGGCAGGTAATGCGGCAATCGCTATGCGCAGTCTTTGGATAGCTAATATCGCCAACATTATTTTGTGCCCGATATTCATCAATGTTTTTGGATTTGGCTTAACAGGCGCAGCAATAGCCACCACTATTGGCAGGGGCACAGGTGTTGTGTACCAGTTATACCACCTGTTTAATGGTAAAAATATCATCAAAGTACATCTGAGGTATTTAAAACCGCATGGGGAGCAGATCAAGGCTATCATGAAAGTGGCTATCCCCGGTATCCTGCAATTTGTAATAGGATCATGCAGCTGGATATTCCTGGCGGAACTGGTGGCCACATCAGGCGGCGACCATGGCTCAGCGGGGTATCAAACCTCTATCAGGCTATTGATGTTTTTCATGCTCCCTGCCTGGGGAATGAGCAATGCCGCCGCAACTTTAGTTGGACAAAACCTGGGTGCAAAAGAGCCGACCAGGGCAGAGGAATCAGTCTTGAAAACGGTAACTTATATTGCGGTATATATGGGTATTGTAACACTGATCACACTTGTAGCATCCCAATACCTGGTTGGCTTTTTTACCAATGATGAAAAAGTTAGGGAGGTAGCTTCCCTCTCACTGCAAATTTTGAGCTCAGGTTATATATTTTACGGCATAGGCATGGTGATGATGAGCGCCTTTAACGGTGCAGGTGATACATGGACGACTACCTGGGTTAACCTATTTGGTTTCTGGCTGCTCCAGGTGCCTTTGGCATATGTGCTGGATAGGAACTTTAATATGGGAATAACAGGGGTATTTATAGCCATACCCATAGCCGAAACCTGTATGGCTATTGCCAGTTTCTTCCTGTTCAAAACCGGCAAATGGAAAACGGTGAAAGTGTAAAAACTTTCACCGTTTATTATGGATTTGAAATATTGTTCAATCGCCTGCAATATTATCCCTGCTCCATGCGGCCATTAATTGCATAATATCCTCAAGCGACTTTCCTTTTTCACTCAAAGCATACTCTACTCTTGGTGGCACTTCCGGGTAAGCTTTACGCGTGATGAGGCCATCCGCTTCAAGCTCTTTTAAATGTCTTGATAATACTTTTAAGGCAATGCCAGGAATTGACTTATGCAATTCACCAAACCTTTTAGGACCCTGCATTAATACCCATATAATGATGGGCTTCCATTTGCCGCCAATGGTATCAATAATGGCGGTTATTGGGCAATCGCAGGCTTGTTCATATTTTTTTTCAACTTTTTCTTTCGCTAACATGTTGATGCTCAATAATGGTTACTTCTTTGTCAATACTTGACAAAAAGGTAATTACTTGCCAAAAGTAAAGTATAGCCCTAATTTTGGCAATAAAATCATCAATAATGGAAAACAATAAAACAGAAAGCTACCAAAAAGGTCTGGAACTTTTGAATAAATTACATGGCGGACAAGCCGGCGAGCAATTGGTTAATAATTTAAAAGATATTTGCCCTGATTTTGTGGATATGACCATAGAATGGGCCATGCAAGGTATCATGGCAAGGCCCGGGCTTGACTTGCTTACCCGCGAATATCTACTTATTGCATCATGCACTACTTTGGGACATACCGTCCCCCAATTAAAAGCGCATATTGACGCCGCTTTGAAACTGGGCGCAAGCAAGCAGCAAATAGTTGAGGTAATTTTACAAATGACCTTTTATGCCGGCGGCGCTGCTGTAAGTAATGCGCTGAGCCATGCTAAAGAGGTGTTCCAAAGTCACGTTTAAAAAATGACGACATAAACAAAGCAGGAGCTGCTTCAAACCGCACCTGCTTTGTTTAAGAGTAAAGTAGCCTGGTCATAGTGATTGCAAATTATTTCTATCCCCTGTCCCAAAATGCCGGGGGCTCTATCCCCAATGAGCGTAAATAAACATATCCCTGCGCCCGGTGGTGGATCTCGTTATCTATCCAGTAGAAAATAATATCGGATGTTATTCCTTCATAAGCTCCGAAAGCTTTCATCGTTTCATGAAAACGTTGCGGAGGGATCAGGGGCCATAACGAATCGATTTTATAAGTCACATCATCCCACGAACTCAGAATTTCTTCTTTTGAATTTGCACATGGCTTCCCCGAATGGTGCCCCAGTTCATTAACCGGGGTTGTTGTATCTGTAAAAAGATCCTGCATGCCTGCATCGGCAATACCGATAATTTCTTTTATCATTTCGGCAAAAGGCCGCATACCGCCTATGCAATGATCGAATAGATCCCTCTCAGGAAAAGCTTCAATTACTTTCCTTGTAAGGCGACGGTGCCCCTGCCAGTGATCCAAAATTGCATCTGGTGAGGTGAATCCTTCTGTCGTGTTAATTTCTTGTTGATTTGCTGCGTTGTTTTCCATTGTATGTTGCTTTTTTTTCTATAACAAAATAAAGCACCGTCAATGACAGCCCTATGTCAACAGAGATTATCCTTTTTGAGACAAATAGAAAAAGCTGCCAAAGAATAACTGCTTTGTCTTATATTTGCCCTCTCGTTCCCGTAGTTCAATGGATAGAATGTCAGATTCCGGTTCTGATGATGGGGGTTCGAATCCCTTCGGGAACACAAAAGCCCTTGTTCAAAGGGCTTTTTTATGCTCAAGCCCGTTCAAGCATTGACCTGAACGGGCGGAGTTACTGATCTGTAAGCTGCCTGGTACTGATGATATAAATTGTTATTTTCCTAAGAATTCAAGTGCTTTCTGAACGAAGTCGTCATGATATTGAAAAAAGGCAGCATGGCCTGCATCAGGGTAGACGATCAGTTTGGCATTCGGCAGGCTTTTAGACATGCTGATCGCATTCACCACCGGAACCAAAGCATCTTCCTGGCCCTGCACGATCAATACCGGCTGTGTTACTGATTTCAATTCTGTCAGTGCGTCCGGATTTGGCTGTGCCCAACCCAATACTGCTTTTACTTCATTGGTGAAAGCTTCTCTATTTAGCGGCGCATCCCGGTTCACCTGGCGTTCCTGGACCCTTTCGTAAGCGCTTTTACCGGCATTCTGGCTGAAGTCAGACGTGTTGAAGAAAGACGCCAAAAAGACTTGCTCGGGTGTAAGATTAGCTGCAGCAGCTAAGAATTTAGGAAGGTCGGAGAGACCCTGGCTCCCTTTAGGGCCGGTACCGGTCAGGATGATTTTATTGACCAGGGCAGGCTCGGTCAATGCTATCTGCTGACTGACAAATGATCCCATAGAAAAGCCCATTAAATTAACTTTACTATAACCCAGGGCCTTTATAAACAAAACCACCCCTTTTGCCATATCCGGTATATTATCAGGTGTTGTTCCGCCGGAGGTTCCCGCACCCGGGATATCAAATATGATCACCTTGTATTTTTGGGCGAGGCCGTTAGTAATAGCCGGGTCCCAGTCATCCATTGCGTTGCCTAAAGGAGACAGCATCACCAGTGGAATTCCGGCTTTGTCTCCCAGCACACGGTAGGCAATTTTAGTTCCCCCAGCCGTAACAAATTGTGTCCCGGCTGTTTGGTGGTAATTTTTTGTCCCCCCAACAGGAGCTTTAACAGATGGGTTATCATTTTTGCAGGATACAAATACAATACTTAGTCCGAGTAGCAACACTGCCCCCGCACTTTTTATTAGTTGAATTAATGTTCTATTTTTCATGTTTTATTTATTTGCAGTAGTAATTTGATTTAGAATCATCAGTATGGAGAAATTGACCTGCCTGACAATACGGACAGGCCAATTCTCTAAATTATCCGGCTTAGACAAGGTTGATTACGACATTTATATTGCCACGTGTGGCTTTTGAATAAGGACATGTTTGGTGAGCTGCATCAGCCAATGCCTGGGCAACTTCGCGATCCAAACCCGGCAGGCTTACATTGAGGCGAGCGCCGAGGTAATAACCGTTCGCGTCAGATTGATTCAGATCTACTTCAGCATCAACAGCCCCGTCAGCGGGGAATCTTACTTTCATCATGCCGGCAGCAATCTTCATCGCACCGATAAAACAAGCCGACCAGCCTGCAGCAAACAATTGCTCAGGATTGGTGCCTTCTCCCGGAGTGCCGGGAACTGAAAGTTTAATGTCCAGGCGTCCATCTGAAGTGCGGGACGAACCGCCATCACGGCCACCAGTAGTGTGGGTTTTGCCTGTGTACAGTACTTTTTCGGTTTGGGTATCCACTTGTGGATCCACTGTTTTGTTATTTTCCATTGTTTTTAATTTTTACTTGTTTGAATTGTTCTTTTTAATATGTTATCCAATAAGTGACCGATCGGTCACTTATTGGATAAAAAAAATTATATGCTATTTTCTTCGATTTCTTTTTTTATCAACTTTATTATGATACCCATCTGCTCCCTACTCTCTGATACGCGCGACAACAATATCCCCCCCTCAATCATAGCGAACATTTTTATACCAAATTCTTTTGCATTCCAGCTATTTTTAAACTCACCGTCAATAATTCCCTGCTCAATAATTGCTGCAAGCTTTTGCGGTGTGGCCTGCACCATCCTGCTCACTTTTTGTTTGATGATGGGGTTGGTGTCGTCAGCCTCCATACCAAAATTCAACATCGGGCAGCCCCCCACGAGAGGGGGATTAAACGGATCATTATAAAGATCAGCAAATCCAAATAGTTTACCCTTAGCTGTTTTATGTTTGTTAATAGCAGCTGCAGTCTTTTCGGCCAACTTATCCAGATTATAGTCAACTACTGCGTAGGATAGTTCGTCTTTGCTGTCAAAATGCACATACATACTACCTTTGGCCAGTTTCGTCGCTTCCATAATATCACTCATTGCCGTTCCGGCTACACCTTTTGTATTAAAGATCGGTGCCGATTTCTCAATGATAAACTGTTTGGTTCTTTCTGCTTTTGTCATTTTCTTTCTGAATAACGATACAAATATAAATGACCTTTCGGTCATTTATTAAATTTGCGAAGGAGAATTCTCACAGAATAATACATCTTTACAAGGTAGTGACAATCAGCAGGGTAAACAAGGCTCACAACTCTTGCCTGGCCTGCTGAATTACCCCTGAACCGATAAAATCTGCTAAAACACTTTTTAACATCTCCTTTGCCGGCAATGCTTCCATTTGTATTAGATGCCCATCTCTATATTTCGCGTGAATAATCGGTAAGTAACGAAATAAAGTAAATAAATCTCAAGTGTAAAATGTGTAAATGTTTTATAATCAGTCAATTAAATATTGGCATCAGTTTGGTATAACTCAATCAGCGAACGTGCTGTAGAATTAATATTTACAGGTCTATTAAACTGAAAAACTATGGAAACCATTTTTGTATTTACCCACACTATTATGATCATCTGCTTAACCGGCATCATCTTCATGTCGGTATCTTCTTCAGATGACAAATCCACAATCCAGCCACAAATGCAGTAACAAAAATCAGTTATGTGAAAGCTAAATAAATCCATTCAATCTGCCTTAAATTAATCAATATGAGACAATTAGTTATATCGAAAAGCATCACCCAACGGGAGTATAAATCATTGGATAAATATTTTAATGAGATAGACAAAATAGACCTGATATCAACCCAGGAAGAGGTGATGCTGGCTCGCCGGATCAAGCAGGGCGATCAGGCAGCGTTGGAGCGTTTGACCAAAACCAACCTCCGCTTTGTCGTGTCGGTGGCAAAGCAATATCAAAACCAGGGACTAACTCTTGGCGACCTGATCAACGAAGGTAATATGGGCCTCATCATTGCTGCAAAGCGCTATGATGAGACAAAGGGTTTTAAATTTATCTCGTACGCAGTATGGTGGATACGCCAGTCTATCATTACTGCTATCGCGGAGGATGCCCGTATAGTACGTTTGCCATATAATCAGCTCACAATGCTTAGCAAGCTCTACAAGGCCGTTGCCAAATTAGAACAGGTGTATGGCCGCAAGCCATCAAACGAAGAGCTTGCCGAATTTATGGAAATATCTGTCGAGAAGATTTTGGAGTTGCAGGGTAAATCGGGGACAAATGTATCTATCGATGAGCCTTTCAATGAAGATGACGACTATACATTACTGGATGTGCTGCAAAACAGCGAGCCGCGTGCTGATCACCATGTGGTTCATGATTCAGTTATGAAAGAGATACAATATTCATTAAAAGTATTGAGTAAACGCGACCGTGAATTGCTTACAATGTTTTTCGGTCTCGGATCCTTTTCGCCGCTGTCATTGGAAGAGATTGGCAAAAGGTTCAATGTCACCAAAGAACATGTTGGCCGGTTAAAAGAGAAGGCCCTTCATAAACTCCGTAATTGCTCTAATGCGCCTGTTTTAATGTCCTGCCTCAGTTGACCCTATATCTGCCGAAAAATGTTAAACAAAAATGTATTTGCTATGAAAAAAGCTATTTGCCACAATGAAATGATAGATATCATCATTGACCTTCAGGAGAGGGGCTTCGATCATGATTTTATCCTGGATCATGAAAATATACGCTGTTTGCAATACGATGAAATGATAGCCCCTGATGATTTCGAAATACTGGAGACCCACCTATGCGCTGATAATTTGCACATAAAAGGAAACTATATTTTGTATGGCATCCAGTTAAGAAATTACAATATAAAAGGGATTTTAATGAGTAGCCACAAGTCCTATAATTATGGTTTGTCTTTACACTTGTGGCAAAAGTTTAACAATGAAATAGTTAAGGGATTTAATGGGTTACAGCCAATCATGTAAAGAATTTGTTTCGGCACAAGGTTACCAAACGGCATTTAATGATGATTCCTGCTGTCAAATAAATACGACCATGAAGATAAAACGACGCAGACTGATTATTAACAAGTTTATCCTGCTATCCTTCTCATTGCTATTCGCCGCAACCGGGCAATCGTTTGGGCAGGAAAAGACCGTTCCAACTGCACAGTACCAGCTCTCCTTACAGGACGCAATCTCACTTTCAAAAGCACAAAATAAGCAGGTGCGCGCTGCTAAGAGTGAAGAAAATGCAAGCACTGCCGATTTAAAAGATGCTAAAAGTGCCGCCCTGCCGGGCATGTCATTCAGTGGCGACTATCAACGGTTTACAAAACTCACGCTATACAATGATTTTTTATGGGATTCTAAATCAGTCGCCAAATATCCTAGTCCGAACGGTGCTGATGCAAGCGTGTCTTCAACCTTTAATCTTTATTCGGGCGGCCGCCAGCGGTCCTACGAATCCGAGCAGAGTTTAAAGAAGAATCTCGCCGGTATCAACGTTCAGGATCAAAGCGGCAATATCAGTCTGCAAGTGGCTGCACAGTATCTGAACATGGTTAACCTGAGCAACCAGAAACGGTTTATTGAAGAACAGATTGTAAGGGCCGAAACACGTTTGAAAGATATCAACGCTTTATATAAAAATGAGAAGGTAACGCGCAGCGACGTGTTGCGTGCCGAGCTTAACCTGTCGGCAGTGAGGCTGAACCTTGAGCAGGTGGAGAATGACATCAGGATCAGTAATCAAAAGCTGGATGTACTGATCGATTTATCGGATACCACTAAAATAGTCCCTACAGACTCAGCAAATATGGTGCGTCCGGCGGTTGAAAGTTTGTTGCCCATGATAGGCACGGCAACTACAGATGCTTATGCAATCAGGCGCGCAGATGAAAATGTCAAATTACAAAGTGAAAGGATAAAAAGTATCAGGAGCAATTATTCACCTTCCTTATCGCTTTATTCGGTTTATCTGTTGAGCTATCCCAATAATATTTTTTTTCCTCCGGTGGATCAGGCTTATTCCATTGGTTTTGTAGGATTTAGGGTGCAATATAATCTATCATCACTTTATCAAAATAAAAACAAAGTATCTGCCGGTAAGATCAGACTTGAAGAGTTACAGTTGCAGCAACAATCCATCAGTGATAATACCAGGCAACAGGCGAGCAGCTTGCTTATCAAATACCAGGAGGCGTTGGACAGGATCACGGTTAATGAAAAATCCATTGAGCAGGCAAGGGTCAACTACAAAATAGTTAGTGCAAAATATTTTAACCAGTTGGCCCTGCTGACCGATCTGCTGGATGCAGACAACCTGTACCAGGAAACAAGATATAACCTGGTACAAGCGCAAACAAGCGCTCAGTTTATTTACTTCAGTTTGCTTTATACTTCCGGAAAACTATAAACCAATCGTCAGTCAAAATATTAAAACCATGGAAAATAAACCAAATAAGAAAATGCACCCGGCCAACATATTCCTGTTGATTGTTGCCATTTTGGTTATCATAGTTGCTATATTTTATTTTACAAACTACTTTGTCAGGGAGAAGCATTATGTCGAAACCAATGACGCGCAGGTGGAATCTTATATCAACCCGGTATCTGCCCGTGTAAGCGGTTACATCAAAGTTGTAAAATTTGAAGAGCATGAGCTGGTAAAGCAGGGAGATACACTTGTTTTGATCGATGACAAGGAATACCTGGCAAAAGTGCAGGAAGCTGAAGCAGCGGTTGAAGACTCACGCGCGCAGGTTGGTGTGCTTGATGCCGGTATTGAATCGGCAGAGGTAGGCACACTCGTGAACAGGGACCAGATAAACGGTGCAAAAGCGCGCTTGGTGCAGCAGAGCCAGGACATCAAACGCTATAAAAACCTGGTCAAAGAGGAAGCAGCAACAGGTTCTGATCTTGACCTGGTTCAATCACATTATGATGTATCAGTAAGTGACTATAGTGCTGCTCAAAACAACCTGAAAACAAGCTACGCAAAAATTAAAGAACTGAAATCGCGCAAAGCTTTATTAAGCGCTGACTTAAAACGGAAAACCGCAGAACTGGAACTTGCCCGGATTAATTTAGGGTACACCGTTATCAGGGCGCCCTATACCGGCAGGCTGGGGCGCAAAACTATTCTCGAAGGCCAGCAGGTGCAGGTGGGGCAGCCATTGGTATCTATTGTAAACGAAAAAGATAAGTGGGTAACAGCTAATTTTAAGGAGACCCAGGTATATGGCATGTATGTTGGCCAGCCTGTAGATATCGAAGTAGATGCTATTGATGATAAAGTATATCACGGTAAAATAGAGGCTATTTCAGCTTCAACGGGCGCTAAATTCTCTTTACTTCCCCCAGATAATGCCACCGGTAACTTTGTTAAAATTGTACAGCGCATCCCCGTTAAGATCAGGTTTACAAGTACAGATATTGAGCCGGTAAGAGCGGGAATGAATGTATTTGTATCTGTTAAAAAGAAAGATATATGAATCCGCAACTACATGTTAGACCCTGGCTGGCCTGCTTGGTCCTGGGTCCACGCATCGTGCTTTTTTTGATATTGCTCTCGGCATTTATACAATTTGTCGCCTTTTCACTGAACCAGGTTTATATACTTTCTTATTTTGGTGCACAGCCTGAGGATATTACTTTTTCCATACAATTGAGCTACGTAGGTATTTTAGCTTCACTTCCTATTATTTTCCGCTTCGTGCGATATTTTGAAATGAAGAACATAATGTTGGTTATGCTGATGGTTGGTATTGTTCTTTGTATTGCCATATTAAATACAACTAATATTATTCTTTTCTTTATCATCCGTTTTTTCCAGGGTGCGGTGGTGGCCTCAATCGCCATTTGTATACGTTTGGAGATAACCGGCTTTTTACACAAAGCGGAAACCCAGCAGATATTCGGCTCATCAATTTTTTATGGAACAATATTATGCAGCAATGTATTAATCGGCCTTGCAGCCGCCAACATCGAAATCAATGGCAGTTTTATCGAACTATATCGTTATCTCGCGCTCTATCTTGTATTTATATTGGTGTTGGTGTTGCTGAGTTTTAAAAATAAAACGGGTATGCGGCCTTATCCATTGTACCAGATCGACTGGATAGGTGCCTGCTTCTTCATTCTTGGTGCGATAAGCCTTGCCTATACCATTATTTACGGGTCAAAATATTATTGGTTCACTGACTACCGGATCAGGGTATCGGCCTTGTTATGCATCATTGGCAGCCTGTTGTTCATATGGCGTGAGCTGACGGTTAAACGTCCCGGAATGGACCTGAGTGTTTTTAAATACCCACGGTTTTTAGCAGGCATGGTATTGATGGCTTTATATTATGGAACGAAGGAAAGTGTTAACCTGATATACGGATATACCTCTAATATTTTGCAATGGAGCCCGGTTCATGTAATATACCTGGGCCTTGCCAGTGTAGCGGGTATAGTCATTTTCATGGTCATCATGGCCCAACTGCTTGTACGAAAGAAAGTTACCATACCGGGTCTTTTTATATTGGGCTTCAGTATGTTGTTACTATATCATTTATGGGTGTATTTTATATTTACCCCTGATCTGTCCTACCAGGATCTGATGCTTCCTGTGTTTTTCCAGGGGGCATCCTCCGGTATACTTTTTGTGCCCATCATGTTGATGATGCTGATATCCGTTCCACCTTCAACAGGTATTACTGGGTTGGTAGTTGCTGCTTATGCTCGTTTTGTGACATTGCTCAATGTCAGTGCTGGTTTTTATAATCTTCAGTTAAAATATAATCAGTTGTACAAGGAAGGGTTTCTACGTCACCTTACTAATACCGATGAACAGACAACTGAGCGCCTCGAGGGTTTTAGGCAATTGTATCTGTCCAAAGGCTTTTCGCCAGACCAGGCTGCAGCTTTAGCTAGTTCGTCACTGACGCGGGAGATGAATGTGCAGGGACAGTTATTAACCAACCGGGCCGTTTTCCTTTTTATCGCGATCATAGTGATGATCATTCTGGCAATTCTGTTGATAGTCTATTTTATAGGATTGTATAAAAAACTCAGAGTACAAAGCACTGAAGTAATTCCCGCTTAAAATAAAAGACAAAAAACTCTTTTATTCTGATTGTTTGTTTTACCTTTGCTTCCTAAGCAAATGGGAATATTTTCAAAAACTTGTGAATATGCAATGCGGGCGGTTTTTTTCATCGCCCACAGAACAGCCGATGGTGGAAGGGTGGGGATAAAGGAGATTGCCGCCGGCATTGATTCCCCCGAGCCTTTTTTGGCTAAAATATTACAGGACCTGAGCAGGAGGGGAGTGGTTCAATCTGCCAAAGGCCCTAATGGAGGGTTTTATGTTGACGATAAAATACTGGAGATGCCTTTATCAGCTATAGTTGAAGCGGTTGACGGCGACGGCCTATTTACCGGGTGCGGATTGGGTTTAGATTATTGCTCGGAAGAAAACCCCTGCCCGATACATCACGAATTTAAGACGATACGCAACCAGATACAGGAATTGCTCCAGGCTACGAAGATTGGTGAATTTAATGAGGATTTGAACCTGGGAATTGCTGTATTAAAGAAATAAAAAATTCTCATCTATAGGAGATCAAAAGGTATCTGTATATTAAATAAGCATGAAAGAGATAGAAGATTTGGATGATATAAAACTGTTTGTAGATGAGTTTTACGATAAGGTGCGCGGGGATGAATTAATAGGGCCGGTATTCTCTTCAACCATTACAGATTGGCAGCCGCACCTGGAGAAGATGTATGCTTTTTGGAACGCAGCTTTGTTTGGCGTTCCTGGTTTTAAAGGGAACCCTTTTGCTAAGCACACACCGCTGCCAATAGCGCAGGAGCATTTTGACCGTTGGCTTGAATTGTTTGCTGCAACTATCGATACACATTTTACCGGGGCAATGGCCGGAGAAACCAAACAAAGGGCCGGGTTAATGGCAGCCATGTTTGTTAGCAAATTAAGCAAAATGAAGAACGGGCCGGGTCATGTAATTGTTTAAACGGGTAAATAGATAACAAACTTCCCTATATTTTATTCTCTGGTAATGCGGCACCCGTAGAGCGGGCCTGCACTGTTTCCCGTTTTAGGTACAAACTTAATGGTCACCTTTTGTTTCCCTTTTGTCAGCTCTACCGGTATAGGATACGTGATATCATAAAAACGGTTTTCTTTATACTGGTTCAAATCAACTGTGGTTAACTTAACGCCATCTATTAATATATCAAATATTCTACCCCGGTTATCAGTACCCCAATAAGTGTTGATCAATGTATTCTGGGTATTCTGATCTGTTTTCATCACAAATGAAAAATTGCCATTCCCTTCTGTAGCGCGCCATTTTCTTTGATGCTCTTCCCCGGTTATAATATTTTCTCCGCTAAAATTGTGATCGCGTTCTGGTTGCATTTCTCCGGTGCGCAAGAGGTCAACGGTTTTTAATTCCATTTCCTGCTGTTTCTTCCGCTGCTCATCATATACTTTTTGTTGAATTATCCATTCCTGCGGGGTAAATGTGTCCCAGTAAACAGAATAATATTGATTCTTTGTCCGGTTAAACGGGATCAGCTTTACATCCGACGGACGCGCTGTATTCGATGTCATAAAGCTAAGCTGACTTTTATCAACCATTTTTAGCCACTTGTTCGGATCAGTTTCACTTGTGACAAATACAGGGATACCGTTCACCGGATCGGGTTCTGTATCTCCCAAAACACCGGCCAATAATACGGGCCCGTAAAATACAGCCTTCCGGTTATGGCTATCGGGCATCGCCTCCGTATATACACTTTCTGCCACTGTTAATTCAATATGATCGTCGTTCTTCCATTTCCTGTTAACCACCAGGTAACCCTCTGCATCCGGTAAAATGGATTGCAGCACACCGTTAACTTTCAAAGTTGCTGATGTGGCCCAACGCGGTTTACGAATGCGTACGGGGAATGATACCGGTTTATTTGTCTGTACAGTGAAGTCAACATGATCATTATCCGGCAAATTGGTTCGCTGAGTTAGCCGGATGCCCTTTTCTTGCCAGTTTAGTATTGACGGGATGAACAGGTTGATGTAAAGACTACCATCATTCCCCCGGAAATAAATACTTTCATTGTATTTGACATGATTTTCCATTCCCGATCCTACACAGCAGGTAAATGTGGTGAATGGCGTACTGTATTCCTTTTTGCTCCCCATGCGTAGCGGCACAAAATAACACATCATACCGTCCTCATGGTTTTGCGAAGCCAGTATGTGATTATACAGCGCTTTCTCATAATAATCCATTAAAGCCGCTGACGGACTGATTGCAAACAAATGGCGGGTTAGCTTTAACATGTTGTAAGTGTTACATGTTTCCGTCGTATTGTCTGTTAGCTTATTGCTCAGCTTCCGGGGTTCGCCCAGGTATTCATAGTTGCTGTTACCACCGGTGGCGTAAGAGTGGTTTTCTGTAATTGTTTTCCAAAAAAACGTGGCAATCTCCTCATCTTTAGTATTTCCGGTAAGTTCGTATCGTCTTTCGCTTGCTATAGCCTTGGGTATCTGTGTGTTGGAATGTTTGCCCGGCAAAACGTCCCTGCGCAATGCCAGTGAATCCAAAATTCGCTTGTCATAAAATTTATAAGATAGCTCAAGATACTTTTTGTCGCCTGTAATGGCCCATAAATTGGTGAGGGTCTCCGGCATACCTCCATATTCGCATAATAACATTTTTTGCAACTGATCATCATTCAAATTCCCTATGATTTGTCCCGTCCAGTCACCCAGGCCTTCACAAACCTTTAAAGCTTTTCCGTTATCGGCGTATAAATAAGCATCGAGTAAGCCAGCCATAATTTTATGAACCGTATACCAGGGCGACCATCCGCCGTTCAGATCAAACCCTCTTGAACGTATATTGCCTTTTTGAACTTCAGACCATATGGTATCCTCTTTCGGAATGGCGCCAATGTACCCCGTTTTACGTGCCTGCTGACATTCGTATAACTGGTCAACAATGTAATTAACCCGTTTTAAAAATTCAAGATCTTTTGTTGAGGCATAATGCATAGAGATGGCCGAAAGATAATGCCCAAGCGTATGCCCTGCTAGCCCCGATGATTCCCAACCTTCATATAATGCGCCATTCGGTTTCAACCCCGAGTGGGACCGGAAACCCGATAGTAACCTGTCGGGATCAATACTCAGAAGGTACTTTTTATCCGCCTCCATAGCATCCCTGAACGGCCCCTCTAATAATTGGACCTGTGTTAAATCAAATGAATAGGCTTTAACTGGTACCACTGGCTGTATTTTGAAGCGTTTATCACCCCATTCGGGAACATAGGATTGCGCATGGATTTGAGTGGTAGCAATTAAACCAGCTATCAGGACGACTATTTTTAGCAGTTTTTTAATGATTGACATCTTAAAATATTGACTTTA
>Ga0307517_10008095_pt1 | contig 15141 bp, 8 predicted proteins | sample 23_EM_MG_FD_194515 | JGI IMG/M metagenome (GOLD analysis project Ga0307517, IMG submission 194515) | Populus trichocarpa ectomycorrhiza microbial communities from riparian zone in the Pacific Northwest, United States - 23_EM | ecosystem: Host-associated > Plants > Roots > Unclassified | place...
ACAAACCAAACAAACCCAGGGTAAAACACTCTTACTTTAACATGCATAGCTTAAGTAAAACAAAAGCTAAAACAACATTATATATAAAAAATAAACTTAAATAACAGCTTTAATGTATTAAAAACAAAAAAAAAGGGTCAAAACAAACATCATTAAATAAAAACACAACAACAAAGAGGTGAATACAATATTACATGTTGAGCTTTCAAACATCTTTTTTATGTTTATAAACATAAATATAAAATAAAAGTAAATAAAAAAAAAACATAAAAAGCAGGCCACAAAGAATCTATTTTTAGATTAGAAAAATATACTTAGAATAACTACTCTCTCTTTGTTTTTTTTAGAAATTTTGCCTCTTATAAACTTGTAAAGCTAATAAATCTTTTGTTTAGGCTCTTCAACCTTTACAGTTATGCTTTTTTATTGATATTTATTTTCTTTTTTTTTTTATCTTTTCTTTTCTTTTTCTCCTTTCCTCTCGTTGCCTTTCTTTCTTTCTTTTTCTAAACATGGAGGTGTATTTATAGGGTTTTACGTACTAATATTATTCATTTAATAATATATATAGTTCTAAGACCAACACGTAGAGTCTGTCTATATATATATATATATATATATATATATAATAACTTCAACGTCCATATATAAAAATATTGTTACTCATTTATTATTAATTAAAATTTATTTCCCAATTAAGTTTTTGTTGATTTCTAAATTCTATTTAGTGTTTATATCATGAAACTGATATAACCTCATATAAAAAAAATAAAAAAAAATGATTGGATTTAACATGGATTAACTTGCTAATTCCACAACTTTAGTTATAAGACTAAGATAACATTTTAAAGAGCAAATCAAAAGAAATTATGAAGTTCAATTCTCAATCAATCATATTGAACTCAATGTTGAATTAACCTTCCAGACCTGCAACTCGAGTAATGAGACAGGGAAAAACTGATATAAAGCAAATCCAATATTGAAGGATATGAGACCGAGATAATCTTAAAAAAAAAAAAAACTTAATTTAACTGGAGTTAAAATACCAAAACTCATTGTTTACCTTTTAACTCATTGTTTCCTTTCTATTTTTATTATTAGGTTTTAATGATTAACTTATCATACTTACAACACTGATTGTTCTTTTATTTATTTATTAAGTAATCAGTGTGTATGATTAAATATGTTAAAGTATGTATTCTTGTTGTGACAAAAATTACTTTACAGAGATGGAGCACAGACATTTATTGAATTGTTTTTTTAATTAAAAATATATTAAATTAACTTTTATTTATTTATTTTTTATATTAATATATCAAAATCATTCAAAAAGACATATAAAAAATATTAATTTGATTTGTTTTCAAGCAAAAAATAATTTGAAAAGCACTTTAAATCCAAGTTATAATAAAAAAACAAATATTCACATATGTTAAAGTAAATCTTTATTTAACAAAGTTGGTGTTTGTTTCTAAGAAAAAACCAAGTAATTATTTTGGATATGAGACATTGATTGGTTTTTGTTGGTAAGTGGAAAGGGAAGATAATTATAACAAGTAAAGCTTCAAAGTATTTGCTTTCTGCTTCTACGTAAAAAAATGTGGGCTTCACTTTCATGGTCATTGATTGGCTTTGTAATAGATGCAAGTAGGGGTGTTTGCGGATATAGCAGATCAAGTTTTGATCGATAATTATATCCAACCTAATTTTTAATATTTTATAAAATATAAAATCACTTATTCAATTTTTTTTTGCATCCAAGCGAGTTGGATATATCAGGTTGGGCTAAAAGTTTTGTGAATATTATAGATATCCACAAATTAATCATATTAATTCTCTTATTCTTCGACGATCTTTAAAAAAATATTAGGTTGCAACTATTGAAACTAAATAAGACATCTAAAATGAATATACTAGGGACAACATAAAAACTATCATATTTTCCAAATAAAAACAAAACAAAACAAAAATCACAATCAAGAATTTATTAAACAGTAAGGAAGTAATATCATATAAACACAGACTAATAGCAAGAGACTATAAAATGCTTTGAGGGTTGTGATTTGATTAAGAAAATAAAAGTTTAATATGGATTCTTGAAATTTTCATTTGTTTCTCATGATCTCTTGGTTACCAAACATAAAAAAAAATTTAATTGTAAAATGCATTGTCACTTAATCATATCAAACCTTAAAAGAAACAACTATAATTTATGTGAAAATAAGGAATAGAGAAAAGTAAAAAAAAAATAAGAGACGACTATACATGTTAAAGCGAGAAAAAAAAGAAATGAAGAGAAAAAAAGAATAATATTATTTATAATAATAATTCAAGTTACTTAGATTAAGCAATATAGTTGAGTCAGGTTGAACGAGTTTCAAAAATTTCAACCCGCACATGATATGTGATATTAATTTATGAGGTTTTTGACCGCTATCATATATAATATTTATATTATTTAATTTTAATGAATTAAATCAGGTTATATAATATAAATATTACAAATAAGCTGTTAAAATCCTGGATGCAAGATTACACCGTTCATGAGGTTATTATCATCATTTGATTTCTTCCTTTAGTCATTATTTTCGTTGCTTTTGACTTATGCTTGATGGGCATGACTTGAAGGTTTTTAACTGGAGACAACTTGGCGCTTGACTATTGCTAAGTTGATATGTGACATTTTTGTCCTCTTGCAGCAAAATCAACATTCATTTTCTTATGTAACGTGTGTGAAGGGGTTAGAGTGGATTCCCTCGACAAAGTTACAAACTTGTTGCCAACCTTTTCTTGGTGGTGGTACCCCCCCAAGTCGTGCCTAATCAAGTCACGGATTTACTATTATCTTATTTAATAAAATTCATATATATATTTCTTTCATAAGTGGTTACTATGGTCCATTTACTGAAAAAACTATAGTTGTAAAGCTCGGCGTGATTCTTAAGGTTAAAAAAATAAAAGAATAAATTTTTTTAGCTAATCTAGTAAAAACTCAGGTTGATTCGTTGATGTAGTAGACTCGGTCAAAACCCAATTCTTAGTCTATTAAATTTTTCTTATAAAAATAAAATTATTTTAATTTTTTCTAAAATAAAATTTAGAATTAACCAATCCATGATCTACATCTAGTACCAAATAAAGTTTTACAACTAAGAAAAAACTACAACTATTTTGAGCCCGAAAAAACGGATGAATTAAGTGGTATTTTTAACATTAAAGACGATTTTTGAAAGAAAAAAATGACCAATTTCCCCCCCTCTTTTTTATAAGTAAATTATTATAGTGTTACCTCCAATCACTCGAAAGAAGCAATCACGTGAGACTAAAGAATAAATTTGTAGTGGATATGCATATATTAATACCATAGATAACTGACTATTCGGGTATGAAAAATTTTAAAATATTTTTGATATCTGAGTATTTAAATAAACTAAAAACATAAAAATAAACAGAATGTATATCAACATAAAAAAAGAATACTCAAATTCCAAGTATAAGATTCTTGTAAAAGTTCTCTTTTATCAAAGCATATATATCTTGGTGTTTTTTCTTTCTTGCGTGGTTTGATTTTTTATTTTCAAACTAGCATTAGCAATAAAAAAATATTTTAAAATAGCATGCTTGAAAACTGTGGTTTTTACTGAAATATACTATTTTCCAAAAAAAATAAAAATCACCGATGCTAATTTTTAATTTTTTTTTAATGTGTTGATTTTCTCTTAAAAATTCTCAATCTTCATGTGTTAGGAATTAGGATGGAGACCATTTTGTTTTGTTTTGTAGATGCGCCTATAGCTAGATCTAATCATCATGTCTTAGAAACCAAGAAAAAATCTTAAATTTTTTCAAAAATAGAGTTGAATAAAACAGGAAAAGAAGACTAAGGTAAGACTTTCTCCAGTAAATTTATAGATATTTAAAGATAGTGTTGCCGTTGCTGTTATGAGATAGATTAAGAACAGTGTTACTATTGGATTACTGGACCGCCGTCAGCCCGTCTTTTCCTTTTCAACATTTAATCAAACGTGATTATGAAAGTTTTTAAGGCATCTTATTGAAAGGTTTTTTTTTTAAAAAAATTGGGACGGTAAGTGGATGGCTCCACAAGTAGACGTCTCGACACATCCAGCTGTGGAAGGGTTCGCGTCACACTGTGAGTAAAATTCTACACCAGAGAGTAAGATTTGGTTTTCCGGTCGCCACGACGAGCAACAGTTTGATGCTTTTCAGATGGTGATTGAATTAGAGTTAATTGTGGAAATTAAAATGTATTATTGGAAGGGTTTGTATGCATATATAGTCATTAAACTTAGTCTATCCCGATGAGTCGATGATCTATATGATTTAGAGCCTAATTCTGGTAGTTTAACCTGGCTAAACATCCACGATGAGGTCAATATTTTTAAAAAATAACGCCATTATTTTAATAAAAATAATTAATTTGTTGTATTCACTCGGTGAATTTCTATACTAAAATAATTGTGAGCGCTGAGAATATTATGGTAATCTTCCTCGTGGACCACCGTGATTGATGGATCAGAAGTTGACAAGGAAGCAAGACTAGAGAAACTGGAAAGAAAGAGCGTATTTGTTGGATTGAATTATTTCAGGAGCGCACCTTCTCTGGCATATATAACACAAGGTCAAGATTACATATATAGCCAGAATGTATAGAGATTAAAAGTAAATTATCTTCGACTACTTCTCACTTGAATCTAAAAATGCTAGCCAATTTGATGGGCTTCTTTTAACCTGACTTGAAACTATGAGCATTAAAATGTTAAACTAAAAAGATAAATTGATAAAATAACTTTTTAAATATAATTTATTTTAATTATATATATTTTAATGGTAAAAAACTATTTATAAAAGCTAATTATATTTTAATATATTTCATGTTAAATTAATCTTAATATAATTATATAACTAATTTAGATATTTTTTATATAATATAATTATGATGTTATTAATTATATAATTAATATGAGTAATTTGTAAAAGTAATATAAAATTAATGAAGTAATATGAAAGTTAAAAGATATAATTTAAAATTAAACTTAAAATTTATTTATATGAATATTTTTAATTTTCAGTTTTATATGTTATTGTTAAAAATTTAATTTTTTAAAAAATATTTCATGCTTTGAAAAAATAACCGCTACCATTTTAAATTTTAAAAAAATAGCCGCCAACATTTTAAATTTTAAAATTTGAGTGAAGAGTGAGACACAATATAAGATTTAAAAAAAACAATTTTTTTTTTTATGCTTTTAAAAAAAAGAAAAAATTGTTAACCAACGGTTATAAAAATAGCCGTTGGCAATGATAACTTTATTTTAATAGAAATAGTTTTTACATATTGAATAGCTGTTAAATAATAAAAGTTAAAATTATATATTTTTAAATTTAATTTTTTATTTAGCTTTTTGATTGGAGATGTATGGTTTTGTTTTTCCCTTTTGTCTGGACTCTGAATTATTTAGAAACTTCTATATCCATTGTTTTCTTTTTGGAGGTTAGAAGTTCAAAGTTTCTGTTTCTGATGTGATTGTGTATGATTTGAATTGTATGAAAAGTTGTAAATAATAAGAATTCATAATATGAAATTACTTCTCAAGAAAAAAATAATTTACATGCATAATATTTCAAAATTACAAGTCGTAATTTCATTTCCCAAAAGTTTTTAAATTCCCAATTTTTTTTTTTTTGTTTTTGTTCGTTTTATGTTTTTTTGTTTTCCTTGTGTAGTTTATTAGGTCTCAGCCAATAGAGGCTCAATAAATCTAACAAAACTGGAAACAAATATCATAACAAAACCTATAGGATTAAAGCATGGTTACAACAAGACAAGGTTGGGGTTCTACAGTGTGGGAGAGTATTTATATTAAAAAAATGTGACAAAAGTTGCAGGTACACTGCTGTTCCTTTGGACTAACGACAGGAGCCCTTTTCTATCAATAATGAATATGGTTCACTATAATTCTAGGCCCTTTTCTATCAAGCCATGACATCACTCTAATTCTAGGCCATCAATATTTATATTTCCGACAAGATCAGGACCGGTTCCTCAAATACTGATCAGCAAACCACACATTTGTTCTCTGTAAGAAATCCTTGGAGCAAAAACATCTAGCAAAGAAATGAAGAAAGCAGAGTTGGTGTTAATCCCAATACCTGCTAGGGGCCATATTGTTTCAGCAGTAGAGATAGCTAAGCTTCTTGTTCAGCGTGATGATCGCCTTTCCACAACTATCTTCATATATCCATCTCGTAACCCTGTCACTACCAAAGACAACGAGTCACTTGCTGCATCAACACTCCCTGATCGTCTGCGAGTCATTATCTTGCCCAGTGCTGAGTCATCAGATACTAAACCCCCTAACCAGTTTATAACTTCTGTGTATGAAGGTCAAAAACCCCTTGTCAGAGAATATGTTTCCAAGATCAAAACTCAGTCCGAGTTGAGCCCTGACTCTCCTCAATTTGCCGGGTTTATTTTTGATGCTTATGCTACAGGACTGAAAGATCTGGCTAATGAATTTGATGTTCCATGGTACGCTTTCTGTGCCTCAGACGCTGCTTATCTTGGTTGCGTGTTACATCTTAAGGATCTTCATGATGAGCAGGGAGTGGACCTCACTGAGCTCGGAAACTCGGATGCTGAGTTGGAAATTCCGAGCTTGGCGAACTCATTTCCTGTTAAATGCTTGCCTTTATCGTCACTCGTGAAAGAGACGCTCCCTATTGTTCTCGAGATTGCAGGAGGATTGACGGAAGCCAAAGGTATTTTGATAAATACATTTTTAGAGCTTGAACCGCATGCTGTTAACAGTCTTTCCAATGGCAAGACCCCACCAGTGTATGCAGTGGGACCAATTGTTAAACATGAAGGAGATGATCGTGATGCGGGATCAGATGGGAGCAAGAATTATAGGGACATCATGGAATGGCTTGATGATCAGGCTCCATCATCGGTTCTGTTTTTGTGCTTTGGGAGTCTAGGAAGTTTTAGGTCAGAACAGGTGAAAGAGATCGCTTGTGCACTAGAACGTAGTGGACATCGATTCTTATGGTCCCTACGTAAACCTTCACCGAGTGGTAAATTGAAATCTCCGAGTGATTATGAGAATCTTCAAGAAGTTTTACCAGAAGGGTTTTTAGATCGAACAGCTAAGATCGGGAAGGTGATTGGATGGGCTCCACAAGTGGATATTTTGGCCCATCAAGCCGTGGGAGGATTTGCATCACATTGTGGATGGAATTCTATCATAGAGAGCGTATGGTTTGGTGTTCCAATTGCCACTTGGCCATTGTATGCTGAGCAACAATTTAATGCCTTTTATATGGTGATTGAGTTGGGGTTAGGGGTGGAAATTAAGATGGATTATACGATGAATCTTCAAGGAGATGATGAAATAATTGTAAATGCTGATGATATAATGAAAGCAATAAAACATCTTATGGAGGAAGATAAAGAAATAAGAAAGAAGGTAAAGGAGATGAGCAGAATAAGTGAAAAAACGTTGATGCCTGGTGGATCTTCGCATTCTTCTTTGGGTCGTTTTATTGATGATATAATAGAAAACCTGTCATGAATCAATTGATCCAAATTCCGAACTATAGTCTAAGCAATTTTCTTACAAGATCCTTATCCTTAATTTAAGATTTATGTAAGACTTGGTGTAATAAGAATGTTTAGTCATGGCCAATAAATTTTTCCTTATAAAAAAAAATAAAAATTCCCATCATGTTTTTGCATTGAAAAATAAATTTACAACCAAGTTCATGTAAATGTGGGTCAAAAAGGCCTAATTGACTACTGCATTTAGATTCAATCACTTGAACATCCTAGCAATATGGCAATGATCAGATGAGCTTTCACTTGGACACCGGTCAAGTGGAGTTTAAAATTGAAGAAGGCGAAGGGTGTAATGGATTCAATCGGGCTCAAAATTAAGTCATTACGAATGAAATTGACCAAAATGGAACTATAATGTTCAAGTTAATTTTTTGATATTCTTATGTCTAAATAAGTTAGGAGCTAGAGTGAGCACCAAGCAAATCCTTGCTATATATTTATGTATTCAATATAAATAGACTAAGAAAAAGTCTTCTCATTATTGGAAGCAACTCAAAGCATAGTAGAAAAGGGTATATTGAAAAGGCTTTCCCAAGCACACTCCACTTAGGCTTAGTCCATTGGGTTGATCCTTAACAAAAAAATGTAATTGAATATTTACTTCTATTAAGTAGTTTTTTAAGTCTTCCTTTCTAATTATACAACATTATTCAATTAATAAGAGAAAATGATGGAAATTGGATAAAAACTTGAAGATATTCTTTGACGGAATCTAACATAACACATCTATTTTGTTTGACTAATATCTTTCTCATCTATATTTTACTTATAATTTTCAGCCTTCTTGAAGCAAAAACAGAGCAAAATAGGTGCATGAATCGAAGTTAAGTTATTCACCTTGTCGTGGCTTAAAGTTTTTCAAGAGAAATATAACCAAGCATGGATGAAACAGAGTGAAGTTGTAATATGCTGAAACTTTTGGTTTGGAAAAAGTATATATTTTTTTTTAATAGTTAAGGTGTTTTATTTCAAAGATCTGTCTATCATTGAGACAATGGTATCCCGGTTACAATAAAATTATGAAAAATACTAGTAAAAGCATTGATTTACATAGATAAAAGAAGAATGCAAAAAATATACACAAAAAAAATTGAAATGTAAAAATATTGGGTCATCACTTATTTGTCCACTTCAAAACGCCATCCGAACTTCTAAATAGATCATTCCTAGTATATGAGAAATTTGCATCCATAACCTTCAACCGAAGAGACAAACGATGAAGAATAAGCTCAAGCATTGTATTCTAAACTTGCATAATATCCTTAAAAATCAGTTTGTTTCTTGCATTCCAAATGTTCCATAAAATCCCATAAGACAACATAACAATTGCTTGTCGCTGGAATCTACCTTTTACTAGATCGCTCTATTGCAAAATAACTTGATCAACAGACTCCGACATGTACCAACCAATACCCAACCAATTCATGAAACGCTGCCAAAGACACTGAAAAATGTATTTATACCCTTTGATGGGTAGTTAAGGGTATAAATACATGAGGGCTATTTTGGGTATTTTCATATGTTTGATAAATATAAATAGAAAGTTAAAAAAGAAGAAGAGAAGAGCATAATTCTTAAAGAGAGAACAGTAAAAGAGGAAGAGGGGAAAAAGGAAAAAAAAAAAAGGAGAAAGAAGGACGAAGAACATAGAAGAAGTGAAAGTTAGAGTTATGGGTTTCTAAGATTAGATATTGATGTTCCTTTTGTGCTTGAATATGTTGGTTAACTTTGATTTTAGGGTTTGAATGATTTAAGATGTTTAATTAATGTTTTAGGTGTTAGTTTGGCTTAAATCGTTTGATATTAGGTCAGATATTTTAGGTTTTTGAGGAATATGCTAATTATTTTTAAGATCTACAGTTTGGGAGATTGGCATATCAGGATTCTGTAATCCTGATAAACTAGTTAGTCGGTTGGACTGAACTGGTCGAGTGATTAACTGGATGGTTCCGGTTGACTGGTTGGTCAATTTCGGTCGACTAGTTCACCTGATAGTCTCAGCTGACCGGTTAACCAAGTAGTAGGGGTTGATCAGTTCTTTTCAATTTGATCAGTTTGGGAGACGTTCATGATCGATCGGGTGAATCTATTTTGATTTTATAATTATGTTTTGGTTTCTAATATTAGAGTTGAAATCTTTTATGTTATTTGCTTCGATTTTTTATTTTTATTTTTTATATTCATTATAGGTTCTGTTGATGTTTCTCCTAACGATCTTCTATAATCTCCAATTCTATGTATGTTTATCTTTTGCTTTTGTTTTCCAAGTAAGTGGAATAATCTTTAATATGTATGTAATATAAATATGAATATATTGATTATATGATAAGTACAACTAGTTATTTCTTGAATATCTATATATATTGCTTTATTTCTCAATTACTCATCCATTCTTGAATTTGCATTCATATTCTATTGAATGAAATTCTATTTGATATGCTATTCATTTTCTTTGATAATTATGTAATTATCTATTATGGTTTGATGTCAAGATACTTGTCAGAAACTGTATACTAACGAAAGGTAGTTAGTTTATGTGCACATAATAGTCTATATACCTAGCTGATGAGAGAGACACCAACTTTTAGGGACTGATCTGCCCATAGTGACCGGGGCCGCAAACCTCATATGTTATCATAACCACATGCTAATATACTTTGTGTGTGTGTGTGTGTGTGTATATATATATATTTATTATTTTTATTCTTCTATTATATCTATGATGTATATTAAATATTATTCATTCACTGAGTTGGTTGAGTTCACCCCTTTTTATTAATATTATTTTCAGGTTCTTAGCTTTTGTTAGTAGGTTATTTTTGTTGAGAGTTTTTATTGCTTCCTTTGTGGGTATGCCTTTCTTGCTTCCGTGAGGCTTTCTTCTCATCCTTTTTTATTCGATGTCTTAGACACTCCACTATTACACTGTTTTATTTAAAGTTTGGATTTTTATATTGTAATAAGTATTATTTGATTTTATTGGTTTGTGAAATATTTTAAAAGATTATAAAATGCTGAAAAAATTTATATAATTTGGTTCACGAGAAGTATATTTGAGGTTTAACATAGGTGGGGTGTCCTGATAACACTAATTCTGCGTTGCTGATCATGTACCCAGAATTCAAGTTGCAAAAGAAGTTGTGAACTTCACGAAAACAAATTGACGTAGAAAGTGGTTTGTATCAACTTTAATTAAGGTAGATGTTTTTATGTGAATGATGTTGATTCTAGGGATTTAGTCCTAATACATGAAAATTGATTAAAAAAATTACTATATACATCCAAACTAACTTAAAAATATATAAATAAGTCATGAAAAAACTTAATGAATTCAGGAACATTAATTCCACTCAATAAGTACAAGGTGCATAAAGATATCTTCAAAGAAAAACAGAAAGGTTTGGAGACATAAAAAAAAAAGAGTTATAGTAAACACACAAAGATAATAAATATACCAGTTATCATGTATTATTTCGTTAGAGGTTGGAGTAATCTATATGGAATTTTTTAATAAAAAAATGTACTTTTCTTTCTTGAATTGGAGTGAGGTTAACCTAATAGTCTATTAAGGTGTGACTTGCTTAATGAGCCTAGCTGGTTATCGATCAATGTTGGATCGGGTTTTTGAATTCCATTCCAATTTGTATAGAGCTAAAATCTTAGTCATTACCGGTTATGATGCCACACTTTCATTTTGGCTTTTTTAATTAGCTTCATGTTGCAACATTTTTTAGGTTAGACCCAAATTGTAAGTAGATTTGATGGAAGACAATAATTTTTTTTTCCCGTAGGATGTCGTCTCAATAGAGAATTATAAGAATATTTTATTCTTATCAGATTAGCTCGAAAACATAGTATATAGACATCGTGTACAAGATACGCTAACTTCATATGAACTCCTAACCACACTTCCTATCTCATTATTCCTCATAAATGTAGACTTTAATTTATTACATATACTATACTATACTATACTATATAAATATCCATTTATATAAACATATTATTACAACATATTTGTGAACAAAAGTTTATAGCAAATAAAGAAAGCAAAGATAATGTTTATCCCTTTACTTAGTATAGGTCATATTGTATCGGCAGTGAAGACTACTAAGCTTCTTGTTGAACGTGATAATCGAATTTCAACATCTATCATTGTAATCAAGCCAATTCTTGACTCTATGACCATCAACTACCTTGATTCACTTGTTGTATCAACTTTGCCCAAATGTATACGACTCATTGATTTACCCATTAATGAGCCCCAATCATCTGATGATAATTGGGTTACTTACTGTTGAAAGAAAATAGATGTGGTAGGTGTTTATAGACAACAAAACAATAAGCAAAACTAAAGAATAAGAAAACTTTTTGAGAGGAAAATAATCTTATTAAGTGTTTTTGTCTTATGTCTTCCTCTCTACACACACTGAATTATACTTCTTATTAAAAGCCTATTTTAGGCCTGAAGTCCTAAACAATCAATGCATTAAAATACTCAAAGGAAATTCTAATCTGAACAGTAAATATATTTTGCCAACATAATCGGTCGATTGATTCATTTAATTCAATTGGTTGACCGGTTTTCAACTGATATACCAATTCCTTTATTTTTCAGAAGAATCAAAATCTGATTTACTTTTAACACGCCCTTTTAAACTTTATTTTTTTTTATAACTCCCAACATGTCTTTCATCTTGGCAAAAACATCATGTTTGGTTGGCTTAGTGATATTGTCTGAGACTTGATTTTGGGTCTTTATATACTTGACTTTAACTTTCTTGTTTGTAATGCAATCTTGTAAGTAATAAAATTTTATGTCAATGTGATTAATTCTTTCAAGAAACACTAGATTTTTTTGTTAAGGCAATGACTGATGAGTTGTCCATATAATTTTTTGTAGGCTTTTCTTATGACATTCACAACTTCTTCAATAATCTTCTTAACCATATAGAATGACAAACACATGTTGTAGTAGCTACATATTCAACTTCACAAGTTGATAATGTGACTATAGGTTGCTTCTTTGAACTCTCTATGAATGTTGTGTCTCCCATGTAGAAAACAAAACCTGTAATGTTTTTTTTTTTATCATACATATCTCTAGCATAATCACTATCACTATAACTCACAAGTTCAAAGCTATTAGAATATCCATAAAAAAGCCAAAATCAATAATACATTTGATATACCAAAGAATTCGCTTTAAAGTTTTAAAATGTGTCATGGTTGGTGTCTCCATAAACTTGTTTACAAGTCTTACTCCAAAAAGAATATTTGGACAGGTGCATGCCAAGTATCTCAAACTCTCAAACTAGGCTTTTAAATATTATAGAGTTTATCTTCTCTCCATCATTCTTTAACATATTTACTCCACACTCAACTATATTCACTTTTACACAATCCTTTATTTTATACTTATTAAGAATCTTTTTAACAAACTTATTTTGATTCATAAAGATTTTATCTTCTCCTTGCTTTATTTCAATCCCTAAGTAATATGTCATCATACCAATATTTGTTATCTCAAACTTCTGGATCATTGCTTGTTTGAAGTCTCTTAACATTTTTGGATTATTTCTTGTAAATATCAAGTCATCTACATACAAGTATACAATAAAAGTATCGCACTCTCTTTTATTTTTACATAGATAGAATATTTATGGGGGTATTTTACAAATCCATTCTTTAAGAAACAACCATCAATGTGACTATACCAAGCTCTTGAGGCATGCTTTAATCCATACAAGATTTTATTTAACTTTAAAACTTTATCTTCATGTCCCTTTACTTCATAACTCATTTATTGCTCAATATAGACCTCTACTTCAAGAAAGACATTTAGAAAAGCTGATTTGACATCCTTTTGATAGATTTTTCATCTATGTTTGGTAGTTATGACAATGATTAATTGAATGGTCTTCGATCTAGCAGCTAGAGCAAACACTTCATTATAGTTAATCTCATACTTTTGACTATAGTCTTTTGCCTACCTCTCCACTTCTCCTTTGACATTTTCTTTTTCTTTGTAGATCCACTTGACACCTAATGACTTCTTTCCTTTTGGTTTAGGAACCAATTTTCATGTGTCATTTTTCGCAATTGATACAATCTCCTCATCCATAATAATTCTTTATTTTTCATCATTTATTGCTTCTTCAAATACTACAGGATCACATGTAGCAAGGTAATAATTTAGTGTTACATCATCATCAATATAATTAATTACTTCATACAAGTCAGCAAGGCTTCTCATCTTTCTTGGTGGATTAGATGGGCTGCCACTATTGAAATTAAACTCTTAAAAATATCTAAAAGTAAATACACTTTTAAAAATATCTAAAATAAAAGCTACGGTATTCCAAAACGAGACCTTAGTCGCTACAACTCTTAAAAGTAAAATAATTGGAATTGTATTTCAAATAATGTTTCTTGAAAATTTTAATTTTTTTTATTTAAAATTAATTTTTTTTATATTTTGAATTATTTTAATGTGTTAATATAAAAAAATATTAATTTAATATATTTTTAAACAAAAACAATACTTTAAACAACCCCTGGACTCTTCCAAACAATTGTATCCGAGAATAACCACTCAGCAAGATACTCTCTTGCCGTCCGGAGAAAAACAAATTTGACAATTGTCCAAATGTTGTTGGCAGTATATAGTAAGTGGGGGGCATGACAGCAAAGCCATGACCTCACTTGAAGGCTACGTTTGGTAATTAACGGGATCGCACCTTAGCATGACTAACAAATAAAATGCAATGCAAAGCTCAAACCCAGACGTCTCTCACAGCCACAAACAAAAGTAGTATTGTTTGCAAACTCATTGAAGCCTACTGCAAAATGAAGAACGCTGAGCTAGTCTTCATTCCAGCACCAATTATAGGTCACTTTGTATCCGCAGTAGAGGTAGCCAAGCTCCTTTTAGAACGTGATGAGAGGCTTTCAATCACCTTCCTCGTCATGAAATCAAGTTTAAGCACCAAGATTGCTCGTAGCTACAATGATTCAGTGATTGCAGCCTGCGGTCGTATCCGGTTCATTCACTTGCCTGAAGTTGAGCTTGATCCAAACCTACCCAGCAGGTTTTTCATTTCTTTGATTGAAGCCCAAAAACCTCATGTCAAAGAAGAAGTCTCTAAGCTTGTGATTGAGTCCGAGTCAAGCCCTGACTCGCCTCGACTTGCTGGGTTTGTTCTTGATATGTTTTCTACATCAATCATAGATGTGGCCAATGAATTTGGTGTTCCCTCTTATATTTTCTTTACATCTGCAGCAGCTTTTCTTGGTACTACGTTCTATATTCAGGCTCTCCATGATGAGCAGAAAGTTGACCCTACCGAGTTCAAGAACTCGGATGTTGAATTGGCCATGCCGTGTTTGGCGAGTCCCTTTCCAGCAAAGGTTTTACCATCTTCGGTACTTGGCAAAGATTTCCTGCCTCTTTTTCTTCGCCTGTTTAGAAGGTTCAGAGAAGCCAAGGGAATTATGGTAAA
>Ga0307517_10008096_pt1 | contig 15140 bp, 6 predicted proteins | sample 23_EM_MG_FD_194515 | JGI IMG/M metagenome (GOLD analysis project Ga0307517, IMG submission 194515) | Populus trichocarpa ectomycorrhiza microbial communities from riparian zone in the Pacific Northwest, United States - 23_EM | ecosystem: Host-associated > Plants > Roots > Unclassified | place...
CGCTAAGCTTTACCGCTACTACCTGTACCTTACCATGTCCAAAGAAGAGTTCTTCAAGGTCCCGAAACTCCTTGCCGATGGCAGTAACTGGGTTACCTACAAGGATAGACTCCGATGGGCGCTAAACGCTCGCGGCGTACTTAATCATCTTGATAAAGTCGTCCCTGAGCCAGAAGTGCTCGTCGCTACGGAGCTATCTCCCGCCGACGACGACAGCACAGCTGCCGATCCAAGTGGGGGTATGAAAGTTCCGCCGAAAGACTTCGACGCGTCGATGACTGAGCTTGTAGCTCGATCCTCCGAGATGCGTCACGATAAGTGGCGTGCCAACGAGGCGACCGTGAAGCAGTGCATAGCGAGCTCGGTTCCTGACTCGGTTTTCAACCGGGTGAAGATGAAATCTACTGCCAAAGACGTCTGGGACGCCGTTGCGCAGATCTTCGAAGGCCGTTCCCTCATGGTTGCGATAAACCTGAGGCAGAAGATGCAAAATGTTAGTTGTGGAGCTGGCGATGACGTTCGCACTCACTTCGACAAGCTCGCGGACATGAACGAGAAACTATCCTCGATCGGCGTTACCCTCGAGGACCACGAATACGCATCGATCCTTATCGGATCACTCCCATCCATTTACGAACCCACCATTTCTTCTATCCTCGCTGCTGCGAAGCTCAGCAGGAACACCCTCGATCCCGACACCGTTATCAGTCTCATAACCGATGATTTTGACCGACGCGAACTCATGAAGAAGCGTACCAAGAGGGACGAGAAGGACGTTGCGTTTTATGCGAACGGACCTGAGAGAGGAAGAGGGAGGAAGTTTGGTGGAGGTTCAGGGGGGAGGAAGGACGTAATGTGCCACAACTGCAAGAAGCGAGGACACTTCAAGGCAGATTGTTGGGCGAAGGGCGGAGGAATGGAAGGAAAGGGGCCGAGAGGGAAGAAGGGCAGAGGACAGGGGGAAAAGGGGGCAGCGGCTAATGTGGCGGAGACTGAGGACTCAGATGATGGTGTATGGGCTGTGGTTGATGAGGAGGAGGAGTTTGGTGACTGGGAAATCGCCGACGACAGCGAAAGCGACTGGGCGTTCTTGAGCGACTTCGATTCCGATGAGAATGAAGACTTACCAGCACAATCCACCATTCCTGATGCACACCCAGCCGACGCGGAACGACTTCGCTCCATCATGCTAGAGTCTTGGGACATTCGCGAGGCGTACCATCTAGTACCCGGAACAACCACACCCTCCATGCCACCACTTCGGGCTGTCTCAGAGTCTGAGGACCCTTCCGCTCCTGTCCCTGGACTCCAGTCTGTCAGCGCTACCGAATATTCGTTCGATGAAAATCCCTCACCCGATGACGAAGCTGCGAGTTGCAGCAACGGATCCATTCACATCCTACCCGACAACGGTTTTGTGTCGGAACCCAGCATGTTTTCCCCAAACGAGACTGTGAGATGCAGTTATTGTTCCCCTCATATCCCATCCACCTGCCACGAATCGAAACCCTTCATGTTCGATTCATTCGATTCATTCGATCCTATCACTTCCTCGTTTGCTGGTGCAGCCCTGGCTGGGACTGCAGAAACTCGGAAACTCGAAAGCGACTTGTACGACTCGGGCGCTTCGCGACACATGACGCCGTTCAAGGATCGGCTTATCAACTATACTCCTATCGCCTCTCGTCCCATCACTGCCGCCGATAAACGAGTCTTCCATGCTATAGAAAAGGGAGACATGCGTGTCAGAATCCCGAATGGAAGCACTACCACCACTATCCTCTTGAAGGATGTTCTTTACGCACCTGCGATGGGGGTGACTATCATCTCTATCAGTCGTGTCACTGCCGCCGGATTCGCCGTCTTATTTCGAGCCAACTTCTGTCGAATCTTCGATCCGAAGCACAAGCGTATCGGCCATGTTCATGTGACTTCGAATGGTCTCTATCGTGTGGATCACGGTGAGGCTGTGATGAGTGCTGGGGCGAAGACGAAGCTTACCCTATCTGAGTTGCATCGGAGGATGGGCCACATCGCTCCGGATGCTGTAAGGAAGCTTGTGGAGGATAAACGAGTTGTTGGGGTGGAGTTGGAGGATGATGGGGAAGAGATGGGGACCTGCGAGTCGTGTGAGTTTGCGAAGACAACGAGGAAGAGGGTGAGGAAGGAAAGGGAGGAACCGTTGGCCGAGAAGTTTGGAGATGAAATCCACTCCGACGTCTGGGGACCAGCCACCACCGAAACCATCCATCATCGGAAATACTACTCTTCATTCACCGACGACAGTACCCGCTGGTCTCATGTCAAACTTCTTCATGGGAAGGATGACACCTTCGACGCCTATATCGAATTCGAAGCATGGGCTGATACCCAACACGGCGCAAAGATCAAGCGTCTCCGCAGTGACCGCGGGGGCGAGTATCTCAGCACGGAGTTCTCCAACCATCTCAAATCCAAAGGAACGGAGTGACGACTCACCACGCACGATACCCCCGAGCACAATGGTGTTGCCGAATCCTTAAACCGTCGACTTCTTGAGCGTGTACGCGCTATGCTCCATCACAGTGGTCTTCCCAAATTTCTTTGGGGGGAGGCTATTCTTCATGCAGTCTGGCTGAAGAACCGTACGTCAACACATGCTCTCAAGAATTTAACACCTTTTGAAGCGCTTACCGGCACGAAACCAAATCTCTCGAATCTTCCGGAGTGGGGAACAAAGGTCTGGGTGCATGACGATGGCAATAGCAAGTTGGAGGGGCGGTCGAAAATAGGGCGATGGGTTGGGTTCGACGCGGACAGCACGCACGCTCACAGGATCTATTGGCCTGGAAAGCGAACGGTCTCAGTGGAAAGGAACATCAAGTTCGACGAAACGGAAGTTTACATACCTTCTCTCGACACGCCGCTTGAGGGGGAGAATGATTCTGATTCTGATGATCAGGAATCTGTCAAACGACCGGTCGAGACTTCACCCGAACGATCCGAACCTGTCAACACTCCCACACTAGCGACTTCTACACCTGTTCCTGCTTCCACACCCATTCCTGATCCAATCCCTCGTCGTTCGCATCGCATTGAAGTTGCATACAAAGACGGCTTCCCGAATTATGCTGTGCTGGGGGAGATAGAGGAGGAAGAGTACGAGATTGGAGGAACAGAGTTTGCGATGGGGGCGGCGACTGGAGAGGCAGAGGGATTGGAGCCGAGGACGATAGAGGAGGCGAAGAAGCGGGCAGATTGGCCGATGTGGGAGGAAGCCATCCAGAAGGAACTGGATGCGCTGCGAAAGGCGAACACTTGGGATGTCGTCGAGCGTCCACCCAGCAAGAACATTGTCGGCTGCAAATGGGTCTTCAAAATCAAGAAGGACTCGGAAGGACGAATCGCCAAGTATAAAGCCCGGCTCGTCGCACGAGGATTCACTCAGGTCTATGGTGTCGATTACACCGAGACTTTTGCACCCGTCGCCAAACTCGCTAGCCTTCGCACCATCCTTGCTCTAGCCGCTCGTGAGGACTGGCCTATCGAGGTCTTCGATTTCCTGAGCGCGTTCCTCAATGGAGATCTCGACGAGGAGATCTTCATGCAGCTCCCACCCGGCACCGTGGAAGGATCGGACACCCGTCGACTTGTCGCCAAGCTTCGGAAGGCCATCTACGGCCTTAAGCAAGCCGGGCGCACTTGGTACCAAGCACTCTACCAAGCGCTTATCGACTTGGGCTTCAAACGCGCCGAGTACGACCATGGGGTGTTCTATGCCAGGACGACTGCGGGAGTCATCATCCTCGCCATTCACGTCGACGATTGCACGATTACCGGGACGTCGCAGAAGCTCCTCAATCACTACAAAGATATCATCAGCAAGCGATATGCGATGACGGACTTGGGACCTATCAGTTGGTTGCTCGGGATCAAGGTTGCTCGGGATCGCAATAACCGGACCATCACCCTTTCTCAACAATCATATGTCGACTCTATCCTCGCTCGGTTCAATTTTACCGACGCGAAACCTCTTTCGATCCCCATGGACCCGAACGTCGCATTCTCGAAGGACCAGTGCCCGACGACACCTGACGACATAGCCAAAATGCGTCGTATACCCTATCGTGAAGCGATCGGATCCCTCATGTACGCCAGCATCGGTACACGTCCCGATATCTCATTCGCGGTGTCGACTCTCTCCCAATTCCTCGACAATCCTGGCCCAGCTCACTGGGAAGCTGTCAAACGCGTCTTCCGTTATCTTCTTGGGACGAAGAACTGGGGACTTACCTTTGGAGGCGGAAAAGAAGGCCTCGAAGGTTATACGGACGCCGACGGAGCATCGCAAGAGCATAGGCGTGCCATTTCCGGTTACGCATTCATCATTGATGGCGGTGCCGTCTCCTGGAGTTCTCGCAAACAAGAACTCGTCACTTTATCCACCACCGAGGCCGAATACGTGGCGTCGACACACGCCGCAAAAGAAGCCATCTGGCTTCGCAACTTCATAGGTGAAGTCTTTGCACCTTTCACTTCACCCACCACACTCCACTGCGACAATCAATCCGCCGTCGCCATTGCCACCAACGGCAACTTTCATGCCCGAACCAAGCACATCGACATACGTTACCATTTCATTCGGTTCGTTGTCGAAAACGGTTCACTCAAGCTCGTCTACTGTCCTACGGACGACATGACTGCGGACACCCTCACGAAGGCCTTACCCAGCTCGAAGGCAAAGCATTTTGCCGCTTCACTTGGACTTCAACCGACTTCGGTTTGAGGGGGAGTGTTGGAATTCAACCCTCATCGGTATGACGATCTGGCTGGGCCCAGATCGACCCGTTTAGGATACGTTCCCTTTTCTACTATCTTTATTCTTATTTACTGTGCTATGACCTTCGTCTACGCCTTATGTCTTCGCCTTGACCCTCATACCCCTACTAGGTAGTTCTATTATGTTTAGATTACAATAACGGACTCTAGTATAAATACCCGTCATGTATTTCGAAGTACTCCAGTCAAATCCACTTTATATCTTCTCTAGTTCGACACCACGACAAGGAAAAAGGAAGGACGTCATTGATGTCACCCCCTCTTTACATCTCCTGTACCACTTCTTGTTCCACTCCCGATTCTTTCCAACCCATAGTGTCCGAGCCTTTGGGGATACCGGACCTCCTTCCCAAGGTCAGAGCGCGTCCGTGTCCTGTTTGACTCCTAATAATCGTAGATTTCCCACTTCACATTACATGAGAACCGGGTCAAACATACGATCAGCAATGCAGATCGAGGTCCAGTCCACCAACGCGGTTTGAAGCTTCGGGGAGGTGTCATTTTCATCGTAATCCCAACAAGGAAAGATGGCACCCACAAGTACTCGGCTTGTCCTTCGTCACTGACATCTCGAGCCGCAGGTGATAAGGTTCCAGCGTGGCGATCTACAGCCTGCCCACCCAGGAAAAAACACCGTTACAGTCCCTTCCTACTATAGGAACGATCGTTACCCAACCGCTGAAACGAACACTATCCGTTAAGAGACTTGTTGAATACAGCGATTGGGAGAGGAACGCAGTCCAGTTCGAGGATGAACTGAATTATGAAGCGAAACCGGGAAAAGCAGGCGTGAGTGATTCCGCGACAAAGGGAAAAAAGGAGACCTTGCCACCACCAACAAAGAGTGTGGAATCGTACCTACAAAAACAAATGTTCGTCCGCAGTGTCATATCCATCGACGTATCGACGAGCGGCATCCATTGCCATCGCCGTCCTTAGTAGCAACCCTTTCATTGGCATCGCCTGCACCTCCTCCAATTGTTTCCCAGACGTCCACGCTCGTGGAGATACCTTCCCTCCTCTCCTAGGCCATTGCTCATCGGTGTGCCTGAAGGGGTTACAGAAAGGTCGTCGGCTATCCGCCCCGTATTACACACCTTACGAGAGTCGGGTCAAAAACACACGACCGGACACATAGACCAAATGCCAGCCCACCGAGCAGTTTGAAGCCGTTGAGAAGGTCGGCCCCCTCTTCGAAACCGTACCACCGACAACAAAAGTCGCTGCCCACCTTCTTCTGCACTGACATCATGAGGCTCGACTGATAAGCCGCCAGCATGGCGATCTACAAAGCCTGGCCCCTGATCCGCAACAAAAACAAAAAAACATCTGTGACGATGCCCAGCCGATTACAAAAGTACAGCACAGCAGGATGAACTGAATCCAGATGCAAAACCGGTAAAGTAGGCATATGCAATGCCCTGACAAAAAAAGGGGAATAAACAATTTGAAATCGTACCTGTAAAAACTTTATCCGCAGAGGCTCAATTGCTCTATTTGTTTCAGTTGATGGTATCATATATCTTTTCAGTGCCGTTTCCGTTGAACTGTAGAGAGTAAGGAAAGTCGAGAATAGGATGCACAAAATGGAGGAGGACAAGATTATCGATACGATTGGCAGTGCTAACGTAATGGTGCTGATTTCCCACGACGAGTCTTCTTTCACACCGACGGCCTATCCACTTTTGTCGTACACCGTCACTTAGGCACTGGGGTAATGCCTTGATGCCCACATATCATCGATAATGCGAACTACCCAACGTCATAAGCGCCATTGATAACTTCCTACTGGTGCGATATTCACTACTTTTCTCCTTTATAACTCAGATGGAATTTTGAGTTAGGTGGAAATGTCCCTAAGAGCCCGGTTCGGTTAGATAAAATTGAGGTAAAAGATACGGGGCGCGGCGGATATTCGCCGTACTGTTCCTCTAATCTCAAATCCCGACATGTATCTCGGTGGTGGGTCGGAGGTATTGTAACGGGTCAGGGTTCTACTGGGGCGGATGGGTGGGATATGGGAATATCGGCCAGTTGGATGGCGTTGGAATACGAGAGTAATGGCAGGTATTTCGCCTAACATTGGGATCAGGTTCGTTGATTGCTGTTCAACTCTGTGTCGTCCTTCCTCTGATTTCGTTTACTATGGTAGGTGGCGGTATTCAAGTCTGGTTCGAGAGCGCAACGTATCATTGGTTATTCACGACGCCTCCGTCGTTGAGTCGCTTCCAACGACGGGCTGATGATACAAAATGGTGCAGGCCAGCGTTTTTCGTGGCGTTGTGGTGTATGTTCTCATTAAGTGTATCTTCGAGAAAAATCATCCTGGGGAGTTCTCTTTATCTCCGTGTTGAAAGATTACTGACATCTTACCTGTAGATTTTCTGGGTATCCACGGGAATTTGAGTGGGAAGTCGAGATCGTGGGATGGAACAGGAGGGTGAATCTGTTCCTACAGCGACTTTATACCCTTCCATTTCAGTCGTTTCCCTCCCTTGTGGTTCGTCTGTCTCTTCGGTCCTGCGATGCGTCTACTGTACACGTATCTCGCATGCGCCATCCGGTTTTGCTTGTTTCCACCTCTTTCCTTGTGTCTGAAATTTTCAGAAGGGTGTATTGACGATGGTCTCCAGGTAATTCGAATAGCGCCAAAACTGGCTTTCGAGTTGCAAACCATTCCCTCATCTCCAAGGTAATCCACAGCCACCAAGTTTTGGACTTACATCTCGTAATCTTAGGGAAACCCACAACGAGAGCGAACCACTTTTTTCCGGGGCTCGTCCATTCTACTGGCTATTTCTGTCCTCGTGTGTTCATACTTTGGAAGCTGTCAAGACTTGGTTGAGAATGGATCAGCTGCCTTTTCTCCAACTGTTTCGTCAAGTCCAACATTCGGGGACTTGGTGCTTCGTCCACCACTTCTGCCTTCTGATTTATCGTCGTTCGTGATCATCCTCGCTGTAACAACAGGACATCATACGCCGTCTCATCTCCGATTTAATCGCCAATTTCTATTCGATTTTGTACCCCGATGGACACGCCTATCGCTTGGCATTCGATTTCTGGTTCCTGGCAAGCGATTATTATCTATTTGTTAATCGCACGGGTAAGTTCGATTTACGATCCATCCTTCCTTCCATCCGTGTTTTTGGTACTGTGTTCATCTTTGGCCAGAGACCAAAGATCGAGGAAATCCATGTTCGAATGACCCATCTCCTTCTCAATATCTAGATATCAAAAACCTCTTAGACGTGCTCCCACGAATGACTCTACCATTTCCCAAGGGTCTTCCAAAGTCATTGGTAGCGACACTTGTTTCCACACAGACGTCGTCCACGTATCTTTAATACCCTACCGGGATATAGTTGACGGCATCATCGATCCGTACCTCTGAAAGCCACAGCCGTCCGCGATGCCAGAACCAGAAAAACACGCTAGTGAGGTTGGCGGGTTGGAGGGAGGGCCCGTAGAGTCTGGACAATTCGGGTTTATCATCGAGGGTGTTTTCGTAGGGTTTTAGGACGTCGCGCTCGAGTGCGCCCAGGATGTCAGTGGGTTCGGGTACGAGGTTGTAGTGTTTGAGGTTGAGGAGGTTATGTCTCAGGTAATAGGTTGAGACTGTGGTTTTTCTCGCCACGGGCGCACGAAATATATGGAGACTGGCACAACGGAAGAAGAAATTGAAGTGAGGCGGTGCATAATCCTGTTTGGGAATCGGGGAATGGACAGCGGAAAGGGAAGTCCTTAAGAGTTGGAAGAGGGACGAGAAACTAACATCTGGATCTTTGGGTTGTTCGGCGGCGTGTTCGGCGGAGCGCGTCAAGTAAGGAGCGAGTGAGATGGAGTCCTGTAGGTGAGAGTAGGCATTGAAAATACTGGTGATGTATTCAGAGTTTGTAACCGTGCTCACCAATTTGATGAAGGAGCCGAGGAGCAGCTGGCGAAGCGTAATGGGAAGGATTAATAGGTTGATAAAACCATTGTAGAAACAAGGAATAATGAGGTAAGTACAACTGCTATTGCAACGGGGATGGCAAATGCGCACCAAAGATCTAAAAGAACGTCCACAACGCGGACGATGAGAATGAGGACCGTTCGCGTAGGCATTGCAGCGAAACCATTCCAACCAAAACTATTGTAAGGCTGTGCATGAGGTTGAGGAACCATGATGACTGTGTTCGGAGGGTGCTATTAGAGGTGCTGATGGCGAAAGATCCAAGTTGCGTAGCATTGGGGGGGTCAAAGTGCCCGGTTCTGGGGCGGTTCAGACTTTGGTTCAAATTTGGTTCTGGGAGAACCAGAACCGACACCAAACGCGAACCGACTCTGGAGGCCAAACACCCTCCAGAACCCGGTTCTGCGTCCTTCGGTTCTTGCTGACCATGCCAATCCAATATATATAAATAGATTTGTTGCTTAACCCAGAACCAGAACCGATGAGCCATGGTTGCAGAACAGGGGGGTTCAAAGTTGAACCCGGTTCTGCTCCGGTTCTGCATCCCAGAACCAATTCAGGACCGAAGTCAGAACCAAGTCAGAACCCCAGAACCGGGCACTCTGACCCCCTCTATTGTGTACTCGGAGAACCACGAAATGTCGCTTGAATCTGGGCACTTCCAGAGTGTAGAGACTGTCCTAGAAGGACAAAAGAGCATCTAGAAGAGTGTAGAGGCTGTCATAGAAGAACAATAGAAGAGCGCACAAATAGCGCAAGAATGCCCATACAGCATCCTTCTAGACCGCATTCGCAAGTGCATTTCGGCTGTCTTCACTTGGGGTTCAAGTGAGAGCAGAAGTACACTATTGGAAGGTCCACTGAAACTCAGCGCAGTTGAAATATGAACTACTAGAATATATATGTGTTGGCTGGGAGAAGTCTGGCATTTGTAAACTTAGCTGTAGAGAGGTTGTTTGTTGGTTCAGCGTTTGATTGATTCCGTCCTTATATTCTGTAGTGAATACTGTCTGACCATTGCGTAGGACTTCTGGGTCGCTGTTATGGCTAAATTCACATCGGTAAAGCAATGCCTCGTGTTCTAATGCAGGTTTTTTCAAGCGATGTTCCGATCCTCAGCCAATCAAGAAACGGGTACAAGACTTGCCTGATCTCTATCACTGGCACATCCTTACGCGACCTCTTTCGGTTTAGATCAGCACAGATACCGTTGGCGACTGGGCCCAGGTCTATTTTTGATAAAAGAATTGGATGTTGAGGGGTATTAGGGGGCATTTGGACCACTTCCTCGATAATTTCTGCCAGCATGACAGAAGCAGGATCAATCCTCTGATCGATGACTGCAACTACTGTGCGACCTTGTGTTCACATCACGCATCACACCGCCCAAAAAAGACCTTTCTTTGATTCACCTTACATTGAAAGAAAGAATCGGCCATTTCGGTCAGCAAAAATAATTAAATTTGTGAACACTAGGTCATAATGGTACAGTATGTAGCAGTGTGTTTTGTAGTCGTCTGCCAGTGGTCTTGATCCTTCAATTCAGTTCCTATTTGTAGAGTACACATATTTCCTTTTCAGACATTGGCGTCCTATCGAGTATTGATATACGGCTGACATGGTCAGATAAATAAATATGGGGGAATGCCAGAGTCAACTTTGGTTGACCTGCTTTTGTTCCATCAGGAATCAGCGCTCGGTGACAATGTCGGTAATTTCCGACCATGTGTAACTTACTACAGTGTAAGTACTCGAACACATGATACAGCTTCTAATCGATGGCGCTGAAAATGTCGACTACCGTTGGGCACGTTGTAGGGTATCTTGTCCTCTGACATCGAAGACATCGCTGCGCAGGGCGTGAACTAGTCCTGATCAATCCGATGAACGAAAAAGCTGATACTTAATTCTACATATAGTTCTGGAACCAAAATGACAGGTTTTCTGGGTGATGGGGTCCTCGCTATCATTTTGTGTGTGACCTGGGTTGATGTTCTCTTTGATTGTGTGTGACACTCTGACTGATAACGTTCGGCAACATAGGGGCTGAACCACAGAGAGCTTTAAAACAGGGGTAGCGGTCCCTCGCCATACAAACCCACTCATCTAATACACCACATAGTTAATAAGCTCAAAGAGAAAACTTTTTTTGTTAAATTTGGAGCACTAGCCATCAATATATTCAAGTTACTTGTTCACTGCTTGGACATGTCGCATAACAATGACATATCGCACTCTTGAATGAGCTGGAATTTAGAAATAAGAGCCTACAGTTACTTGAGGTGTTTTTGAGCTCAAAATAGTCAGTCCCCTCGTGTACATCTCCAGTTCTGGTCTCAGCCTGGCGAAATAAACTATTCCCACTCTGCAGTCCTGCTTTGGCACACAACGCCTGTTGCCCACCACTATACTGTTGAACGGGTCGTCGCCGGAACGAGGGAACGGAGCGAGGCGCTTGCGGCCTGTGAGGGGGTGACGTGGTCTAACCAGACCAGAGGTGGGTGCGACGGCGCCTAGCGAGGCGCGCGCGGGTGTCGTCCAAACAGATCGACGGGACGGCCATGCCTGGTGTGGGCATGGGGCTAACGAAGCCTTGACTCGGGCAGGGGCGAGGGTTAGAACATGATTATTCGTGACAAGGAGCTATGTACAATAGTGACAAAGGTAATCTAAATCGAGCGTATTTGTATGTATTAGTAACTAAGGAGTCCATGTGAATAAGCAACTGTAACATATACCCGTTCGAATAGAATGCGCATTTCAGCCTCCTTTATGCCTCCCACCTCACGAAATAGGGTTATTTGTGCAAAGGTTCGGTGCTTCAACTTGGAAAGCGGTGGACTCAGAGAGGTGAGTGCCACTACACACACAGCGCTGTTCCTCAATCCGTCTGGGAGCCCTATGATACAGGGTTTAGTTGCAGGACTCGGAGGCTGCGGCCAGCGCTTTCTGATTAATAAAATACCTTGTTCTACGGACATCCGTTCTCTCATTGAGTTCGCTTGATTCCTCTGGTGTCCACAATTTCTCAACTTTATAATTATAACCGCGTTCTGGCACGCAAAATTTATAACCCTAAAAGCATGAATCATTTAGTCCTAAAGTAAGGGAAGAAAGGCCTCAAAAATTCTTAATACATTCCGCATTATTGGCTCAGCAACACCTAAATTTTTAAGGGGTCTTGAACTTCTCAAGCTTTGAAAATTCGGGAAGAAAAAAATACAGCAGCGCATTCCCTCCCATCACAACCATGACTTCAGAGACGATCTTGATTTTGTCATCGTTGATGGGAGGCAGTGGGCGCTTAATAGGGGATCCACTAATTATCGGCCAAATTCAATGACGGAGCAACAATTCCAGTCAGGGGTCGTCCTCTAGAGTTGGGACAATGATTTAGTAGACTTTGGACAAGGGCGATGCGACGGTGACTTACGAAAGGGGGGGGGGGGGTGCTGATGATTGTTGTGGTTGTGGGAGAAATTTGAGATAATTTGAAGAACGGTGGGTCGCGTCTGGCCTCGAATGTACATATAAAATGGAAAGGTAATTATTAGATTGAAACACTGCTCTCCATAGCGAAAAACAGACTGGCTAAGTTCTACAAATGCGCAACGGGCATGTTCGCCGTCGTCAAGTTGTGATACGAAATGTGCTATGACAAGATAGGATTCCCTCATTTAGCTACAGTAGATCTAAGTAGTACGTATGTGGTGGGAATTTTGAACGATGCGGAGAAAACATAAGGGAAGAAATAAGAACACAACACACCCACCCACACCAACTGCCGGGCTCCCAGTGTCACGCTGGAAGAAATCAGCGAGGAAGCAGTCCCAGTTCCCCCTGACACCCCGCAGGATTCGACTTCTATTACCAAACTTAGACCTGGTCCCAGTCGCCAACGGCAGCCCTTAACACCCCTCAACATCCAACTTCTATTATCAAAAATAGACCTGGACCCAGCCGCCAACAGCACACAGAAAAAAATTGCTTAACCAGGTACGGATTCAATAAATACTTCGGCCAGAAAGCTGCCATTCCAAGGAGTGCGAACGGATCTACCGAATTTAGCTGTAAAGTGTCTTACATCACATTTTCCATAAAGCCAGCGGGGAACGAGGAATCCTGCAGGGATCCACCCGCAATCGCACTTCATAGTCAAACCAGCTTCCCACAATGAAACTCTCCAGTTCCTTCACTCTTGTCGCGTCGCTGCTCAGCGCCCTTCCTACGGCGCACGCCTTGGTCGGCTCCAGCTGGTCCATCACCAATGTGCCCTCCACGGGGCTCACAGACATCACCTTTCCCATCACGATCGTCGAGGCAGGCCGTATCTCCGGTTACTACTTCGCGCAGCAATTTCACTTCGTCGGGGTCAAGGAGGTTGGATACACCGGCATCCAGCCGCGCCCCAACAGCAGCGGGAAGGCCGTCCTCCACGGCGTCTTCTCAAGCTTCGTTCCCAACACCACCACGTCCGACGCGAACTGCAAAACCGGCGCCGACGGCGGCGCTGGGGTGTCGTGCAGCGTCGAGTGGAACGGCGTGTATGGCCGCAAATACAACTTCGAGATCAAGACTACCGGGAACAGGCTCTGGGTTGGCACCGCGATTGACACCGTCACGGGGCAGAGTACCCACATCGGGAGCTACACCCTCCCGGAGGGCTCGCAGGGGGTCAAACGCAGCCAAGCGGGCTTCGTCGAGTGGTATCCCTGGAACAGTCGCAAGCCGTCGAACCACTGTGCGCTCCTCTCGTACCAGAAGACCATCTTTGGGAACCCCAATACCACACACGCGGGATCTGTCGGGACGCAGAGCCTGGCATACGAATACGGTGATTGTGTTGGGAAGGTTGCTTTCCATACCGAGAAAGTTACGGGCGGCGTGGAGAACAACTGTGGATTCAGCAGCCAGAGTAGTGTGGAAGTGATAGACGAATTACTCGTCGATTCCCCTAAACTTACGCTTATGGACGTAGATTATCATTATATACCTTAGATTTATTTCATTATTAAATTTCTTTTGTTGAACACGTTGACTACATAATTAAAACCACAGCCAAGAGGCCGAACACACCAAGCTTCGGAATCAGTTCCCCCCATTCAGATTTGGAAACACCGGTAGCACTGGCGGCAATATCCGGTGTGGGCACGTGTACATATGTCGTTGGTGATCCACCGACGTGGTTTCCTTACGCGATACCCTGTAATACGCCACTCTCTCTCTGTAATCTAACGCCTTTGTCACGACCTTTACGACGACCGCTTCACGTTCAAATATAACGCTATGGCTCTCCTGCGCGATGTCAACGGGCCTTGCACTGTGTGTGTTAATTGTGGGGGCTGCCTTCCAGTAAAACTCGCTAGGGGTGGAACTTCACCAGGGCATTATTACATCCACGTAAGTGATTTATGAGGCGAGTTGCATTGTCCTAACAAGTTTGCAGATCGTGTAGTGCATTGCATGCAACTACCACTTTACATTCCCGAAGTCGGCCTCTCCTCGTCCCCTTCCTCAGCCCTCTACTCTATTTCCTACAGCCACCCAGGGTGGTCTCGCTGCATCTCGGTTTATCAACTGTGCGAAGCTAGGATGCAAACGCCGCGGGTACATACAATGTTCGCGTCATATGTGCAAACAATGTTGTATCTCCCTTACTCGCTCGTCAGCTCGGAGCGGGTTTACGAGCCCATAGTTTTGACCAGCTCACCTCCAGGCAGGGGGGCAAACTAGCTGCTGTACCTACGGTGCCCACTCCAGCCGATTACCTCCCTCCTCTCAATGCGTATGATGCTGCCGCTCTCAATGCAATCACCGCAAACGACCCTGTCACTCTTTTCCTTGACAAAGAACAGCAACGTGCTGATACTGAGTACCTACAGAATGAGCAGGTGCTGCACCCCGAAGACGATGAGGAAGAGCAGTATCAGGCTGCCATTGCTGCGTCTCTCGCTGTGGCGCACACCACCCACCTTATCAGTTCCATGTCGTCTTCTTGGATCCCTTCGGAATCATTCGCCCTGTCAGCGCCATCCCCTTCATCATTTACGCTAGCCCTCCCTCTGGGTCCACAGCACTCCCTCCAGCACCTCTCTCACGGCCGTCAACAATACCAACAATGGCTGTTCGCACCATCTCGTTTCGAGTACCAGCACCTAAGCCAAGTCCCAAAGAACGGGCACAGGAAAATTCGCGTGGCAGGTTGCGTGCGTTGCGTGCACGTCCATGAGCTTGCGTGCACTTGCGTGGCACGCAGCCTGCATGCATAGAATATTAATGTGCACTTGCGTGCGCTCAATCAGGCCTTGCGTGCACCTGTACAGGAGTTTAGATTATGAAATAGGTATCTATGTTGAACTAAGACGTC
>Ga0307517_10008097_pt1 | contig 15136 bp, 19 predicted proteins | sample 23_EM_MG_FD_194515 | JGI IMG/M metagenome (GOLD analysis project Ga0307517, IMG submission 194515) | Populus trichocarpa ectomycorrhiza microbial communities from riparian zone in the Pacific Northwest, United States - 23_EM | ecosystem: Host-associated > Plants > Roots > Unclassified | place...
TGTTGCAGGAAAATACCGTATATACTCGTGAGTTTTGCTGCAGGCTTTACTTGTTCAACTACGACGTTTGCCAAGTAGTTGACAAACGGAGGTGGTATTGGAGAGCATGAGCGTACCGAAAGATTAAGCCAACAGCTTGGTTTTCCTGTGAGTCGCCTGTCTGGTTCACACCTTCTCCCTCGTGCTGAAATTATGGTCAGATACACCCTAGCCAATATTGTCAAGCACATACAATCTTGAAAAAGTTCGCTCATAATTATCGCGACAAACCCGTACTTGTTCTCGGTGGTAAGCGAGATGTGATACGAAAGGTCGCAAACGGGTAAACCAAGTTTCCTCCGCTACTTGCACATCAACTTCACTTATTCAGGTACGGATTCAAGAGGGCATGTACAACTCTGGATGTTTTGGCTTGGAATCCTTCGTATGCCCGCTCGCACCACTGTTTCCTACCCTATGCCCTAACATACTGATAGGGTCTGGCCATTCCACACGCTTTCAGAAAAAGAGGAAGCTTCTACTCATGTTTGAACCATCTCAATTGCTTTAAGCATCCTCGATGTCAACCACACTGCTGTCACAGAAAATCGATTTCTCCAATACACCAATCTCCGCAATCTTCGTATATCACGATCCGAGAAACTGGGCGTTAGACAGTTGGTCTTTCCTTTACTTATCTTCTATTCCATGCATGATGAATACGGATAACAGTTCAAGTAACATGCGACCTTATTCAGTCCGCAGGGATCATAGGCGGCCCGTATATACCACTGGAAAAACAACGAGACCCAGTTGAGGTTATATTTTGCAATCCCGACCTCATCTGGAGGTCAAATTTTGATCGACCTCGATTGGGTCAAGGAGCATTTAAAGTTGCTGTTCAGGCGGTTCTCAAGGTAATTTTATGATAAATCCGGGTTTGTGCGTATTCTCAATTTATAGGCGTTGACTGGAGTGGAATATCCTCATGCACAGTTCGGAAAACCCACCAAAGAAACCTATGAATATGCTACAGACATGCTAAAAGGTCGGATCAATGAAATCTATGGCGAGAGCGATGTGTTTCCCCATGTGTGAGCCCTTCATTCATATCCCTTCTTTTCTACCCTTTTATTTAGCGATAATAGATATATGATTGGAGGTAAGAGCTGCATTCCATTGCATATTTGGAAATGAGGACGTTTTGACAAATTTCTATTCAAGATAATCCCGAGTCAGGTATGTTTCTATATGAATGGAAACTCTGCGATTATCCCAAGCCTACCTTTACCTATTTTCACTTTAGATATCGCGGGTGCTAATGGAGCTCACTGGTCATCAGTTCTTGTGAAGACTGGTGTGTATGATCCTTCCCAGGGGCACCCTTCGCACCCTCCAAACCATTGCGCGGATGATGTAGAGGAAGCTGTAAAATGGGCGTTAGCACAACATTTGGAAGGAGGATTGCGTTCTATGTAGTTTACTGGTCCTTATCGTTACACGCTAGATTTATAATTTCCATTTTTCAATTTCAAGCCATCTTTGTCAAACACCGAAAAGCAGTAATTGCCTTTAGCGGCAACAGCTTAATCCCTCTCTTCTGGAGGAATGCTGGAGAAACCCAACCCTCCATGCTTCCATCACCTTCAATAGCCAGGTATCAACGCAAGCGCCTCGACACATCACCATGGAAAAGAGTTCTCGAGACACTAACACGACGCTCGCGGTTGACAAACCTTGGTGTCTTCTTGATATCTGGAATCTGTACCATATCCCTCCTGCTCAATTTAAGCTTTTGGACGTTTTCTACGTCTAGATACACAGGCCCACATCACTATCACTCTCCGCTTTCTATTACCACTATAAATCGCCCATCCTCACATAAAAGCCTCCAGCATCTCATCCTGGTGCCATGTCACTCGATCTGGAAGGGGACAGATTCGTGGTTAGAGGAGAAAGACTGGTTTCTGGAATCCTATCAGAAAGGTCTGGGGCGCGTTCGTACTTTCTACGAGCACATTGTGCGAAGGTATGTGCCTCAAGTACAATCTACCTGGCAATGTCGTTGAAACCAACGCCTTTTCGAAGCTCTGAACTCGCGAATCGGGATCCCCTTTCCCTTCTGGTATTTTCAGGGTCTGGATTTGTCATTTTCGATTATTAAAATAAAAAATCTGAACAATTCCTCTCAGAGGCCAGACAAAATCAAAGTCGTCAACGACAGAAGCGGAGTCCTACCTTAGACTGGCACAGGCAGCAAACCTGTTACCTGGCCAGAGCTCGGACTCGTTGATTTTTTCGAGGGCAACAACAGAAAATTACGCCATGGACTCGTACCAAAACCTTTTGTTCTCAATCGCTCGGTTTAGGGAATTCACTGGTTACTTCCCGTCAAAAATCACCGTCGTGGGTTATGAGTTCAAGCAACCTCGATTCACAGAGCTACACAGAGAAGCCCTGCGTTGGCCTAAAAAGAAATTTGATTACATCGGCGTCGACCCAGCGCATGGGAATGGCTCAAATACGCTACACGGCGAGGTACCTTCGTCAAAATATTTTGAACAATGCAGAGACATTTACCGATGACTTTTTTACAGCATCAAAATGGATATCTTCCCTTTACCCTGGATACCTACGGTTGTCATTCTGTTTTACTCAACAAACGCATACAACGGAATCCATATTTGAGGTTTCATCCATATTACACCTCATCCCCCGAACTAGCTGCGTTATTCGATTGGTGTCCTGGTGACGCTGAAGGAGGAAAAGACATCCTTTTCGAGGGACCTCTTCCCTGGGATCGACCAACAATCGCTCGCGATTCTTGAATACCCTCCGCATCATCCCTCATACCACTTCAGCGGATTAGCATTTTATACATAACCTCTAGAGGGACAGTAACTTGCTCCTTTTTGCATCTGGTGTGTTGGTTGTGTATTAGTGTATTAGATAGCTTCAAGCTATTGGCGGAAATGGCTATAGAGGCCATTTGAATAACTATGTCTAGTACATGCAAGAGGGCACAAAGCAATGCGAGGATAGAGTGCGTTACGGGTCTACCGATTTTGGGTACGTCGAGAATAATCTTCTAACTCGTAGGTTCTCGTATAATTGTTCGTTTTCACTGTCCGTTCTATCCTCACTCGCACTCCAGTCTCCTCGGGATCATCCTCTTCGCCCGAGTCGCGGCGCGCGAAATCGAAAGGCGTGTTGCTCTTGTGGTCGAATGTCCTCAAAACTCGGCTGATATCTCGGGAGGCTGGAATATCCTTGGTCAAAATGATTGCTGCCTCAAAGCTTCCAGCTTCCCGCCGCTCACGGGAGGCGTCTGATGGTTGTAAAAAACTCGTTAGGTAGAGGAAAAAGTATTAGGCATGTCTACGAACCATAAAGGTGGATTAACAATCTTTGAGACATGATCCAGGATACACAGTAACCAAGCGATGCTCTGCGAGAAATTACTTAATATTAAAATACTGGAATGTCATTCACTTACGCTGCAGTCTGTTTCGGCGAAGAGGAAATTATCAATACCATATTCAGTAGTATGAGAATGTAAGCTTCACCTGGATATCTGCACTTGTCGTGTAGAGAATTACATTTAGGATATTGATTCCTGATAAAATTATAAATTCGTGTGTATCGATAGGTTGAAAGTAAGGACAAACCCGTCAGTACAACAAGATAACCAAGGCCGTCATAAAGCATCCTAGACGAAAAAAATCAGGCGAGTCATGGCAATGATCATCGATGCACCCAATGCCGTACATTTTAGCTAATTTGGACATCCTAATCAATAGCATATATCAGGAAAAGTTTTGAAGCCGAGCTGAGATGCGCCTACATGGAATTTTTTGTCGTAAATTTGTACTTGAGGAGATAAAAGATCGACATCGCCGTCGTCAACACGTCATATATAATCGCAATGGCGTAGAAAAGGTAAGCTCCAAGTTGTTTTGCTTGATTAACCGCTCGGCAGCTTTCTTGGGTGAGAATAAAGTGAAGGCAAGTTATTCATAACTCACTTTGCCTGGCACCAAATATATATTAGGAGTGTGTAACCGGAAAATAAAATAATTCACATACGTGGGGTTCACCAACTTTTGCTAACGGGTTGAAAGATCTGGTTAGGTAAGGTTAATCGGAGGAAAGGATGGTACTTGCGCGTTCTTTGATACATAGTCGTCACCCATTGGAGCTGAAAAAATCGTTTAGATTTCTACTCATTTAAAGGAGCAACGGGATGCTCACGATACAAGCCACTGAGTACACAGTTATGAGAAACCAGCCAACCACCCGGGACCTCCTTGAAAGATTGAAGGCCCTATATAACTCGAGGTAAGCATTCAGGAATCCGCCATTTACTTTATATTGATCGCACCGAACGCCCAAGATAGCCTGGGTGATCATTGTTTGGATAACTGTTTCACAAATTTCATGAGCGCTAAGGATGTCATCTTTTACCACAGTTCATACCTTTAAATGCAGGGGGGATCAAATAAAATCGGGCACAAGTCTCTTGAGTGAATGAAGAGTAGAAAAATCCAACCTGGAGCTGGTGTTGAGGTGGGGCCGTCACACAAGCGCAAAGAAAGGGTACTAACGCTGCTAATTGTGAGAACCGTAATGCTCATAGATCTGGCTAACGGGTTGGTTTGCTTGCGGAAAAGAAAAAAATTTGTTCTCTGACCGAAGAAGAAAAAAAAGGATAAGGGAAATGCTAGCGTGGCAATCGAGATACTCAGAGGCGCCGCAAACTTCAATGAGATGAACAGAGAACGCACGTCCATCGTCGGGACTGCCAGTGCTCCCTATAGAAGCGCCATGCCGTCGGTTGCGTCTCTAGATAGCTGCAGGCGGCGAGTTTCAACGACATTTACTGTTAACTTTTCACGTTGCTCAGAAAGTCTTTATAGAACTCACTCATATCCTGCGATTGCAATCGAAGTTACGCGCATATATGTCGCGATACTGAAGGCATGCAGCTCCAAAGCAGAGAGAGACATGACAAGGACGAGGTGTGCAGTCACCGAGCTTGATGAATGTTCATACAAAAGGTCGACGATAGTACGGCCACAGCAAGCGGCCAACGGGATCTAACCATAAATTGTTTCCAGATGACAGACAGAAGTTCATCGAAGCATCGAAGCCGCATTGACCCAAATTTGTAATAGATGCATGTGGACCAGGGTTACGAGAGCATGTTAGGGTTATATGGACCATGGTGGCAATCAGAGGTGTGAGGACACCATGAGCCAAGTAACTGTTTAGCTGGGGATTTAAATGGTCGGAATCATTGAAAGGCAAGGAACGATGGAGTACGTTCGAATCTGAAGAACACTGACCACCATTCTGTTGATTTTTTTCACGGCCTGCATAGGGACCCGGACTGCGCATAAAGCTCCGTGATGGGAGGACGAGGAAAACGTGTAAACCTCTACTCCGTCAAAATCAAGTGTTCTGTCATACACACGCTGTATATTACGCCACAGTATCCTTCTTTCTTGTCTTCAATCTGCCTCGTTGAAGGGAAAAAAATGTTGGCAAGCCCACAACAGTGCCCATTTTCAACGGGAGTCAAATTTATAAATAACAATCTTCGCGGGATCAGATCCATTGGATCCGGAGGAGCTTTAATCCACGTGTTCACAATCAAAATGCGAAACACGCATCCCACCTGATAAAAACCCGATTCCTGGGCGCGGCGATAGGCGGCCACTCCAGAGTTCAAACGAACACACTGAGTAATATCCTTCTTGTTGACCCTACGTCGGAAGGTATAAGGATTCAACACTTTCCGACTGTTGGTTTTCCCGGCACCGCACGTGTCCTTTGCTGGCATAGTCAAGATTCTTCGAAATATTTTTAGAATTTCTTTTGACAGAGGTCCCTTCGTCGGAGAATGCATCAAAGATGAGAATGTAGGCACGATGGGTCTTCTTGCCTTATTAATCCGATCCCTTCGGTCCAATAAGGGTCAAATGTCTCTCGGAAGCCGCTGACGGGTTCAAAATTGTCAAGGGAAACCGATGCCACTAGTAGTTATGAAATTAGGCTAATTACTATAGTTTATGATGTTCGATGAATAAAGTGTAAAAGCGAGGCTCCAGGTGCAATGCACCGGAAAAATTTAAATAATGATCTATGAGCGAACTAGATAAAATGTGTCAGAAAGGGAACATTCTGAAAATTGGAAAATAATTTACATGAACCTGCAGTCATATGCAGTTGAACCATCCCAGTCCATGTCGTTCGCCTGCGATTGCGATCATATTCACTGGGGTATGGGTCGAAATTATGAGGATCTTGTAGGCCAAGATCTCCAGACATTTTGCTCGCCATTCCATAGTAATTGCGGAAACCTGTTAACAACAAATTAGTTTCTACGCCTAATATAGCTTGTTGAATCACGCTTACCAGGCAGCCTGTGATGGCTGTGCTCAAACCAACAAAGAAGCATGAGCCCATGAAGCGTCTCCAGAGATGGAATATGGGCAACTGCGGAAAGAAGATTCTGTGGAAGGAGATCAGAACTGCAAGCCAGGAAAAGGAGAGTCCTGAGATTACCTTTGCAACATCTATATAGTTTTCGGCAACATTGTGAAGGTCGCGAATGGACAAATCTGGAATAGTAGCGTGTCTGAGCAGCAGTCAGTAAGTCGAGGAGGAAAAAAGGAGTGTCGGACTGCGCACTTGACAGCCATAGCTGCAACACAATTTGCGACGATTAACGAGAGTCGCTGCTCCCAGAAATCGGCAAGGATATCTTGGTATTGTAGGAAAGGAAAGTCTGGTCCAAATCGTTCAAAGAACACCTGAATAAAGTGTGTCATTAAACCAGGATGGGGTCGCTGGTGGTTTTCAGCATCAAATAGTTGAATAGAGCGTGGGTCTTGTTGGTATGAATTAGGCCGTGAATTAGCAGGGTAATGGAGCATCTGTGGTGACGGGGCATGCCCGCCAAAATTATACGGGATTCCGTTGTTACTTCTTAGAGAGTCGAATGACGAGATAGAGGAGGAGTGGCTTTTGACAGTGAGTAAGCAAGAAACTGGAGGGGGTGGTGGTAAGTAAGGACACACCTATGCGAAGCGCCCATGGAATGTCGGGAATCAGAGTGGTAGGGGGGATAGCGAGCGGGGTTATCGATCTCTGCGGAGACCATTCCACTTGCTTTAGGCGAGTGGGAGTTGGATCGAGGGTCTGACTGAGAGGAAATGGAAGGGCTGGAAGAACCAGATGCGACCGAAAAGCCATCAAGAGCAGGATTGGTTTCGGACCTGATTGTGAGATAAGAGGCCGACGGTGGATGAAGAGGGAATACGACAGACCTGAGCTCACTGGCATAAACGCCCGAGTTGGGACCAGCAATGGCACGACTACGTTCCGCAAAGTAGCGCTCGCGATCACGGAAACGACAAGGAATTTTTGCGGACTTGCAGGCTTCGCATTTTGCCTCTGGGGATGGCTGAAGGCACTTTATCTTTTTGAGGCGACTGGGGGGAGATGAGTCATTGGGGAATAGGTGAAAGGGGAAGAAACTAACCAATTATCGCAGGAGGTAACGAGACGAGGACGCTTCTTGTGCCCTTGACTGTGCTGGGGAGATTCGATGATGAACTGAAAGGAGTCTTCCATGTGAGGCGGCGTGGACAAAAGGAACAAGAGCGAAACTGCTTTTAAATGTTAATACGGACATGGATACAGTACCGATCCGATCTGGGTCCCAAAAGGAATCAATCATTATCAATCCTCCCACGCTCAAATATTTTCACGAGCGCGTTGTCAGGCTTGGATGACGTAAGCACTCCCGCGGGTTCGGTCTTGACTCCGCCTAGAACGGCGAGTGCCTATCACGGGCTCAATTCATACTTCACAACTGCATGTATAAGTAAGTACCCCTTGGTCGCAGAGGCTCAACCTTATATACAACATCATCTACCCTTTTGCACATCCACCCCGGTCACGCCGTTACCATCACCTAGCGGACCGTTGTCCCCAGAGTCTGACAGAAATTTGCTTCCCTCGTCTTCGTCCGCAACATCCCGTCCAGATGCTTGTAGCATTGCTTCATTGGCCTGAACCCAGCAGTCAGAATGATGTACCCAGCCCTGGAACCCGGGTATGGTTAGATCTTGGTTAGGTCACATACCTCATCCATGCCCAATTCCTCATCACGCGTAGTAGTTAATCGGATCGTTTCTTCCACTCGTGCACCATACTCCTCACTGTCGATCGGCGCGAAAATCTCGTCGTCATCAGTAATAGGGTTGCCATGAGCATCCAGGGGGACCGTTGATTCCATAGATTTACGATATTTATGGTGTGTGAACAATGCAATGCCTGAAACCAGATTAAACCGAAGATGAAATATAAGTCCGAAACGTTCAGACTCACCACACACAGTAATTCCTACACCAAGAGCATTGATCCAAGACAGCTTGTCTCCAAAGTACCAAGAGGAAATTAGAATCGTGGAAACCTCCTTGGCAATCCCCACAATCGACATTGGAATAACACCTGCCCGTTGAAGAACACTGATAATGGCATGAATGTCTTTTGGTCTGACTGGGACGCAAAACTCACTTACTAAAATTCACTCAACACCATGCAGAATGCCAAAATGCCTGGCGATGTGAGGAAAAACATCGTTTCCAACGTAGGCATTGTACCTTGAAAGAATTTGCTTCGGAAGATGGAAGGCCAGTTTTCTATTATTGAGCTAAGTATTGCGAGAGTGACTCCCATGATAGGCGCCAGCCAGTAAATTGTCGCTGCAGGGTTATCAAAGCCCATTTTTTTACTTTTGAGAAGAACTTGCGTAAGACTCCATCGAAGTCCACCAAGTGCACTGGCGCTGAGCACAAGGATGAGGCCGTCAAGCACAAAATGTGCTTCTGCCGCGACCATAAGCACCACCCCTGAAAATATGAGGAGAATGACGCCAACGAGCCGCCACGAAAAAACCTCCAGGCGAAATAAAAACGCGAACAAAAGGACGAATACGAGCGACGACGATTTGCACATCGCTGATGGGAACGCGGGTCAAGCTATGCGTTACAGGCCTTGAAAATGGACGTACTGTAAAACGAGAGGGTTATAGTCTTGAGTGACAAATTAGAGAAGCCAATATCTAGACCCGTGGCCAGAGCGGTCGGGATTGCCTTTTTCCTGAGAAATTGCAGTGATAAGTTCAGGACGGAAAATTTTTTCAATAAGACAAACCCATAGTCTCTTCGAGAAGGATTATATGGAGGACGGAAGGTCTTAGGCCACACCGCCCGCAATATGGCCGCGAGGATAAATTGAATAAACATATGAATAGTTGTGACGAATAGGGGAGCAGGAAATCCGAGGTGGTCTGGCGCGAACATCCATTTGTTGTATACAGAGAGAAGGGTGGCAAAGAAAAACCTGAAAGATTCGTTTAGTTCAATGGGCAATCTCTGATTTGTATACATACCATGACGCAATAAATAAAGTGTTTATGATAGCGTTCCTCCACCACAAACGCCTTTTCTCCACAATAGATGCAAAGTGGATGCCTTCGCTGGCCATTCCGAGGGGTATATCATCTTCGTATGAACTCCTAAGATGTGGATTTGAGAGGTTCGGCTCAGAATTAACGGCATGGTAAGTTCGTTCCATTATCCATGGAGAGTGTAAGGAAAGGGGGACACGTGGGAAATTTTGTCCCAATCTAAAGTTGAATCTACAATACAAATTGGGCAGCTCGAACTTCAATATTCAATACCCAGACTGTGGTGGTGGTCAACTCTCAAGTAATCTTCTCCTGTCCATAGACATGCGGGTCCTGCCATTTGCAATGGCACATGAAACACAAGGGTCAAGCCAACTCGGGCAAATATGATCCACCGCGTTAGATTTAATATGACTAGGCCGATGACCGCAAGCTACTAACTTGTGCTCAAGGTTTTTCCATTCATCAAAAAGGTACAAAATTGCAAGTGACAGCGACAAGGTAGACACCTCCACAGAACTCCACTGCATAGCCTTTCGTTCAAATCTCGCCGAGCACAAGTTTGCTTGCGATCATCGTCTGATTGCCTTTGAGGGTCGAAGCAAAGGGCAAAGCGGCGAATGGCAGTGACAGGAAATTTTCCACTCTGGTCAGGCCAAATGAAATGTATGATGCCATTTATCTCATGCTGTCCGGGAGAGTCAAGCCGATGACGACCAACATTGCCTAAACTATAAGTCGTGTAATAATACTTGTTATAGGAGAAAGTAGGATTGACCTGCATTCCCCTACGTCTCGACCCACATGACAGTCAAGGCAGGACCTCTGGAATGAGCTACTCCCAAGTGTGTGGATGTGTGCCTAAGTGCAAACACATTCGCCAATGTTTTTTAGAGCATTTACTCAATGAGGTCACTCACGCTGGCCTTTGATACCCGATGAAGCTTTTTTAGAGCTGGATCTCGACCTGAAGAGATAGATACATATATTCCGCGTTCACGGAAATCGGGGCGCGCAGCAGCTACAAAGCGGGTTTTAAATTCTCCGGTTCCATTTCCTGAACGGCCAGAGCGTCAGGGTTGGAAGGATTGATGACAGATGGTTCTCGCCTAATTCCAGAGTAGTCAGCATGAGATTGTGCCCCTCGCCCACAGAAGCAAAAAAAATCTCACCAAGTGCGCCAGTGATCAAATTGCTTTTGATGCAAAAATTCTCTGAGAAATTCATCTTTCTTCATCTGAGATCGGAACTGGGCATGCTGGAGTAATTCAAGATGATGAAGGGCATGAGGATAACTTTCGGAGACAAGGCAGTCAGGCAGCATGACAGTACAAATTGGCGGCGTGCATACTGGATGAATCGAGCATAATCTTTCTCCTTGAAATACAAAAGGTACTCGAGGAAGTTGATGAAGGCAGGTTGTTCCAAGATGTTTTGCTGAGCCAAAGAGTGTAGGTAAAATGGATTTGCCAGAGCTTGGACAAATTCAAGTTCAAGCTCGAATCTGGCACGATTAGCAGTCTTTGGGTCTGAAATTGGTGTCGATGTGATATTGTCGGGCTCCATCGCCAATGTAATAGTGGTCAAGTCGGGACCCTTACATATTATGACCTATTTATTTCGGAGTATAATAAAGCGTGACCGGTGACCAAGTTGACCCAAGCAAGCTCGACGCGCGTTCGCAACTTGTTCGTTGTATTTATTCACGGAAGATGTCTGTTGACGACGAAACAAGTGGCTGGCAATTGACTGAGTCGGATCCTGGTGTATTCACGTATGTCGTCACTGTTTTTGGATAAACGACGCCCGTTTCAATATTGACGGTCAAGAAAGTGAACTCCTCAAGTCTTTGGGTCTGCCTCTCATCGTCGACGACCTTTATTCCCTTGACTCGGATTCTTTGGCCGCGTTGCAACCTCTCCATGCCTTGATATTTTTATTCAAATGGATACCCTCCTCGTCTGACGCTCCCGCACAACGAGCGGGGACAGATGACCCAGATTTCGCCGGATTTTTCGCGCATCAGGTAGTCAACAATGCATGCGCCACATTAGCTGTTTTGAATGCCCTTGGAAATATCCCATCGTTACAAAGTGGGCCTCAGCTGGCGGAGCTCCTGCAGTTTACCGCAGGAATGGACCCACAAACGCGCGGTCTCGTGATAACCAGTGCGGACTGGCTTAGGGAGATGCACAACTCGCTTTCTCCCCCAAATGCATTCTCCCTTGATGGCCTAGGACTACCTAGGAAGGCTGAGGATGCGTACCACTTTGTAGTCTACCTTCCTGTTATGGGCGCCCTATACGAACTCGATGGATTGAAGCCACATGCCCTCCGGCACGGGGGATTCGACGAGTCGGGCGAGGGCTGGCTAAAAAAAGCCAGGTCGGTCATCTATCTCCCCTGTGTTTCAAGCTAAATCTGAACTGGCTCTGTACCCCAGAGAAGCCATTGAAGCCCGTATCAATACTTACCCCGTTGGCGCGGTATGTAGACAGATTCTATCGGAGGGACATTTAATTCATCTTGCCACGTGTTTAGCTCGAGTTTAGTCTCCTCGCGCTGCGCGATGATCCTTTGCCGTCGCTCCAGTCTCAGTTGGAGCGTTACCAGTCCACCGGCAACTCCTCAATGGCAAACGATGTTTTATCGAGAATAGCTAATGAAAACGCTAAGCGGGAACGGTGGGCAGTAAGTATTGACTTCCGACAGACACGCAACTGTAACTGATGGGAACCTTTTTCTTTCTTTCTTAAAACAGTTCGAGAATAGCTTACGCAGGCATAACCATGTTGGCCTGGTTCAAGCACTTTTGCTCGCGCTTGCCAAATCGGGCAAAATGAGCTCTGCAGAGGAGTCAGCAAAGAAAACGATGGAGGATCGGATCCAGCAAAGAAAGGCACGGGGTGAAGATATGGACGAAGATTAACTCTAGACGTTCCTACGCAGTCGCTCCTCTTGGGTACGAATTTCTTGTTGGTATAGGTAAAGTCTGGTTGTTGTTATTAGAGCAATGCAATTTAACCGGTGTATGAGATTGGGACTCTATCGCGTACAGGTGGTTGTTCGAGTCACTCAAGAAGTGTCCAATTTCTTGGATAATAAATCCAGACCAGAGTTCCACGGGTTAACTCGCCTCCAAGATGCTTCTCACCGTATTGATAGGGTCGTCCCTAGCCCCAGACACGAAACGGCACCCTGTAGATGCAGAGATCCTGCCGCCCTCCATCACGCGCGGCCAACTCTAGAAGAGCGGTCGTCGGGATGCGCAGTTTTACGGCATATATTAAATATTTCGAGGCGTTCTAAATAAGATGAGCAAGTCTTCGACATCTCTTCACACGAAATATGATTATCATGTTATCTGGTGGTACTCTTACAACTCTCACATCATGTCGGTCGTCGCAATTATCGCTGCTGGTGCGATGGGGGCCAATGTCGGTTGCAAGCTCGTGGAAGCCGGTAACGTCGTTCTTACAAGTTTGGAGGGCCGCTCGGAGGCTACTCGCAAGCGTGCGCAGGAAGCTGGGATGATAGATGCATCTTGGATTGAAATTGTTGAGAGGGCCGACATCCTGTTGAGCGTGATCCCACCTAAAGATGCGGTTTCGTTTGCAGAACGGCTGCTGTTGGTGCAGCAGTCGGCGCACAGATCGAACAAAGAGCCCTTGGTTTTCGCGGATTGCAATGCAGTCAACGTGGTTACAATCAAGAAAATCGCTAGCCTCTTCGCGAACACGCCTATCACTTTTATCGATGGATGTATTATAGGTTGGCCACCTTCTGGAACCAGCGTTCCGACTTTCTATGGCTGTGCGGATCCTGAGGCAGAGAAGGGTTTGGAGCTATTCAAGGACGTGATTGAGAAAAGCGGGATTAAAGTGAGGATTCTAAGCGGAGAGGGAGCAGGAATTGGGGACGCTAGTGCTCTCAAAATGTCATACGCTGTCAGTTTCACCCAGAGGAACGATGAGTACTGGCTCACTGATCTTGACAGGGCATCTCGAAAGGAATAACGGGATTGTTCACGACAATGATTCTAGGTATGCAAGTACTATTTTGACAGGTAAATCAGTAACTGCCATGCCTTTACGTAGCTGCACACGGGAATTCTCCAGCCACGAGCACGGCACTGTTGGAGGAGCTGAGGGATTCGCAGCCAGAGCTGGTTGCGCGTATCAAGCGCATGGTGCCTGAGATGGTGCCGAAAGCATACCGATGGGTGGGGGAGATGGAAGAAATTGCAGGGTTTGTGGGAGGAGGAGAGGGGAACATATACCATGGACTGGCTGAAGTGTACGGACGGGTGGAGAGATCAGAGGGAGGAGAGATAGAGATACTGAATAGATTTGTAAAGGCAATCTAAACAATGACAACAGTATGTAGTGTACTTCCCATGCTTTCCTTCCTCCTCCCATGCTTGCCTCTTCCTCCTCTCAATCCCCGCCTCCTAACACCGATAAATCCCCTTCCCATCAGTCCACGCTGAGGTCTCCGACCCGTACTCCTCAGGATCCAGATGACGCGACATGGGGGTCCAATTTTTGGGTCACTCTTGTCGATCCACAGGTAACCTCGGTCCAAAACTCATCTTGGATCTCATCGTCTAACGCCACCCAAAGTCCCAAACTGCCTTTTTCGCCTGCCCCGCTACTGGCCAAGTGAGCTGGGACCCCCCCGTTGGCACTTTCGTGTAATACGCCCTCGTTTTCCATGGAACGTCCTCCTCAAACTTACCAATTTCTCACCAGATTACCACCAAGTGAAGAAGGTGAATGGTGGGAGCTGAGTGATGAGTCCCGAGGAGGTTTGCCATACTACTACCAGACAAAGACCGGCGAAACGGTCTGGGAGCGACCCAGTGGTTTTGTTATTCCTCTTGGGATCCTACAGGTGAGCTCCATATCCATGACTCATGCAATCTTATGTCAACCTTGTACAGAATACTGCAGTCGGCCGCCGCCTCTCACAGACAACCTTTGACCACTTTTCCAAGATGATACCCTCGACCAAAAAAGAACTGGTGCGACCTTTCTGTATAACCCCAAATCCTAAATTATCTCTGATGAGCTTATAGGACCCGACCCACGAAAATACCCACCTATCACCTAATAATGCTAAATCTCCAACTCGCAGATCAATATCCGGAGATCATTCCACAAATCATTATCCCACCACTTCGAAACGCCAAAATGTTATTAGCGTCCAACTCGCACCTATCCCAGGCTCTCCCAATGCAACGGATGTATCAGCGCCACCTTCACTTGCATCCAAGCCATCAATAATATCAAATGGCGCACTATCCGTTCCAAATGAACAAGATTCTCCAACGAGCAAGTCACAAAACAATGGCCGTCCTCCAAATTCCTCAGAACCAATATCTCGTGCCAGGTCAAAATCTTCATCATATACTCCACTTCGACCGCAACAACCTCGGAGTCTTCATGCCGCTCTGGAAATTCTATCGACCTCCCACTCTGATAGCGGTCACAGTTCCGCACAACGGTCCCACAACAAGAATTCAACCATCCGCAGTGGCTCGTACGGATATTATTCATCCACAGATGAAATGCCAGTCACACCATCCAAGAAAAGGAACGGTAGTTCCCCTCCATCGCCATCACGGCCCATCCCAGACACCCCTAAGCATCGGCCAACAGTCGGAGGGAAGGGAAT
>Ga0307517_10008098_pt1 | contig 15136 bp, 17 predicted proteins | sample 23_EM_MG_FD_194515 | JGI IMG/M metagenome (GOLD analysis project Ga0307517, IMG submission 194515) | Populus trichocarpa ectomycorrhiza microbial communities from riparian zone in the Pacific Northwest, United States - 23_EM | ecosystem: Host-associated > Plants > Roots > Unclassified | place...
ACTGAAGCTTCTGCTTCACGTCGGGCTTGCCAACGATAGGAGGCTGGAAGACGATAAGTCGCGATCTTTAAAATCGTGTTGTACGCATACCTTTTCGACAAAAAGGGCAACACCTGATACAAAAAAAGTGAGCGGCAACGTTTTGATGTGGAATGAAAGGGTAAACCCTCACCATCTTTTACCGTTACATCTTTCTCAGCAAGAATTTTGTATACCAAAGCTCGAAACTCGGCAAGAACCAAGGTTTTCTTTAAAAAAATCATGGGTGATTCATAGAAAAAGGGACAGGGTAAACGGTAAACATACCCCACGCATCAAGGAACACCAGTCCGAGTCTTCGACAATTGCAATGTCAGCTGCTGGGGCCTACGAAATTAAATAAGGCCTCAATGACGCAGGTTGGACGACGAACAATTTCAAGAAGGATTTGCAAGAGGACAATTCCTGGATGAAAAATAACCTTCAAATCGGTTCAGCTGACAAGAACAAAGAAATTTGTTGTAATCGATTACCTCTTTTCGTTTATTAGCCGTGGGGGGCTTTCGAAGACGCTGGATGAATACCTCGAGATTCGCTCTCGGCCCATAGGCCGGAACAGATGGTACATAGTATATCGGAAGCTTGCGAACAGGTATTGCAGCAATGCCGTGGGTCCATGTCGGTTTGCTTAACGCAATTGAAATTCCACGAATAAAAAGTGTGCTCGGAAACTCCCCTGCTGCATTGCTTCCCTTCTCGTCGTGAGCAGCCAAAGAGGCGCCATAATTGGTATCAAAAAATCTTCCTTGCTTTGGGTCGTCAATGTAATGAAAAATAGTCGGTCTAACAAGTTCCGAGTCGTTTGGGGGAAACTGTGCGAGATCCCAGGTTTTCGCTCTATCGGTTCCGGTAATGACGAAAAGCGAGCTATTCACGTTGGGTTGAAGAAGTGGCGTATCGCTGTATTCGTTTGCATATTGATACCAGTCAGAGGCATGTTCCTTCAGGTATGGATATAAGGTGTAGGGTTCGGTAATATCTTCACGAGTAGCACCCTCTGGAAGAATGAGAAGGCCCCCTTCCCGGGCATTTGAAGTAAATACGACCTCACTGAACGGAAATGAAGCAGTCGAGATCTGAAGGAATAAAACTGGAAACGTACAGCGGTTGCTCGGAGATACGGGTACTAGTGATACCTTGACTGGTTAAAATACTGCCAGCAGCAATGTCGCCAGGAGACACCTGAATTTTCCACTCAGAAAAAGGGCGCTCTACAGGCTTGAAGTTGCGGGGCACAACGTTCTGCACAGGATGGTCTCGGGCATAGAAAATGTTAAACAAATAATCGAATCCACCTCTGCGGTCTAGACACCCAACATCACCGATACCAAAACCTTGTTCCAAGTGTGCTTTCGGTATCGATGTCGGTGCAGGGCGCCAGAGAGGAAACCCTCTTCCAACTGACATCAGGGATCTGCAGTATATGGCCGCTGGGTCGAAAGACGTCCTCACTGGATGGTACAAGGGGAATTGAGTATCAGGAATAGCCTGTCGTTGACCTAGACCCGAGCCTGGAAGGATGTGGAACAGTTGGTTTTAAAATCAGATGTTTTAATGAACATACCATGCCGAGAGCGAGTACTTCCATCGTCCTGTTTATCCATATAAAATCGTAGCGTCGAGTGCCCGTTTCTATGAATATGAGAACAAGAAAACCAATGAAAAGAAGAACAAGACTGACAGGACTGACAGGTGTGACGCCGGAACACGATTGGACGAGCCCTTTACGTGAGGACTTTGTTACTGATATACATAAATCCTTCCAACACAGCTGTTGCCCCCTTCCCTTAGCCTCAACCGTAAGATTCTCCTCATCACCAGAGTCGCTGATGAGACAATGTATGTGCATAAGTGCTGATGAAAATATTCCATTTTCGCTTACTCACCAATCTTCAGCAACCAGGTCCGGTTCTCCGTAGGGCTTTACACGTGTCGAGATGTCGAGATGTTGACAAAAGACTGCACACAACTTTGTAGAACGATTTCACCCTTACAACAAACTGGCAACACACAAAGTCATGACACCTTTAACCACGCCCAGAATTCCTTCAACGTAACCAACAACTACTATCCAAGTATGCGACTGCAACTTCTAATAATTTAAAATAAATTCCTGATAAATTTTCAGCATACCCTGAGAAATATCACCGCGGTCACTCCTTTAACCCGTTTCTCACTTCTGTTGCCGGTAAATACACACCTTCTATTGTGTAGTATGGATTAATATTTCCCTTGCAGAAGATTCATCGACAACGACAAAGGATCTTGAATTTTTCCGACATCGCCTGAGCGAACCTCTTCTGCAGAGCCCCTGTTCTCCCATTTCAGGTGGAATCAACCAAGTGGAAGGTAATTATTATACTAACTGCGACAAAAGATATTTTTATTTATGATTAACAGGCAGCCAGGACAATCGAATACCAGTCGCCTTGAACCCAGATGGAATCACTTTGGAAGGTAATTATTACGCGAGTGATAAAAAACATATTTATGGTCAACAGACAGGAATGCCCACCAGGACTATGAACAAAGCATCTCGTTGACTGTGAGTGTTTTCAAGAATGTTTGGGTCAGAGTTTTGAGTTCAGAACTATCTTCTGTTGTTCGCCATGGGCGTAGTCTGGAGCTAGCTCTTGTCAAGCATCAGTCTCTCGGGGTGAGGAAAATTGTTATCTTCGGCTAGTATTAATATTGTTGAAAAAGTTACACACCAAAGTGTGAAAACACGATCGATACTCTCGACAGTCAAGAATCTCAGCGTTCGGCTAAGACTCTGGTCAAAAAATCAACTCCCCAACTCGGAAGGTATGTGTATTTTCCCTTTGCTTCGACGTATTTGTTCATTAGATTAAAGAGCCGCAACTGTGGACCGAATTCAACATCGATGTAAGCATTATCTAAATTTACAACCCCTCAGAAAGCCAGAATAAGATTTCTTCCTCCAGGAAGTCAATAATTACATGCCAGAAGGGATGGACAAGAAGTTGAAGAATTACATGCGCTCACACCATTTAGGACCCAAAAATGCAATCCCAGTCTGGAATCCAAGCCCAATTCGGGGAGCCAATGTCAGAAGACGCTTAAGACTTGACGTTGGCGATGTGGGTACTTTTACCAGGCGAGGGGGTTTTCGAGTAGCGTTCAACATTTTGATGAACGAGAAAATCAACAAATTATGTGCTTACGATGTCCCCAAAAATTTCTCCCCCTTTAAGCCTTCCCTAACACGTGAACAAGTTAAGAGTTGTTTTATCAAGGACGACGGAATTACGATCGATCTGGATAATTGTGGCGCAATCCTTTGGGAAAAAACCAGGTGCTCAGAAGCTTTATCACATGGATTCACTAAAACACGCTGCGAATCTTCCGAGTCGGAGTGAGTTGTTTGACAGATATCTTCGTAGCTGTTCTCAACTATTTCCAGGCCGTTCACATCCCGGTATGATATCTCCCCAAAGTCAAATAACGACAAAAGAAGAGGATACATACACCTACCTCCCAGCCATATGATATACAGCCTTAAACCCGAGGGCTTAACGGCATACCTGTGCTTAACGGACACGGACTTGGATTGGCTCCAGTATTTGGACAGATTGTGGCACCGAGAGAAAGCCCCACCTATAATTATCACCTCTGTATGGGCAGCCAGAAGCTTTGCTTGTGCAACCTACAACATCCATCCTCCTAACATATCTGCCGTTGCACAAATCTTGACATCTGCAAAAGGGGATAGGATGTATTGGACTCAAGTGCCTGAAGGATTTGAAACGGCGTGTGCCCCACTGGATGATGGTTACGACGGGGATGATAAACTGAAATCTCAGGTGGAAGATCAATGTTTTGCAATTGAAGGATATGTTTTGAAGTCGAGGAAGGAGCTTTCGAAGATGCTTGCATTGCTAGTAACGACTTGAAAATATTCCATCTTAATTAACCCCCAGTATATGTCCTTACAACCTTCTGTTGTACTACCTTCACTATCAAGTGTATAATCTTACCTCTTCCATTGACCTTAGTATTTCATCGGTTAATTGTTTCCTAGCCTTAACAAGCTAATTGTTGGATTTGTTTGTCATTTTTCTTCGGGGTGGTGAGGCCGAGCAATTGATAATAGAACACAATTAAGAGGAAACCACGTTCCCTTATACACAAGTCGCAATCGTTTTTATCAGACACACTGAAAATCCCACTAACCATGAGTGGGTTCTGTGAGGGCGCGGGTGGAGGGAGTGAATCGAAAATTTCTATACAAATATGTTTGAGCACCCACTCTCCACGGAAACATCTCCTAAAGGTAAGGGTGCGAACCGAGGGGAAATGTCGGTGAGACATAGATGGATCATACACAGAACGACCGACACTATAACGGGCAATGTGCCCGAGGGGGGCAGGCTTGGCGTTGATCAAGAGAAAAAAAGGTCCAACAATATACCAACTGAGGCCAGCAAAGGTTCACAGAATTGAGAGTGATAGAAGGCAACGTTGGGGAGTGCCACCCGTGGTGTATATCTAGTGTTCGAGAACAATTTTTTAGTCACCAACAAGAGTCGTTCCTTTAAGGATACGACAAGACATCGAGAGCCAGCAACAGCGGTCTGAAATCACATTACTAAGTGTCGAGTCCGAAGAGACAACCCTGGTGCTTATCCAGCCCTAAATTTTGACGACACCACACGACGAGGGGATACAGGTGACAAATATCATCGGTCGACTAATCAACCCCAGGAACTTCAGGATGAATAAGATGATTAAAAACTACAACAAACAGGATGAGTTCTTACCATGCAAGATCGGACTGGCTCGTTTCATAGCCACGCATTCGGTGCAGTCTTCTCCGAATGAATGACAAGTTTATCCTTCTTAATCGATCTCATTACATCTTCGTACTGGCCCAGAAAAGACAATAACTGTGCATGGATGATATCAGAAAAAAACTCAGCAGTGTGGACATATAGGTCAATGCGCGGGATCGAAAGAGAAGCAGGTCCCAAAACCGCAAGGGGAGTAAAGTCGACTGTGTCGAATCGGGAGAAGGTGGGGAAACCGATATCGATGTCGAGGATTAGATGTCCGAGTCGAGGTGAGGAGATAAGAAGGTTTATGGCCTCGGCAGTGGCTAGGAGGGATGACACAACGTTTGCTTGTATCATGCATAATTTCATATTTCCACTGCCGTTCGGATGGTGAGTTGTTGAAGGATTTTTGGGATGTGCGATAATTCCGGCAAATGGTTAATGAGGCCTGAGGACTAGTCCATCCGTCAATAATGGAGTGATGCTAGAAACTGGTATCGTTTCAGTATAGCAGCGTGACTGATATGAAACCTTACACGGTGAATTCCTAAAGTCAATCTCCAATTCTTTCAAGGTTTCTGAACACACTCTTGGCAAGCAACTCTGGAAGCACCACAATAGATGACGACCCGCACTTCAACGACTGGAGTTCGTTGATATGGAGTTTGACCCAAGCCAAAATTGAAGAGGAGAGATACCGGGCGTCCAATGCGAGTGACTTCAGCCGAGGAAAGGGTGAATCCGCCGCCAAACTCAAATACTCCCGAAAGTGTAAGATGCTTGATGTTTTCGCAGTTGAAATTGGGAAATTGTTGCTGCGAATCTCCTTGACGGTGGGACCCTGGAGACTGAGCCAATCTTTCAATACAGCGTGGCACAAAGACTCATCCAAAATATGTTCGGGGATGGTGATCATGATGCACTCTAAGTCAGGAGATGTTTAACTTGGTCCAATAAGTTGGTACACGTCCTCCACTCCTGGAGAGTATTTAATTTAATTTGCAGGATTCGGACATAGTGTATAATGCGAGGTCTTTTAGAAACAAGCTCGGAGAGGCGTTTCGGTTCAAATGCGTCGTCGGGGTCGCCATCGGTTCGTACAGGGCCAATTTTGATGACTACATGGTGATACAGGTGTCTCTCGACAATTAGGTACAGCGCTGGATCCTTTGAACAGGCAATGAGAGTCTCCCGGTGCGATACCAAGTAGATGAAAACGTGGTTAGGATCTCGACGGACTTGAAGAATTGCATGGTCGTTGATGATGAATAGCCTGAGATGATCAATAACTATAAATAAAACAGTTTTCTGTTTTTATTTTAACTTGACTTCAAAGGTACTTAAGTAATCGCAGTCGTTTATTCTTTGCAGCCTTATACTTTATAATCCTGTTCAAACAAGGGGAAGTCAACCTCAAAAGCGCAGAGCGCAGCTCCTTCAAGTAACATACCACAAGGTCAGACCCTCCACTGGAAGCATTCGAAGACGCTCTTCCAATCAGCTTCTTCCTCTCTACTCTCACCCAGCCCGAAGCAATCACAATCATCATCAAGACACCAATCACGAAAACAGTCAAACCAGCACCCAAAAACCCAGCACCGACCGGACTCACATCCCCACCCCACCTCAACTCTTTCGTGTCCACATCTGCCTGCAGGAATTGACATCCGCGCGAATAAGTATTTCCGCAGAGCGTACACCATTCCGGTAAGGTTTCTATTCCAATTGGGGATAAATTGTCAATGAAGGTTTGGATGGGGACATCTCCAGAGGGCAACCCCATGATTCCGTAAGTGTTGTAGGATACATCATTTGTGCCATTCTTAAAGTTGAACCGGATAAAAGAGCCAGTTCCAGGCGATGTACGGACTTCGAGTGCGATTGATCCAGTAAAGTCCACTGGAGGAAAGATCAACACAAGCTTGATGACAACCCAGTGGGCACTCACCAACGCCAGCGAGGGAATTGGTGGCCTGAGCCACACCAGTGACGTTGAACAACGAAACGAAAGGCTTGTACGATGAGGCGGTGTAAGCGAACTTCAAGGGATCGGATGAATTTACGATACGCTTGATATATTCCGTGAAGGAGGGTGCTAAAGTCCGAGCGGCAACTAAAATCGCAGCGGTCAGCGTACTATACAATGAAATCCATGTCCTGTACAAACTGGTGCCAATGGATTTGGGGTTTGGGGAGCTAAACACGTGGTATTCGTGCCAGTTCGCCAGATCTCTCGCCTGTTGGAGGAATGTAGGGGGGAGGTCCCTTGCGAAAGTGGCGTTGTGAACCGATTGCACTGAAACGTAATCGTAGATCTGCCACACAAATCAACATGAAAAGTTTGACCAGATCGATACCTAGATGGCTCACGTTCCACTATCACAGAAACGGTCAAAATGGGGTCATAGGAATATAGTAGGAGGAACACACCATATTTTCAAATTTGGCAGGCCTTCCGCCAAGATACGGGGTGAGAGCGTGGAGGAAGTCGCTGGACGCCTGCGCTTTTTCTTTGAAAAAGGACGAGGCATACAGCTGTGCGGTCGCGTTGGTGAATGCCTGAGCACAAAACAGAGAGATGTGAGATGTATCGAAAGCGGTGACTTGCGATCACAAGCACTTTACAATCAGTCCAACCCTCCAAAGAAATATCGTTCTCAGGTTCAACAGATTCAACTAGATCAATCGTTTTAAACTTGAGGACTGATAGAATTTTGAACGACCTTACTTTGAACATACTGTTATGACTGAGATAAGGCAAATCATAAGGAGTCAAAAGTGGACACGAACCTGATACCCGCTCAACGGGCCCACCACGACGGTGCCGTTTGCGAGAGTTTCATTGTAAGCGGTGTTTGCTGGCCACAAGCCCTGCATCGCGGACAAGGCAGAGTCATATATCACACTTCCCTCTCCTCCAGCATCGGCCCTGATAAGAATTTGATGTGGGTCCAGCAAGCCTAGTGAAATGTTTTGAATGACATGAGGAGATGAGCTGTTTAGGTATCTAGAGCGGAGGTATTGTCCAAGTTGGAATGCCTGCTGGTTCCCCAGAGGAGTGATTTCCGTGTTCGAAGGGGTGTATGTATGTGCATCTTGGTAAAAGCCAAGTCTGTCACCATGACGCATCATAACGATCACACCAAGCACCTGAGAGTCGCTCATCGTGAAGTATATCGATGGGGACTAGGGGTCCACGAAAACGTGCACTCTTATAGTTTTGTCCGTGAGACCCAAAGGGTCAGATGGAGGTCCTACATTGAACAGATGTCAGCTCCATCTTGCCAGTACATATAACAAACGAATCCGGGACCGCATGGTAGACATTGAAATCCGTATCAGCAGATCGTTGGGGGTTGGCTGGCGGAGTGTTGAATTTAGAGTAATATCCGCATCGAGCGACAGTGCAAAAAACAATTCATCTCGTTTGTATTACTTATCGAGATGGTACAAAGTAGTAGTATTACATATGTTTATACCTGCAGATGATGTTTTATCGTTGCGAATACATTACAATACACCTTGTGAATACGTTGAAGTTAAGAAAACGGACAGGACAGCTGACAATCTGAAAAGGAGCGATAAATTATGCCTTTGAAAGTCGAGGTGAGCAAGGAAATAGCGAAAGGGATGGCTCGCTTCGATAGAGAAAATCCTATTTATCTTTCCTTCGCTTCACCTTCACACCTTTCGTTGTGTCCGACATTACCGTCGCACCATCAAAGTCGGCGATGGTCTCCGATTTTCTTTTCTTCCCTCCAGCACCCTTTCCCGTGGTACTGGCATTAAAGGGCGCCGTACCGAGATTGGCGGCAGGGCTACTGTCAGCATCAGAAGTTCCAGCCATCGTAATATCGGGAGAAACCTGCCTCAACGGCTGCACTGGACTGGCCGTCGTATCCGATGACGCCGTGGGTGTATGCGCATCATCAAGAAATGCGGCACTGAAATCGCTCATACCACCATAGTCCATACCTGACCCAGTTCCTGGGTTGGAGTTGCTCAAATCAGGAATATGCACAGGGCTGGTGGGGACGCTCGATAGGATATTGAAGAGCGAGTCAAAGTCAAAATCTGCGTCGATCGTTGGATTCGTTGCATGCGAGGGGTCAATTCCCCCTGTTGTCTCATTCATCTCGCTATGAATTTGGTCTATCCCGTCAAGTATAGCTGGGTCCAAACCGAAATTTTGAATGAGAGAGTTAATGGATGTGTCCACGGCGCTGACGCCCTTTTCGATTTCTTCCGCTGCTTGCCACTGCTTCTCCATTCTTTGTTCGTGGGCTTGTTGTCCTGAAGGTAGGACCGAATGTGTGGCGTCCGCGGGCAGTTGGGGTTCATACTGATCGAAGGAAATCAGACCATCGACAATTGGCAGATGGGTAAGAGCAGGATTCGTTTGTGAGAAATCGAAATGCGGCTGATATTGAGTTAAGCTAGTCGCACTGGGGTCGACTGTTTCGCCGGGCGCTGATGGAGGAGGGTCTGCGATGATCTGCGCAGCAAGAGAAGCGAGAAGAAGTTGAGTTTGAGAAGGCGATAGTTGATTGAGCATATTGTGGATGCGGGAATCAAATTCAATAGTCGTTGGTGAACGGTTCGGAGTGACCGCACGTGAGATTTGTTTCCCTTGCTGTTCATCCTGCTGTTCCTGTGATTCCGTAGATACTGTTTTTCCTTGTTGTTGAGGTAAGACAATCGAATCGCCATTGGGTTTTTCGACTTTAGGATCCACTCCTGGCGTAGGCGAAGGAACTGATATTGGTGGTTCTGTTTTTGCATTCAATCAGCAAGAGCAATAAGACTGCAGGGTTTGCCTAGCTTACCGTATTGCATTATAGTGTCCAATTCTGTAGGGATCTCAGTTAGTTCCTCAACCATGCTTTTGGTTGGGTCCCGTTTCGCATCCTCGATCATCAGTCTCATTCGTCTCCGCGAACCACTGGTAGCGTCATCAACCTCATCCTGATTTCCCTGTCCGACGCCGACGCTCGGAGTCGCAGGGACACCCGCACCAGCCGTTGGATGATTCCCGAACACCCCAGCAAGAAATTTCACAATCCTGTTTATCGTATCCTGTTGTTTCTGGTGCCGTGTCCGCATTACGTGAGTGTCTTGCCACAAAAGCTGATTTGAGCGCTTCAATTCGTTCAAATCAGCAGAGATCGTCGTTTGGTGTCTCTTTATTGCACTGATCCCGGTGACAATGGATTGTATATCGAGTACTTGACCGTTGGACAATGTTGCTGTGTTCCCTGGTGTGCCCCCGGTAGTCATGTTTGGCGATCCAATTAGTCCAACACCATTGGTCCCATTTTGCAGCTCTATAGCTGGTTCGTCGCCTTGCTGAGCTGCTTGCTTTTTTCGTTGGATGAGACATAGTAGATCAGGCTGGCCACGATGAAAATTGGCATGTGCGAAATTCCAGAATTCGGTATCAGTATCGCTCTTGAGCACACCTTGTTGAAGATGTGGAATCTTATGAAACCCGTACATGTTGAGTTGCCGTACAAATGAGCTAAAGTTCCTATGCTTGAACCACCTGCCTAGGACTTCATGTGCGAAGCGCTCGTGGTCGAGAACTATAGTAGCCAAACTTAGATTAATGAAAGGACAAGTGAATTGCGATCCAACTGACCAAAGAATGAATCTCCTGTTTCCGACCATCGAATAAGTTCTCCATTGTTTGGGTCATTGACCATCCTTCGAAAAAGAAACTTAAAAACCTGAAAAATAGGTAAAGAAATCGAGTCAAGGTACACGTACTCATACAACTTTTGCAAGAAGGCTGGAACCACCTGCCGTGCAGCTTTTGAGATGTGACTGGACGTCGACGGGATTTTATGTGGTCTTGTAAGCGCGACTTGCTGATCTGTAGCCATTGCGAGGCAATACTGTTGAAGACAGACATGGCTTTGCGATTCCCATTACGCACATATCATCGGCGCGGGAAGCCCCAACCACACAACTACAAACCTACTTTATGAAATGCAATTAGACATTGCTGCAACATTGCTGTTTCCCACTTTTCGCTTATCAGCCACTTTTGTTCCGACCTCACGGAGAGCTAGCTCTGGACAACTGTTCTTTTTTCGATTGGGATCATGGATGTCTTCTGGACGTGAGATCACGTCATTGCGTCGGTAGTTCTGCGCTGTGGCGACTACACATAGGATGCACTCCAATCGTCCTAGACTCTTAGGTCTGCTTCAGTACTTACGAACTGTCGACTTGGAGAACTTCATCCAGTCTCACTCTCTCTCTTCGCTGCAATTTTTGCGAAGTGGAAGGATCTCTCAAGAGAGAAATGTACCTTGATCATCGTTTATTATTTCTCTCCCGGCTTTGGGCTGGATTCAAACGCTATGGCTATTGACTCCGTGGCACCACCGTGGCACCAATGGAGCAGCCACAATAACCACATCGTGTTGACATGATTTCTCCATTCACCGGCGAAATGTGGTCAGTGACCCGAGTATTCCCCTTGGTATCTACCAGAGGAAGAACGAAGAGGCGTAGAGATCGATCGACTTGATGCATGTACATCTTGTTTGGTTTTCCGGTTTTTATAAAGGTTGTTGGTGGCCCCCACTTGGCTTCTGGTTTCCCTTCAAAGGCCTGACATGGCACCCTACTTCCTACGAAACCTCATCCCTCGCAGGGAACGAGTACAAAACTCAAGACCGTTTTTGGAAGTAGTGAGGAGTATCACCTTGCTTCAGTGGGCGCAGTTCTTTTCGGGGTAAGCTTTCCCAAGCAACTCTTGGCTTCACTCTTGGATATATACCCATTCGAAAAGGTGGATTTCATGGACATGTGATGCGATCGATTTCTTCTCTGTCGCTCTGAGTGTCCCTGCTCTTGAGAAAGAGTTTAAAAAGGATGCCTCTGAAATTGTGCGTTATTATTTGTCTCGGCCAATTGGTTCACCCAATCTCTCATTGGTTCCAAGACACAATCTATCACCATGACTCTCCTTTTCCGATCTGTAGGTGCTGTGAGTGTTTCTTCTAATTTTATTGACGAGGTTCACTGAAGGCAGGGTTTCAGGTAATTTTTGGTGTGCTTTCCGATCGCTACGGTCGCAAATGGCCTCTCGTCGCCAACTTGCTCCTCATCGCCAGCCTTGAAATCGGAGTCGGTTTCTGCCGGGACTTCACTACATTTATGGTACTTCGATCCCTCTTCGGTGTCGGCATGGGTGGTATCTGGGGTATGGCAGCATCAACGGCACTTGAAAACCTCCCTGTCGAGTTTCGTGGTATCGCAAGTGGTGTCATCCAGCAAGGTTATGCTGCAGGTTACTTCATTGCCGCAATCCTCAATCTGTTCCTTGTTCCCAAAGTTAAAGTTGGTTGGAGGGTTCTGTTCTACACTGCTGCTGGGATTTCTACCTTTTCTGCTACTCTCAGAGCTTTACTTCCAGAGAGTGAGGTCTTCTTGAGGGCGAAGGCAGCAGAAAAGGAGAAAGGAGGTGCATCTAAGGACAAGACGAAAACCTTCTTTAAGGAGATTAAGGAAATGTTGAAGACGCATTGGCTTCTCTGCATTTACGCTGTGTTGCTTATGACTGGTGAGTTTCTTTTCATCCACATGGGCTGCTTCTTTATCTCAATTCACGATATCAATAACGATATTCTACAGGTTTTAATTTCCTTTCTCATGGATCTCAAGTATATTTCCTTCGATTCCTTCGAACGTTCAATCCGCTGAGCCTCATTCAAAGGACCTCTACCCAACATACCTCCAAAAGTCCAAGAACTTCTCAGCTCACGATGCCTCTATCGCAACTATCATCGGTAACTGTGTAAGTTCACAACTTCTCGGCGCGTCCGGTTGAAATGACACCTTCATCTCTAGGGCGCAATAACGTGTGTTTCTGGCGTTTTGATGAATACCTAACCTGATCTCTGTGTAGAGGTGGTATCCTTGCCGGATGGCTCAGTCAGCACATTGGACGGAGGTTGACGATTGTGTTTGTACCTGGTTTTCTCCTGATTATCCTGTGCTTAACCCTCCTTGTCTAGTATTTTCGTCTTACTCGTCGGATGTACGGTTTCTTCTATCCTCACTTCGTTCTCTCTTGAGATTATGACCATCTCTAGTCTTTATCCCCCTCTGGATTTTACCAACAACTTTCAACGCTCTTGCCGCTGGCGCATTCTGCATCCAGTTCGGTGTTCAGGGTGCATGGGGTGTTGTAAGGTTTCTCAATCAAGAGCTCCCTCCATTGTTGTTTATCTATCAACCTGGTAGATCCCGATTCAACTAGCTGAAATGTCCCCTCCCGCCTTCCGTGCTACTTTCCCTGGTGTTTCATATCAACTCGGAAACGTGAGTTCTGCTCGTTCCAGTCATTAACAACACTACAGAATTATATCAGATGATATCTTCGGCTTCCGCCCAAATTGAAGCGAGTAGGTATCCATTTGTCCACGGACACAACCTTTTTTTTTAAAAAAATCTTAGTCGCTGGCGATCACTGGAAAACAACCGTCTTGAGGGCCGGTGTGCCCGTCGTTGTGCCCGACTATGCCAAAGTAGGATCGAATTTTTTTTTTCTTGTTCCCTTTCTTATCTGCCTAACCAGGTTCAAGGCCTCCTCATCGGTTGTGTGGCCGCATTTGTGATATTCATCACTGTTATTGGACCCGAGTACGTTTGATTCTTTCGTTCTGCGTTTTCGCTTGTTGAACCTTGCTTTCATCAGAAATCACGGTTCACACTTTGAAGCTCATAAGACCGCGTTTGAAGAGGGTGCTGCCCGGGATGATGATGCTATAATCGAGGAAGTTTATCTGAATGACCTTTCCGACTCTAAACAGCTCAAGTTGGAGAAAATGTAATTTCTGTGGTTGTGTATCTTACTGCCTTGTTTTCTTTTTCTTTATATCCACCCTGTATTAATTGGTAGAACTGTTAATCACCTTTGTTAGAAACGAGGGGTATATGATATAAAGTTCACTTTGGATCTATTACATACCAACTGAATTTTTCACCTTGCAGCATCGAGTTGAAAACGACCGACGCAACCTCAAGACCCACACACTCTGATAATCCGGGCCAATCTTAAAATCACCACTGCGGGGCTGATAATCTTCTCTAGTAAGATGGGACACCTTGGAGATATTCGGGGACGCAGGATAAGGAGAGAAATTGCACGGGAGTTTATCGAATAGCGCCTCGTTTGCTTCCGCAGATAGGAATATGTTGAAAACACATCAAAGGCGTCGGAGATACTGAGCTTTTGGAGAGATTCGGATGCGTTGAGGGCGGGGGACGGTGACCAGTGTATTGTGGATAGCGAGTATAAAACTCTTGAACTAAATTGGAGAAATGATTATTGGACTGTGACTGCACATTTGCGCTGCATAGGTGAGTATTTGAATTTCTAGAGAACAAAGAAAAGCGTTCATGCTGTAATACAATCGATTCCATGATCAATACAGTAACCACTTCTCCCTGCCAAGATCTGACATACTTTCCAGTCTGCAATCCCCCTACGGTTCCGCCGAAAGCTATTTCCGCGCTCTTCTACCCACCGCCAACGGCTTCCCCATTTTCGATGTAGTCGGCGACTGGGATCGCACTCCGTTGCATCTCAAGCGCGGTCAGACCTTGGAGTTCTCAGTCATGATGGAAATTTCACGCTCGGATGATCCTGTTCACGCCAACGAGACACCTCCTGATTTTGAGCCCTTGTCTGCTCCAGAAATAACACGGAAGCCAAACCATTTCACTCCTGGTACGGTCATCGTTAGCAACGTCACTCGATCCAAAGTTCATTTTCCAAAACTTTCAATTCTCATTCATTTATTAGATCTTACTTCAGTTCGCGAAGGGGGCATTCTCGTTCTTCCAGACGGCGCCTCACGCGAGGACTACATTCCAAATCCATCCCGCTGGTACTCCCACATCTACGAGGTTCAGCCCAAACCCTCGCCACCTCATCACCGGATGCGACAAAACCCAACCTCTCTCCTGCGTCGCCATCCCCAAAGCCTCACAATCAGCAGGAGCCAACGTCGAGCTCAGATAACAACAATTCGGCTCAACCATGGTGGACCAACGATAACGCCAGATCACCGCAGAGAAGAATCCGGGTGCTTGTTATGCTGTGTTTCTCAGGGGGATACGTATCGGATTGAACCACCGTGAATGGGCTTCGAATTTAGAGCCTACGCAAAAGGATTTATTATAATATTTTGTCATGGGCTGGACTTGCTCGAAGGTTTGAGATGCGATTTGGTACGCGGTCCACGTCCCTTCCTCGGAGATGGGAGGTAAAGTAGAAATTTACGAGG
>Ga0307517_10008099_pt1 | contig 15133 bp, 12 predicted proteins | sample 23_EM_MG_FD_194515 | JGI IMG/M metagenome (GOLD analysis project Ga0307517, IMG submission 194515) | Populus trichocarpa ectomycorrhiza microbial communities from riparian zone in the Pacific Northwest, United States - 23_EM | ecosystem: Host-associated > Plants > Roots > Unclassified | place...
GCGCAGCAGCTGGTGCATGTGCGGGGACCCCAGGGCGTAGAGGATGTCGGCGGCGGTGACTGGGTCCAGGCCGTCGCGCAGTGCGCTGCCGGTGTGCAGCCGCTCGGTGAGCGCGAGGTGGACCCGGTGGGTGGCGTCGGCGCAGCCGCCGGCGCCGGCGCGCATGCCCGCATCGGCGCCCGCCGCCTCGACGCTGACCATGACGCGGTGATCTCGGGCTGGTCGCCGATGGTGGCCACTCCGAGGGTGATTCGCGGGCAGTTCGCCCAGCGCCCGTCCTATCGTGTACCGCTGCCGTCCGCCCCGGGACGTGTGCCGGACGCATACAGGGTCATGCTGGACGCCGAGTTGAGCAAGGCGTTCGACGTCTGGTCCGGCTATTTGGACGCCCAGGTCCGTCCCGACTGAGCTCCATGTTGGAGTCGGCCTGAGCGGCCGCCGCCGAGGGCGATCTCGTAACCGCGCGAGCCTTGGTGGCGGACATGTGTGACGACGCCCGTGAAGCCGCCCTTCTCTGGGCTCCCACGCCACCCCGCCCCCTGCGAGGCGGACCGGCATCGCGACTACGCCAAGGACACACTGCCGCGGGTGCTTGGCGGTGAAGTCGAGCTGGACGAGATGACGATGGCGGCGAGGACGTGTAGTTGCCGTCAGTCCGCTGGTCGTGTCTTCAGCGCCGGCCGCAGTCGCGTCGGCGGCGGCCGGGGCGGCAAGTCCGCGCTCGGTCATCATCATGCCGATCGCGGCGGCGAGTCCGAGCGGGTCACTGCCGTCGCGCCGCACCACCTTGCCGATCTGCCGCTTGGGCTTCTCCTTGCGGCGGCCGCCGTTCTTCCTCGCCGCCTCCCGGGCGGGGCTCGGGCTCGGCGTCCCGCTCGTACCGCTGTCGATCTTCGCCTTCTTCCGCTTCGTGATGGGCGTCCAGCCCTCCGACCAGTGCCCTGAGCGGGCGGCGAGACTACCGCGGCGCCTTCGAGGGCGGCTGCGAGGCGCCCGTGATCGCGGCGAAGAACCGTTCCAGGCGCGGTTCGCCGGAGTTGTCGAAGACCGTCTCGGGTGGTCCTTGGGCAAGAATGCGGCCTTGGTCCATGAAGACCACCCAGTCGGCGACCTCGCGGGCGAAGCGCATTTCGTGGGTGACGACGACCATGGTCGTGCCGTCGGCGGCGAGTTCGCTCATCACCGACAGGACCTCGCCCACGAGCTCGGGGTCGAGGGCCGAGGTCGGTTCGTCGAAGAGCAGCACGCTGGGGTCCATTGCCAGGGCACGGGCGATGGCCACGCGCTGCTGCTGGCCCCCGGACAGCTGGTGGGGGTACTTGTGGGCGTGGGTGTCCATGCCGACCTTTCGGAGCAGTTCCCGTGCCTGGCGTTCGGCAGCCGCCCGGTCGTCGTGCAGGCGTTGCTGGAGTGGGGCGAGTGTGATGTTCTGCAGAGCGGTTCTGTGGGGGAAGAGATTGAACCGCTGGAAGACCATGCCGATGTGACGGCGCTGGGCGGCGAGTTCACGGTCCCGGCCGCCCATGGGCCGGCCGTCGATCTCCACACTGCCGTGGTCGGGCCGTTCCAGGTGGTTGAGGGTGCGTACGAGGGTGGTCTTGCCCGAGCCGGAGGGACCGATGACGGCCACCACCTCGCCGCGGTGCACATCGAGGTCCACCCCGTCCAGGACGGATACCGGGCCGAACGACTTCCGCAGGCCCCGGGCGTGCACCACCGCCTCGCCCTCGTGCGCGGTGCGGGCCCGGGTGCGCACCGGCACGGCGGGGACCCCGCCCTCCGGGGCGTCGCCGGCGGTGGCCTTCGTACGGCGCCTTCGGACGTCGAGGCGGCGTTCTGCCAGGGCTCGGAGGCGGTCGAAGGCGGTGACCAGCATGACGTAATAGACCGCGACGGCCAGCAAGGTCTCAAGGACCAGGAAGTTCTGGGTGTAGAGGCGCTGGCCGACCAGCAGCAGCTCGGCCAGGGAGATGGAACTGACCAGCGAGGTCAGTTTGAGGATGCTGATGAACTCGTTGCCCAGCGCGGGAAGCGCGACCCGGAACGCCTGCGGCACCACCACGTGCCGTTGCACGCCCGCGTAGGGGATGCCCAGCGCCTGCGCCGCCTCGCCCTGGTCCTTGCTCACGGCCAGCAGCCCGCCACGGTGGATCTCAGCGATGTACGCGGTCTCACTGAGCACGAGCGCGACCAGGCCCGCGGCGAAGGGGCTCGACAGCAGGAGCCTGAGGCCGGGGAAGAGCTGCGGCGAGTTGTAGACGAAGATCAGCAGTACCAGCAGCGGCAGACTGCGGAAGAACCAGACGTACGCGGAGGCGAGCAGCCGCAGCGGACGCAGCCGCGACTGCTGGGCGAGGGCAACGAGCAGGCCCAGCGCGGTGGAGATCACCCAGGCGGACACGGCCAGCTCGACGACGAGCAGTGCCGCTCGCCACAGGTCGGCATCGGCGAACAGGCCGATGGTGTAGTGCCAGTCGAAGCTGCCCATGATCAGCTCTCCTCGGCGCGGCCGAGGTTGTACTTCTTCAGCAGCTTGGCGTACGTGCCGTTCGTCTTGAGCTTGTCCAGCGCGGCGGTGAGGGTCTTCTTCAGGGCGGTGTCACCTCGCTTGACCGCCAGCCCGGACTGGACGGGGTAGATCAGGTCCTGGCTGGAGATGGTGAGCCTGCCGCCGGTCTTGTCGGCGGCGGCCTTGGCGACGGCGCCGTCGGTGACCTGGGCGTCTACCTGGCCGGACAGCAGCGCCTGGGTGCCTTCGGGGTCGGTGCCGAACTCGCGCACGTCGACGGCCTTGCCGCCCTTGGCCTTGCACTGCGTGCTCGCCTCGCCGCGCAGCTTCTCGACGATCTGCCCGCCCTTGATCACCGCGACGGACTTTCCGCACAGGTCGGTGACCACGGCCGGCCGGTAGCCGCCCGAGGCCTTCACCACGATCGAGTTGCCGGTGGTGAAGTACGGGATGAAGTCGACCTGCTTCTTGCGCGCGTCGGTGATGTACAGGTCGGACGCGATCACGTCGAAGTGGCCGGTGCCGAGCCCGGCGATGAGCTGCTCGAAACGCGTGTCGACGAAGACGGTCTTCAGCCCGGTTGCCTCGGCCAGAGCGCGGGAGATGTCCGGGTCGAAGCCCGCCGGGGTCTTGCCGTCCAGATAGGCGTACGGGGGATACGTCAGGTCCGACCCCACAGTCAGGGTGCCGGCGGTCATGGTGCCCGAACTGTCTGCCCCGGCGGCCGAGGAACTGCTCGAACAGCCGGACAGGGCGAGGAGCACCCCGACGGCCCCGAGGGCCGATGTGGAGCGGATGAGAGCGGGGACGGTCACGTGCATGAGGGGGCCTCTCGACCTGGAGACTGAGACGGGCAGCGAAACTGTTGAACAATCTGGCTGCTGATGATGGTGACGCGTCGGTGTTTCAGTCAAGTAAAAGGTCGAAATCTCCTGGATACTACCCATGAACCATGCCTCTGTTTTGTTCAACAGATCGTGCGCTAGGGTGGGGCCATGTCGACTCTGAACAGCGCGGCCTCCACCGGGCGGCCCGTCCTGGTGACCGACGTGCTGCGTGAACGCATCGTCGAGGGCGAGCTGCTGCCCGGCACCCCGCTGCGGGACGTGGCGCTCTCCGCCGAGCTCGGGGTGTCCCGCAACACCCTGCGGGAGGCCCTGCGCACCCTGCACGACGAGGGCCTGGTGGTGCAGCGGCTGCACAAGGGCACAGCGGTGAAGACCCTGTCCGCCGAGGACGTGACGGACATCTACATCGCCCGCCGCACGCTCGAACTCAGCGCCGTCGACGCGAGCCCGCTCGCCCCGGAACCGCTGCTCGACGCGATGGAGGCCAAGGTCGCCGCCGCTGAGCTCGCCGTCGACGTCGAGGCGTGGGACAAGGTCGGCACCGCGTCACTGCGCTTCCACCAGTCGCTGGTGGCCCTGCTGGGCAGCGCCCGCCTCGACGGCTTCTTCCGGGTGACAATCGCCCAACTGCGGCTGGCCTTCGCCGTCATGGCGGACCAGGGCGCCTTCCAGGCGCCGTGGGTCGCCCGCGACCGCGAGATCTGCGACCTGCTCCGCGGTGGCCGGCGCACGGACGCCACGGCCGCACTGCGGCTCTACCTCGACGACTCCGAGCGGACGGTGCTCGACGCCGTACGCGCCAACTCCCGTACGACCCGTACGACAACGGCAGCGAAAGGCAAGCGATGACCTCCCGCACAGCGTCCGCGGCAACCGCGGCGTCCAAGGCGGCAGCCGCCTACCAGGCCACCCAGGGCGGCGCTCTCGACGTCGACCGCGCCTTCTACGACCGATTCGCCGGGGTGGGCCACGAGCTCGTGGACTCCTTTGAGATCCCGATCCGCTCCGGCCGCGCCTGGACCGTCCCCCAGGGGCACCTGTGCAGGATCGTCACCGTCGAGGGCCCCCAGGTCGGAGACCTCAACGTGTGGAACCTCCACGACCCGCGCGAGCGCATGTGGGCCGCCCGCACCCGCCAGCTGCAGCGCGCGCACATCTCCACGTACGACCGGATCTGGTCCAACCTGCCCTTCCTGCGCCCACTGCTCACCGTCACCGCCGACACGCTCGCGGACTACGGCGTGGACGCCGACGGCGGACGCGTCCACGACCTGCTGGGCACCCGCTGCGACCCGTACGTCAACCGGATGCTCACCGGCGAGGACTTCGACTTCCACTGCCACTCGAACCTGGTCCGGGCCGTACTCCCGTACGGCCTCACCGAGTTCGACGTGCACGACGTACTCAACGTCTTCCAGTGCACCGGCCTCAACGACGACGACCAGTACTTCATGAAGGACTGCCCGGCGCGCCAAGGCGACCACTTCGAGTTCTTCGCCGAGACCGACCTCCTCTGCGCCCTGTCCACCTGCCCCGGCGGTGACCTGTCCGTCCCCCTCTGGGGCCCGGACGCCCGTGACCCTCTCGACGTCTGCCGCCCCCTCGGCATCGAGGTCTACCGTCCCGACCCCGCCCTGCTGGACGGCTGGACCCCGCCCCGCAGGGCCGCCTACCGCAACCTCCATGGCATGCGTCGGCCCGAATTCATCGAGGCCGCCGGCTGACCGCAGCGACTGCCTCCGGTGGCCCGCTGCCCCAATCTCGCCGCTCTTTACCAGCACATCGGCGTATTCGCCACCACGGCCGAGGTCGGTGGCTGCGGCCTGCCGTGTGACGGAGCACGTCAGCTTGCAAGCGAGTCGCCGGTGACTCTTTGTACGACGGTTCGGAGGAGCTGTCCTGTCCCCGTGAGGTGTCGGCAGTCCGGCTCTTCTGGAGGGCTGACAGTGGAGGTCGCGGCAGGCACCCGGCAGGCCGTTGTCACGAACTACGCTGACGTCCCCCTTCCAACACAGTCCAGGGAGCAGCGTGCCGCCGTCCTTCGCCCACCAGATAACCAAGTACAACCCCGCCGACCGCGACGAGCGCGGGCACTACAACGGCGCTGAGGACACGGTGAGCGACCACGGGCCGGTCGAAGCAGCCTACTTGGAGGCGATCGCCGCCTTCGCACAGGAATCGGGCATTGACCGGCTGGAGATCCGCGAACCGGAGGTCACCGGCTTCGTTAACTTCGGCCTGGAGGCGCCGGTTGACGGACACGGCCTCGCTGGGCTGTTCCCGCCGGGCCTCACCGGCTACTACGACGGTGCCGAGGTCTCAGTCCCGGTCGCGCTGGAGCTGGTCCGGGCCATGCTCCGCGACCAGGGCGCCTGGTGCCGGCTGGAGCAGCAGGACACATTCACCGTGCACGTCGGGTGGGATCAATACCTGTACGTCGGCAGCGACCAGCCCTGCGAAGCAGCCGTCGCCCGGACCCGCGAGCTCGGCCTGTTCGCGGAACCGATCACGGCCTCGCCCTACGCCGCAGACCTTGAGGAACCAGAGGTGACACAGGCTGCGGACGAGGAGTTCTGGGAACAAGTACGCGCAGAACTGGCCGCACCGCAGACGCTCCTCCTGGAGGAGACCTACCTCCGCAACGCCACCCGCTGGCACCGCCTCACCGAGAACAACCTCGACAGCGTCCGCGCCGTGCTCGGCCCACGCGCGCTCCTGACCGTCTGGCCCGACCTCACCCCTGATGTCGATGCGGTCCTTGCCGCGCTACCCGAGGACGAATCCGTGGACTTCGTCTGGGAGGCGCCGAACGGAACGATCCGGCACGTGAACGTCGACGAGACCCACCGCCAACAGCTCACCACTTTGGTGGCAGGCGCGAGGGCGGCCTGCTCCCTGCCTCTGGCCCTCGAAGAACGCCACCCACTGTTCCAAGTTGCTCTACCTGACGGTGACGGCGTGCTGCGCGCCAGGTGGTGACCTGGTTCTCCATGTCCTGACGTTCAACGGCACGATCATCGAGACTGGCACCGACTCCTACTGCCTCGCCACCACCCGAGCCCGAGCCGAACAGGGCGCTGCGGGCTGACCTTGCGCCCTGATCTCGAAGGCGATGCCGGCATCACTGGTCGATCGATTCGACATCACCTCCTCATAGAGGAGCCAAAGTCCTTGCACGGCACGCTCTCGGCATATCTCCGGAAGATCGAGTCCATGTCCCGCGGACGCAAAATCTGTGCCCTCGCCAGCCACAAGGCACCGGAGGAGGTCGAGGAACCACCCGCGAGCTGCCGGTGCCAGCTCGTCCGCGAGGGCCGCCAGAGCAACGGACGTCACCGCAGGAGAGGGCTCCCACAAGACCGCCGGAGACCAGACGTGCTCTTCGAGACTGACATAGCTCGGCTCCTGTGGACGATCACGTAATTCCCCAGCCGTTCGGTCACGTAATTCCCCACCTTTTCGGTGGGGACGTGTCCGGTGTGAGGGGTCATCGTTGACTGGTCAGTGGCCTCTGGCGGACTCCGACGTCACGTGTCAGTGCCTCCTGCCAGGATGCGCGGATGACCTCAACGGACCGCCCGCTCGCCGTCCCTGACGATCAGCCGCGGGCCCACCTGCTGGAGCTGGTCGGCGCCATCGAACCGTGGGACGACCTGGAGCACACCCATCTGAAGGCCGCCACACAGTGGATCGCCAGCGGAGCCCCGGTCTACCGGGTGCACAAGCCGGATGTTCCGGCGATGCACTTGGTGAGCTACTTCGTCGTCCTTGACGACTCACGCGGGCAGCTGCTGCTCGTCGCGCACCGCAAGGCGGGCCTGTGGCTGCCGGCCGGAGGACACGTCGAGCCGGGGGAGGACCCGTGGGACGCGGTGGCCCGCGAATGCCGTGAGGAGTTGGGCATCGAGGCCGTGGCATCGCCAATCACCGGCGAGCATCCCCTCTTCCTCACCGTCACCCGAACCCGGGGGCAGCGCGCACACACCGACGTCTCGCTCTGGTACCTCCTCAACGCCGACGCCGACACCATCACCTCCTACGACCAGGGCGAGTTCGACACAATCCGATGGCTGACCGACGACCAGGTACTCGAGGAGTCGCACGAGCTGCTCGACCCCCACATGCACCGCTTCACCCGCAAGCTGCAGCCCGCCCGGACCAGGAGGCATCGCCAGTAGCCTCCTCCAGCTGTCCCAGCTGTCTGCGGCACGCTCACGTCCGCCGTCCCCATGGGGAGTCGTGACCGCGAGGGTGGGGAATTACGTGACGCTCAAGCCCTCGGATGTGGGGAATTGCGTGACCGCTGACAGCTCCCGCTCGGGTCCACGACCAGCAAGCCGCAGCAGGTCCTGGGCAAGGTGCTCTGCAGGGTTGCCGCACCCGCACAACATGCCTTTCCAAGGCTGCCGGGCAATCTCCATCTCGATCAGTCGCATAGCTCCCGGACCCTAGACACACCTGAGAAGCCACGAAACATCGAGTGCTGTCAAAACTCGGTTCTGGCACAGATCCTGGACAGTGGTCACGGAGGGTGACAGCTTCATTCGATTGCAGCGAGGAGCGGCGACCTCGGAGATCGTCAGCGTTCACGCATTCTGGTCCACCACCAGCGCGCCGTCGCCCATTCGTTGTAGTTGGGTTCCGGCAAGGTGCGGCGCTCGAATTCCTCATCGATACGCGTGATCAATCGGCCCAAGTCCCGTTTAGCTCCGGGCGGAAGGTACAGCATCGCCCACTCCAGGTCATCACGGGCATCACCCACCCCGGGCGAGTCAAACGCGGAGGCGTCCAGGTAGCGTCCGGGCTCCTTGAAAACCCACTCGAAACACGAGAGTGCCTTGGCGACCGCGTTGGGCCACATCGCCTGGTCTTCGACCCGGCGGATCGCTGCACGAGTCCGCGCGGAGACACCGGGGACCCTCAGAACCGGATGCTGCCATCGTGGCCGCCACCGCTCTGCACGGACGGCCTTGGGACGCCTACGCGGCATCGCCCTTTCGGATCAACATGAGGCCATCCTGCCACGGCTGGGCACCTGCGTGCGCTGGCTATAGGCCGGCCGCATCAGGGGTTTCTACTATCCGGTTCTCGCGCAGCTCTTGTGGAACATCGCGACGTGTTACTGGAGAAGGATCATCTTGCGGAGCAGTTCGAAGCCGACGCGGCCGTAGAGCTGCCGCCTGGTCTTCTTGATGCGGTTGACAGCGCCCTCGATACTGCCGGAGCTCCAGTCGAGAGTGAGCCCCGCTGTCACGGCGTCGAGGTCTCGGAGCAGGTGGAGTGCGAAGTCGGTGAGGCCCGGCAGCTGGCTGGCGTCGACTGTGTCGATCCAGGTGGGGAGTGCGGAGCCAAGGCCGTTGGTGAGGATCTCGCCGAAGCCGCGGACGTGTCCGGCGGCCTGATTCAGTTCGGAGCAGTGGGCCAGGACCTCCTTCAGGCCGGCCCCGTCCTCCTCGTTCAGGGTCGTGGGGTGTCGGGTGAGCCAGCCGGTCACCTGCCGCACTGTCGCCGGTCGCGGCGCGCCAGCCGGAGCCCCGCGGAGGGTGGCGATGTGGGAGCGAACCATCTGGTAGGTGACGGGCGCGTTGTCGCCAACCAGTTCACTGTGGAGGTGGGTGACGCTGGTGCAACCCGCGGCGAAGCGTCGTTCCAGGTAGGACTTGTTAGGGGTCCAGCCTGCTGGACCGGGGGCGGTTCTCGCGGATCGTGTCCTGCCAGCGCGCGGCGTTCCCGTACCGCAGGACGGTGTTGAGGCCCCCAGCCCAGGTGCCCGGCGATCGCCTTGCGGGAGTGGCCTTGGTCCAGCAGCTCGTGAACCAGGGCGTGTGTCGCCTTCTTCGCTCTGCGCGTCGGCCGACCGGCTCCGAGTCGTCCTGCGGTCGACCGAAATCAAGTCCGGTGACCTCCGGCAGTATGGCCGCTGGGCGATGGGTTGCGCAGGCAGTTGCGATGGGTGGCAACGCAGGTCTCCACGGCCCGACCGAGGCCTTGCCACGGATGGAACCGGTCAGCGTCAGGGGCACCACGCCGGGCGCCTTCGGCGTAGGCGCCAGCCCGGTCCCGGCAGATGATGTCCACGCCTGGGTGACGGACCAGCCACGCAGCCAGCGGCCCGGCCTCACGCGTCCGGAGCACATCGACCACGCGATGGCCTTCGACGCTGGTCAAGACGGTGGAGTAGGTCTGGCCGCGACGGATCGCGAAATCGTCCTCGCCCAGCACACGCGGCGTGTTGAACGCGGGATCGGGCATTGCCATGACGCTGCGCAGCAACGTCATCCTTCCCGCACCGAAGCCCAGTTGGGCTGCCAGCCGGGCGCCGGCCCGACCGGCCAGCGCGAGCCCCACCCGCTCCAGGGCATGGTTGAGCCGAGTGGTGAACCGTGCGTGCGGGGCAGCCAGCCGCGAGAACCGCTCAGCGAGTGGAAGATCCTTCAACCTGCGGCGATAGCGGTCGTGCACTCGGTCCGAGAAGAGGCCACAGTCCGGACACGCCTCGCCGGCCACCCGGCCGCGCGCCACCACCTCGACCGTACCGAGCAAGGCGGTCACGGCCTCGACGTCCACGTCGTCGATTCCGTCGAACACGAGTGAGTCCCAGAACGAATGCGTTGGTCTGCATGACCGGCACGATCACCGCCCACGGCCGACCACGGCAGAGACCAGGGAGTTGATGGACCGTCACTTTTTGGCTGCCGGGCATCCCAGGGTACGCGGTCTCACACGACGAAGCCCCTCACAATCGAACACCAAGGTGACACTCCGTGAGCGCTCCCCAAGATCTGTGCCAGAACCGAGTTTTGACACCACTTGGGGGTGCTCGGCTCCTTCCTCGGTGTCCTGATGGTGGCCGTCCTCCGGCCCGGGTCAAGGCCGTTCGTCCTCGGCTGCTGATGAGTCCCGCAGACGGCCGAGCGCCAGGACCGTCATCGCCGCCGCGGCCCCCGCCGCCACGCCGAAGCCGTCGTGCGCACCGCCCGTGTCGACCACCCGTCCCGCGACCGCCGCGGCGGCTGCTGATCCTGCGGCGCTTGCGGAATTGCCCCAGGTGAACGCCTGGGTGAGGACGGCGCGCGGGACCGACGACTGGGTGAGGACGGAGGTGAGGATCAGCAGGACCGGGACAGCGAGTCCGGTCAGGGCGAGGGCGGCGCCGATCGCGAGCGGCGCGTCGAGGATGGTCAGCGGGAGGCTCGCGAGGGTGAGGCAGGCTGCGGCCGCGGCCTGGTGGCGTCGGGGTGAGCCGCTGTGGCGCCATGCTCCGTAGGCCCAGCCACCCACCAGGTTGGTGCAGTTGGAGGCGAAGTAGAGCGGCGCTGCCGCGTCCGGTGTGCCGCGTCCGACGGCGTATGCGGTGACGGACACCTGCATCGCGCCGAAGAACACCCCGAGTGTGAGGCCGAGCGCGGCCTGCCGCAGGAATGCGGAGCGGAGCAGGGCTCGTCCGGCGTGCCGGCGTTCGGCGTGGCCGGTGAGGGGCGGCGTGGTGCGGCGCTGGGCGGCGAGTGCGAACCCGCCGCCGACGACGAGCGCGGCGGCGAGCAGCACCCCGGCGCCCGGGCGGCCTGCCGCACCGAGGACGCTCACCAGGGCTGGGCCGGCCAGGTAGGACACGCCGTTGGCCAGGGCCTCCAGGGCGAAGGCGGTGGGCAGCGCGACAGCCCGTTCACCGGACAGCAGGGCGGACCAGCGAGCGGCGGACAGGGCACCGAGCTGGGGCAGCGTTGCCCCGACGAGCACTCCGGCGACGATGTCCGGAACGGCGCCGGCGAGCAGCAGCGCCACGGCCCCGGCATGTGCGCCCAGCGCGCAGGGGAGCACCCGCGCCTGCCCGAACCGGTCGACAAGGCGTCCGATTTGGGGTCCGGCGACGGCGTCCGCGACAGCGAATCCGCCGGTGACGAGGCCCGCGGCGGCATACGAACCGGTGCGTGCGTGCACCAGCCAGACGATGCCGATGCCCGTCATGGCGATGCCCAGACGCCCGACAGAGGCGGGAAGGAAGAAGGCCGCGGCACCCGACGTGCGCAGCAGGGTGCGGTAGTTCGCCGACGCCGAAGGCACGGCGCATCCCTTTCGCCGCCCGGCGGGACGCGCCAACGGGGTCGTCGGCGTCCGAATGTGCCGACCCGTGGCTGCGCCTGGAGCCGTCCAATGGTGGCGTGGAGCGGGGACGCGCACCCCACGCCGACTTCATCACCGGGCAGATGTCATGTGGTAGTTGATGACCTCCTCGAGCGTAGAGCAACGGCGCGCAGAAACGAACAGCGGAAGGGCCCGTTGTGATCGTCAGCCTGCGGCCTGTTCGGCCCTGGCTCGGCCCTGGCTCGGGTCTGGGCGAGGCGGAAGGAGTCGGTGCCGGTCTCGACGATGTTCCCGCCGAAGGTGAGACGGTCGACGATGGCCGCGCAGAGCCGGGGGCGGTAAACGTTTCCCGACAACAGCTGCGTGTTGCCGGGACCGCCTTGGCTCTTCCCTTGACCTCGTCGGCGCTGCGCGTGATCGGCTACTGGTCGCCGCGCAGATAGCGGGTAACCATGGCCACCATTTCGTTTTCGAACGTCTCGACCGGGATGGTCCGCGGGGCGGCCATGAGCATGTGCGTGTTCATCTCCACTGTGGTCACGATCAGTTCGGCCGCGGTGCCGAGGTCTTGCACGTAGACGTCCGGGTGCCGGGCAAGGAGGTCGCGCACCTGACCGACGCGATTCCTGCCGTGCCTGTCGATCGTGTCGAGCAGTTCCTGCGAGAACGACGCCTCCTCGATCATGATCCGCAGCAGCTGCGGATCGTCGCGGTGGTTGTCGATCGCATCGCGGACCAGTGCCCGCACCGTCGCCTCCAGGCTCCCGGGGGACAGATCGAGCTGGTCGGCCTGCGTCCATGTGCCACGGTCGATGTGCCGCACCAGCAACTCGGCGAGGATGGCGTCCTTGTTCGGGAAGTACTGGTACAGCGAGCCGATGGAGATACGGGCGCGTTCGGCGATGCGATTGGTGGTACCGGCGGCGTAGCCGTGCTCGGCGAAAACGTGAGCAGCGGCGGTGAGGATGCGGTCGCGGGTGAGCTCCGCGCGCACCTGGCGGGGCTTGCGACGTGGCTGAAGACGGCGGTCGGCCGACGGCATCCGGAGGTCTCCTCAAGGCGCGAAAAGCGAGTAGCCAAAGAGCTGAGCTATTGCTCACAATAGTGCCATGAGCTGCGAAAACAAGGATCTGCTCGATGCGGGTGGCGTCGGGACCTGGTCGTCGCCGGCAACGACCGGGCGGTGCGCCTGTTCTTCCCACGCGAGGGACAGACCGCGTTGCGGATGCCGGCCGTCTCGAACGAGGCATGGATCGCCCAGCTGATGCTGGTGCCGAGGTCGGTCCGCCCGTGGGTCCGCAACCTGACGATCCGGCGCGCGGCCCGCGGACGACGAGATCGACATCGGGTTCGCCCTGCACGGTGACTCGCCCATGACGTCCTGGGTGCGCCGGGCCGAGCCGGGCGAGCCGGCGGGGATCTTCGACATCGGCACCGTGTACCGGCTGCCGGCTGCCGGCTGCCGGAGCACGCGCAGGGGCAGCTGCTGGTCGGCGACGAGACCGCGCTGCCCGCTGCCCGCTGGCCACGACGCTGCGGCGGCATCTGGTCAACGACCGTGGCGTGCGCAGGCCAGACATCTCGTTCTTCGGCTACCGGCGCCCGGGCCGGTCGACTCCCGGCTGAAAGGAATCCTTGTGCGGCAGGAAAACCAGTTGAGCACCCCGGGTCGGCTGACGACGGTGGACGAGGTCGAGACGACCGTCGGCCGCCCCGCGCCGATGGTCATGCTCAAGCAGATCAGTGCCCTCGACCAGGGCTGCCGGACCGTGCTTGCTCGGTGTCCGATCGCGGCCTTCGGCTACCGGGATGCCGACGGCACCAGCAGGACTACCTTCATCGGCGGCACACCGGGGTTCGCCCGCGTCCACTCGCCCACGCGGATCTCGTTCTCCCTGCCCGAGTCCGGCGACCCGCACGGTCCGGTCTCGTTGTTCTTCCTCCTGCCGGGCGTCGGGGAACTCCTGCGCGTCAACGGTTCGGTGGCCGCGCGCAAGGGCGCGGAGACGGCCGTCGACATCAAAGAGGCGTACGTGCACTGCGCACAGGCCGTCCTGCGCTCCCGCCTGTGGCAGCCGCCCGCCCCGGCCGGGCCGGCCACCGCGATCGCGGGCGACGGGCCCCTGCGCCGACCCGGTGTCGCCCAGTTCCTGGCCGCGGCACCGTTCCTCGCGCTGTCCACGTGGGACTCCTGCGGCGGGAGCGACACGAGTCCGCGCGGGGACCGGCAGACGGCGGCGCGGATCCTGGACGGCCGCACGCTCGTCATCGCGGACCGCAAGGGCAACAAACGCGCCGACACGCTCCATAACCTGCTGCAGGACGACAGGCTCTCGTTCGCCGCGCTGGTACCGGGCCGCAGCGGCGTGCTGCATGTCCGCGGTCGCGGCGCGATCACCGACGATCCCACGCTGTTGGAGACGCTGTCGCTGCGCGGGATGCCCCCGCACCTGGCGCTGCTCATCGACGTCGAGCACGCCGAGGTGACCGGCAACGACGCCGTGGCGCGCTCGCGGCTGTGGACCCCTGGAGCGCACCTCGACCGCGGCACGGTGCCGGACCTGATGGCGCTGGCGGGAGAACACCTCGCCGCCGGCGCGGCCAACGCCGACGGCGGTCCACCCGCGTTCCTGCTGAAGCTCGTCGGGGCGATCCCGGGGATGACCCGGTTGCTGAGGCTGGCGATGAACCAGGCCTACCGTTCCGGGCTGCGCAAGGAAGGTTATGAGGATGTCGAGCCCGACGTGGAAGGTCGCCGCCGTGGCTTCCCGCGCCGGCACCGACGCCCCGCCGACGACGCAGGGACGCACACCCCTGTGCGGGAGGTGCGCATCGCCGAGGTGCGCAGGGAGACACCGAGCGCGGTCACCCTCGTCCTGGAGGGCACCGGGGAGAACGCGGGATCGTTCGACTTCCGGCCCGGCCAGTTCTTCACGCTCGTCGCCGACATCGACGGCCGCCCGGTGCGGCGGGCCTACTCCGCCTCGTCGGCGCCCGGGTCCTCCCGGCTGGAGGTCACCGTCAAGCACGTCGAGGGCGGCCGGTTCTCCACCCACGTACACCGGAGTCTGCGCGCCGGGGACCGCCTTGCGGTGCGCGGCCCGTCGGGGTCCTTCCACACCGAGCCCCGGCCCCCGGACGAGATCGTGCTCGTCGCAGCGGGCAGCGGCGTGACACCGATGATGAGCATGATCCGCACACGGCGCGCCGAACGGCCGGGCCGCGACCGGATCGCGGTGCTCTACAGCAGCCGCAGCACGGACGAGATCATCTACGCCGACGAGCTGACCCGGCTGGCGAAGGACCATCCCGACCGGCTCTCGGTCACCCACGTCCTGACCCGCCGCGACGGGCGGCTCGACCAGGACCACGTACGCCGTTGGGTCACCGGCCTGTCCCCCGCCCGGGACGCCCACTACTACATCTGCGGACCCCAAACGCTGACGAACGCCGTCCAGGAGGCCCTGACCGGGCTGGGAGTCCGGCAAAACCTGGTGCACCACGAGCGCTACACCAGCGCAGCGCACCCCGGGACCACGGCGCAGCAAGCCGACGGCTACGTCCTGACGTGCGTGGGCTGCCCCCAGTCGAAGGTCCACCTCGACATCGCCGACCCGTGATCGCCTGCACTGACGCCGACGGAGCGGGAAGGCCGATTCGTCATGCGCGGCTACGTCGCCCTGCCCGAACG
>Ga0307517_10008100_pt1 | contig 15132 bp, 17 predicted proteins | sample 23_EM_MG_FD_194515 | JGI IMG/M metagenome (GOLD analysis project Ga0307517, IMG submission 194515) | Populus trichocarpa ectomycorrhiza microbial communities from riparian zone in the Pacific Northwest, United States - 23_EM | ecosystem: Host-associated > Plants > Roots > Unclassified | place...
GTCAGAGGGCCACAAGCGGGTGGTCCCCCCGAAAACATGAGGGTGGCCCGAAGTTAGTCAAACAGGAACCGTTGGGTTGGCGATCGGGCCTTGGGGCACGCGCGACCACACAACGGCGTTTGATAAATAACTCTTCCTTTGTTGAAAGAGTCGAGGCGGTGTATTCGTCAAACCCTCTCTTCTTCCGAAAGGTACTTAAGCCACAATAGTTGAAGAGGGGGTGTTTCCTCACTGACAGTCGCCATTTCCCCCACTCTCTCAATAGCTTCAGCATCCTTCAACATCTCCCCATTACTTTCTGATGGCGTACTTCAACGGCAACGGCGACTTCCATTCTCCATCCTGCATTCCCGAAGAGCTCGACTCGCATCCGTTCCTGCAGTGTTACACGTTGACCACCACGGACGAGGTTTACCAACAAGTAACACCAACCTCCGCAGGTGGTTGGACCACTATTGACCAACCAAGATCCACGGCCCTCCCGTCGACCAGTCTCCTGGCGACGACGGATTATAGTGAATACCGCTCCGGCTTCTTCATCGATCTCTTCCTTATGCGCAAGTCCCTAGAATCAGTTTCCCCCACGTTCTGTTCATACCCTGCCCTATCATGTGGGTCCAATTGGTCAACAATCAATCGATCAACCCAGCCAGACCACTCCGACACGTTGAGCCAGGACAACCTCTTCGCGAAGGAGCAGCTGTGGGATACCACGGTATCATCCCTAACCCCCAACCCCAGTGAGTATCGTCTTAGGCCTTGAAAGATCGAAACTTGGACACTCACTGGTCGCAAACAGCCCCGACCGAGTTCTGGGCATCCCAGCAGTACGGGGTGCCAACCAACGCAGCCTATGTAGTATGTGATTGAGGTTCATCGCCCCGGTAGAGTTGTTGACAACCCCTCACAGGGCAACCCGCTGAACCATCATCGACTCAGGCAGGGCACGACCAGGGCTGTAACGATGAACAGTCGGCGGTTCACGCCATACGGGACACACAGGACTTACCCCAGCATGCGTGAGAACACAGAGACAGGGCCGTCGACCCAGGTACTTCCCCTCATCTCATGCGATGCCCCACAAACCACGCAACCCGCCGGAGGAACATCCGAGACGACGACTGACACCGAACGATGCCAAACTATTACAGAAGAAGCAGAGTCCACAGTAAGTGGCTTTTACTGCCCTCCTATTCTTCGTGTAACTGATTGTTCGTTCGATGTCAGGCGCCCCAGACATCACACACCCGTGACGAGGGGTTGGGACGCCCCCACCGCAAGCGGAACCAGATGGATGTGCGCAAACTGCGGACGTGGGCGAAGGCACTGGAAGGGCTCCCAGGACTCCCAAGTTATAAATACGCGATAAATGGTAAGTTCCCGTTCGATTTGGTGAAATAGCATGCCTGATGTGATCGGTTGCAACTCAGCCGCGACCGAGATCATATCAGTGATCCGACAGCCAGTCTACGACGAAGATCGACTTGTCAAGGGGCACGGCCGCCGCGCGAGAGCAGGATCGAGGAGAGCCGACAAGGAATACGAGAGGAGGAATGGAACCCGCCAGGTGTACCAAAAACTCAGCCGGTATTACCACCTGGAACAGGGACGGACTGAATGGAGGACAACACAGCTATTATTGAGGGGTAAGCACGGATGCTGGTATTCAACATCGAAGCATTTCACTCACCATACTCTCCAGTGTTGGAAGATCTTGATAACCTCGACGAAATCCTGAGACGCGTTTGAGCTCCCAAGTAGACGGCCACAGTTTTCACGGCCTAGAGACATACCCGGAGACTTTTAATCTATTAAACCACCGTACATCGTTGAATCCGAATAGGATCCTGGTTTTCCGTTTTCTAACCGCCGATCCCACGAGGTCAGAATTGGAATGAACGTGAAGTTCTGGATGTAGGTCGAAAGCCAAAACCCGCGAGCATACATTGTTTGTACGGCTGCAAGATGTTGCCCTTCTGACCAATTTGGACAGTAGAACCACTGTTGACTGCGGGCAACATTAAACATGGGCACGAGACCGTTGAACTGTCGTCTGCGGAATATTTTACTGGAGAGTGAGATTTGTGTTAGGAAAACACGAGTTATCGCCCCTTCCAATCGACGGTCGCAAAGGCGGCGGGCCAACCACTCTTCATGCGACGAAATGGACGGGAACTGGCGAGAAAGGATGGCGAGGTGAAAGAGGTGATTACCGGCGTGGGAAATAGCCAAATTTCCGGAGACTGCATGACAGATGGAGTCGGAGCCGGAGCCGGAGCCGGAGCCGGCCGAGTCCTCAAGCGTAGGTTCAGTAGTGGGTACTGCTTAGTATCGAGTTCCCTGCCATGTTGGTCGACGACGGTACACAGATTGACGGGTTTTTGGTTCCCGGAACCTCCTACGTGTCGTCAATCACGTCTCGAAATAGGGCTTCCATACAGCTCGAAGATTGACAACGCGGGCGCCCGTCTGGCCTTGTTTACCCCAGGTTGTGTGGCCCAACAGAAGCGACAGTCAATGTCCGACCGGAAATTGGAGCTCGTCGGTAGGGCGGTAAAAGATGCTCAACAGTTGAGTACGCTAGATTTTTATAAAGTTTCAAGCCGCGATAGCTCAGTTGGGAGAGCGATAGACTGAAGTTCTACAGGTCACCCGTTCAATCCGGGTTCGTGGCATAAATTTTTGTCCGTCCAGTTTTTATTCAACAGGTTGCCGGGTAGCTTAGATTCCACGACAGAACCGAACAAGAACACATACACCTTAGAACAGAAGTACATACTAGGAGAATGGGAGGTTTCAGACTGTCGTACATGCGGCATAACACATAAGATCAAGCAGTACACAGTGTGTTAGGGAAGAAAGAAAAGCTGTCCTAGCAACCGAAACCCATGCGGATGGGTCCGAGTGAGATCTTCACCCTACAGCGACGACGTTTCATCCCCTCTATAGCGGTTGCGAACCTAAGCTTCTCGCTCTCGAGGTCAGATGCCAGCCTTTTGACATCGTTCTCGTACTTCGAGATCTCGCCCTGCATCTTCTTGGTCTCAATCTCAAGCTCCCTCCTAGTTTCCTCATTCGCCTGCTGCATCTCCTCCTCGAGCATACGCATCTCCTCCCGGTGTTTCCTAATCTGGACATTCAACTCTCGATTTAGCTCCTGGCCAGCGCCGGTATCGGCAATATCCTTGCGCTCATTGACGAGTTCCTCCTGGATGCGCAGTGGGAGGGGGTGATTATCGAGGACAAGACGGATGATGGCTTCAGCCGAGGTAAGGGTGTTATTATGACGAGCCATCCGGGCACCCTTTTCGAGGACGGGCTTGAAGAAAATATCCTCCTTCATCAGTTCGGCCTCACGTGCGTCACCGACCTGGGGGTCGACTTCCTCCCACATGTTGGTAACGATGACGACGTTCCTGAGGGTGCTATCACCGCAGAGCTTTCGGAACATATTGAAGTTCTTTGTCGATATCCCGCTCATCTTGAAATCGGAGATCCGATGGAAGTAAAGGACACCGGCGAGCGTGATGCCTTCTTCGTATCTGCATATCGGAGGTGGTTACTTGCGTAAGAACATAATTTATTTGTTTCAGGGGGTGAATTTGAGTTTCACCTACGAGGTTGCAAGGAAGGCTGCGATCATTTTGAGAACATCTGCGTCGCTTCGCGTGGTATCGTCGAATCCGGGTGTGTCGATCAAAATGACACGACGGCCGTCTAGATTGAAAGCATCCGCAGGTTGGACGGTGCTTGTACAAGACCGCAGCCCTTTGCCGACGGAGAGATTGGATCCGCTGACGAGATTGATGAACTGTAAATCATGGCCGGGGATCCGCATAATGAGCTTCCTTGGCAATCCACTACCGACCGGGAACAAAGGCTACGGGGAGGGGAGACAACATACAGTCGATTTTCCACTTCCCGTTGCACCCATGACGCTATCAGATCAAGCGGATTGACAGATTGTTGTGTGCCGGTGGGGGGAGGGTAGTTCGGTAAGGCGTATGAAATGTAAGTAACGGAAGCGAGCGAACGAATGCGACGGAAGACCTACGCGATGGCTGCCTCTGGGAGATTCGGATCCTTGCACAGGGGATATGTAAGCGTCATTTATCCCGGAACAAATGCAAATGAAATATTACAATCGGGTGCCCTAGTACACCTTTAGTTAAGGAGTACGCTGACATCCACATCGGTTCCTGCTGCGGCCCAACGCCAAGATACGTCGGGGGGGATGAGCCATCGTCAACGGGATCTATCTGGGTCCACGCGGTTGCAGAACAGCCCGCGACACAAAAGAGAAAAAGAAAGAAAAGGATGGCCACAGAAGGATATTTCGACGGGTTCTGTATTTTGCCAGAGTTTCCCTTCCAATAAGACACGTAGGACATTTCTAGTCGAGTGGAGGAGAAAAGTCGCGGGGGAGACGCTGCTGTGGAATATCAGGTAGGCGGCTTGTGTCCTTTTATAATACCAGCGTGCATGTCCAGCCACAGTCCTATTTGAGGGCAAAAACGTTGATTCCATGCACAGTGGGTGAGGCTGGGGCTTATCGATGTAGTGACAGTGTGAATCTTCCAATCTGTAGGCAGTGTTCGAATGACAGCGTCTCCACAATCAGGGTATTCGTTCTCGTTGGAATATGTTGCCCGAATGGCGCCGAAATTAAGCCGAGTCTTCCGTCGGGCCTCAAGGATAAGTGGGGGGTGTTCGGTTGGTCAGTCGAATCAGATTCTTGGGCGAGGCGCTGTAGTGCTGGCTGCCGAAGGAATAGAATCGAGGGCTGGCGTGGGTGAGATCCCCACGATGGCAGGGGGTAATCGTCTCACCCTCAGGGTGGGCATGCCTCTCCTGCGACGCGTCCATTCGGTGACTCTCAGCGATTGAGGTTGAGTGTACTCGGATCCGCCCGTGCCTGATCTGGGTTCACACGCTTGTTCATATCTTCAGATGCCACCGCCATCATGGTAGACACCAATGCGACGGTCACTACGATTCCTCAGCCGTCCATGAGCGACCAGCTGCTCAAACCGATAGAAGAGTTCCAACGCCTCTCCCGCACCCTTTTTCTCTCGCTCTCGGGCGACCAGACTGCCCGCAGGATTCCTCCTCCTTCAGTCTCATCGTTCATCGAATGTGACGCGCAAATTTCCCGTGGCCTGGACACCGCGCGAACGCACCAAACCAAACAGCGGAAGATCGAGGCCCTCAAGCAAGAGATTCTTGAGCTTAACGCCCAATGGAGACACATCTGTTCCGAGTTGGAGACTGAGAAGCAAGAACTGGAAACTATGATCAAGGAAGGAGACGAACGGATTGAATCCATTGAGAAAGCGAAATACGGTCGGCTCATCGTTCGTATCCCGTGTTTGACGAATGCTGATCCCACGAGTGCAGCCTCCTTGCCCTATCCTGAACTCCTTGCATATGCTCAAAGTCTCAGCTCGTTCACCTCTGCTCCGCCGAACATGCCAGATCTGATGCTGCCGGGACAACCCCCACCACCCTTGTTCTTTCCCCCATTCCCCAACGAAGAGAAGATGCGGAAGGGGAGACTCAACGCGGAAGCACCTCTTGGACCACTTGGAGAAACCCACTCCGTTGGCAAAGGTACATTCCAAGGTCGTGGACCATTATCGTGTATCCTGACGTTCTCTGTTACAGCTCCAACCGTTTCACCGAAACCTGATGAACAGCCGCAACATGGTTTCGGCGCCAATCCGTATCGCATGGATCACAGACCACAGCAAGACATTTTCGATCTGGACCTGGATCTTAATCCTGACCTCTGACCTGTAGGCTGGGTATGACTGGTTCATCGGTACACCGCAGCAGAGACACTTTGGCAGATATCGATAACCAAAGATGTAATCCGAATCTATTGCCTGTATTTCTAGGACCGAGTGTACCCCGTGCTTGGGATTTGGGAAGGCGTGATTCCTTTCTGGGACGACATACATAGTACATATTTCTCCCTGAAACGTTCGGCGAAAAACCCCACGCTCTCTTTCCCTTTCCCCTTCACTCGCCTCTTAACAATGGGCCGACGCGCAGCTGAATCAGTCGCACCCTCACGTCCAAGCACCCCACCAGTAGAACAAGAGTCAGATGAAGTTTGTGCTTCGTTGACGCGTCTAGGTTCACTATTGACATACCCACCTTGGTGGTTAGACACCCTTCTGGGATAGCGTTGAGGAGCTGCAACAACATGTTAGTGATCTTTACTACTTTGACGCGTTCTGACCGTCCCCCAACCCAAAAAAATCTCGTGTGCAGGGTATCAATATGCAAGACATTCTGAAACTTAAGGTCGTGCCACAGTCACAATGGTTATCTATCTCCTGACTTGAGTATCAGAGCGCCGCTATCCATACTGTTTCAGGAGTGAAGATGACTACACGTCGTCAACTTTTGAAAGTCAAAGTAGGCAACACATTCATGATCGACCCCCGCCCCGACCTCACTTTCACCCAGGGACTTTCGGAGGCAAAGGTTGAGAAGATCAAGGTATGAGCGCAGTACAGATACAACGTATCGTGTTGATGGATATTGTTCAGGATGCCGCGGCAAAGATAACCGTTCGTGCTGGATGAATATATATCCGCTCGCAGGCACTCATAAATGCAGGGCTCTTCATTCGCCACCGGTCTTGAGGTTTCGGACAAACGAAAGCGCGTGTTGATAATAAGTACTGGGAGCAAGAACGTCGATGGCATCTTGGGAGGTTGGTCCACACTCTCATGATGATTTTGAGCTCACTTTGTCGTAGGGGGCATCATGTCCCAATCCATCAGTGAAGGTTAGACACCGGGAAGTACAGAGATAAACTCCGCTCACCCTAGACCCTTACAGTGTATGGAGAATTTCGGACGGGGAAAACACAGTTGGCGCATACAATGAGCGTCGTGTGTCAACTCCCTCCTGATATGGGTGGTGCAGCCGGGAAAGTGAGTGAACCTGGCCGTTCGGATCGTCGCGCATTGAGCCGTTCCTTAGGTGGCGTATATCGACACAGAAGGAACGTTCAGACCGGATAGGATTCGTTCCATTGCAGAAAGATTCGGTGTGAATGGTGATATGGCCCTTGAGAACATCCTTTATGGTGTGTTCACTTTCCCTCTATGTACTGACACGGAAGAACTGCAAGATTCTTCAGCTCGCGCATTCAATAGCGAACATCAGGTCGGTGTTGTACCCTCCTCAGCCCTTTTACGCTAAGACGTTCACTAGATGGAACTTATTGAGGAGTGTGCTATGCGGTTCGCCGAGGACAAAGACTTCAGGCTTTTAGTGAGGCGGTTCTACCTTCTCGCTCCCCGTCTTGGAACCTGATACACCTTTATGAAGATCGTTGACAGCATAATGGCTCTATTCCGCACGGACTATTCGGGTCGAGGAGAACTCAGTGAGAGACAACAGAAAGTATTCTTCCCCTGTTCTCGTTTCGGTCGTACAATCTTCTGATGACCCGGAAGCTCGCTCAGGTACCAATCACAACAAGCGACCAAGATTTCGTGAGTCCTGACCGATCCACAGATGCTTTCCAAGTTGTCTAAGCTCTCGGAAGAGTTCAACGTACGTTTCGCGCGACCAGACTCGTATGCCGTTACCCTGATCCACGTGCAAAGCTCGCGATACTCCTCACCAACCAAGTACAATGTAAATGAGATTTTAGACGTTTATATCTGGGTGCAGTCTAACTTTATCATAGCTGACCCTGGCGCAACAATGACATTCGTTGCCGGTGGAGCGTTGAAGCCCATTGGTGGACATATCCTCTCTCACGCGTCTGCGACGAGGATGTTTCTGCGAAAAGGTTGATTTGTTGTACACAACGAATCATTGTACTAACTTCATCCTTACTTGCACTTGACACTTCCAGGAAGGGCAGAGGAACGTGTCGCGAAACTCGTGGACAGCCCCGACAGACCCGAAAGCGAAGCCTCCTATAAACTGGACGAGGGAGGATGGGCTGACGTTTGACCTCTCTCTTACTTGCTCTCTCGTTTCCTCTCGCTGAATCGTGCTGTACTCTTGATCTCTGGACCGCTCGGATGCTGCTCTCTATCGTTTCTAACGACGCGTTGCTTCTTGTGCTCTCGATGGACCCTGTTATTTACCCCTAAGGACTTTGTGCAACTTAGAACGTGAACGGATTGCAATGGACCCTTATGAATTTTCTAAGTCGACTCAATTCTACGCGGAGAAGATCAGGGGCGCTAGACAACCTGTTGTGACACTAGGGTGGAGGGCTCCTCAACCTTCTTCCGATGTCCCGTGGCGGGGAGCCCCTTCATGGGCTCCGAAAACCTCCGAGGAAGTTTTCGCTTTGATGGCGGTGACTTTTATCTTCAACACCCGAGACCTTTTGGACTCTGGATCAGCTTTCGAGTACTTGTGTGCTCGATGGGTCTGATAATAAATCACCCTGTCCCCGCCGGCTCTAGCCCCAAGTAACGTGGACAGCGTCGTAAGACGGCCTTGGTGCGAGAAGACTTATTCACCAAGACAACGAACCTATCATTTCAGTCCAGTCAAAAGCACAAGATCGTTGGGGTTATGGCTGTGGCGTGGGACGGGGTGGCTGGGGTCGGGCTCTCCGTTCGCACACGGGTGCTTGCCGCGGCTCAACCCCACAGGTGCGTATTCTCATGCTCGGCGCTCAAGCGCTCATTGTCGGAGTTGCGAAGTCGGCTCACGTTGGCGCTCACTCAGCGGAATTGCGAAGATTATTGGACTTACCCCCCGGCGGAATTGCGAAATTGGGAAAATGGATATATACCGCGACGACTTGGGGGCAGCTCCCACAACCTCACCTGGAGGTGACTAAGCCCGCGTCTGACGAGCCTACATGCTCTGCGAAACCGCCCCTCCTGGCATGCGCCCATCCCTTTGCTTATCGTGGATGAACACTCACCCAGCCTGATGTTAGATCCGCTTTTTTGGGATGCCATCTTCTCCACGGATGTCACGTCCGCTGAAGGTCTCTCGAATATTGTCATCCTCGTACACTCTCCATCCAAAATAATCGACGCCAGGAGTCTCCGCGGTGATCAGGCTCAAAGGTTTATTGATCTACTTGACCAAGTGAGTGATTCAAGTAAAAGCACATCGCTTCCTCAGGTGTTGATTACGATATCCAGTTTCTCACGTTACCACACCCTGATGAGAGATTGTTTAAGCGGTCTTCGAGACTGCTTTACAAGATCTGCAAAGCCCAGGGGATGTTACCCACCTCATATGTCGTTCGACCAGAGCTCATCCATGTTGGCGAATTCCTGCGGAAAGGTGGCTTTGCAGACGTGAGCAGAGGAGAACATAGCGGGCGTCCCGTAGCCGTCAAGCAGCTGAGGATCGAGCGGAGGGATGAATTTGGTAATATTTTCAAGGTTAGTACCCGCACTCAGCTGGACAGACTATAACCGCTTACTCCAACCCAGCAACTTTGTCGGGAAGTACTTATCTGGAAACGGCTGTCTCATCCCAACGTTTTACCTCTGTTGGGGGTTTCCGTGTCTGAAAACCCCCAATATTTTCGCATCATATCTGAGTGGATGCCAAACGGAAACGTGATCGAGTACATCAAGTTCAATCCAGAGGCCAACCGTTTGCGTTTGGTGATTCGCATTGCATATTTTCCGTGGGATTTCCTGCTTACGCCCCTTCACAACCCATAGCTTTCCGAGGCGGCTTCTGGTGTGACATACCTTCACGGGCTCAGGATCGCGCACGGAGACATTAAAGGGGTGCGCCACTACGTCTTGTACGATTTCTTTGTGTCGTTGACTGTCCTTGTAGGTCAATATCCTTGTCGACCACACGGGGACCGCTCGTCTCGGGGATTTCGGTCTGATGTCCCCGACTGATTTAAGCACGATCTTTCTTTCCAACACTGCGGTCCCCTCATGCGGAACGACCCGCTGGATGGGCCCAGAGCTGCTGGACCCAATTCGCTTCGGTTCAGACGGCCTTCCATCCCTTGAGTTGGACTGCTATGCCCTCGGCATGGCCATTTACGAGGTGAATGATGTTGTTATTTTCTTGGAGCACCTTCGTTTACCGATCTGCAGGTACTTAGTGGCCTCGTGCCGTTCCATCATCTTCGGTCTCTCGCAGCTGCGTGCGCGGTACTCAGAGGGGAGCGTCCTGGAAAGCCTTTGAATGCTTCGTCCCTTGGATTCACCGACGAACTATGGGGGCTGTTACTGTCTTGTTGGAATGAGTCGGCTTCGGCGCGGCCCACCGCCCAGCAACTGCTCGATTATCTTCGCCCAGCCTCCCTTACCTGGGTACCGCCTCCGACGGTGTGTCCCACTGTTGGGGCTGTCAGTGTCCCCAGTTCCGATATCTTCAGGGTTTCGGGGGTGTCCCTCTCGAGCCCGGCGTGTCGGATGCAATGACCGGCAGTTGTCCAATAGAAGATTTGGCGGTCACCTTCAGCGTACGATTTTGTTCTCATCTACCTAAAGTGTTCATCTTTGTTATGTCGTTGTATTTACTGCTTACCTCTCACCTCGTATTGTTGAAATGTATGACGATGGGTGCAGTCCTCGTATACGAGGAATCCATCATCTCTGGTCCAATGTTCAAACGTTCATATATCATAAGCCGGAGAGAAACTGAAGGATGCGAGTTATCACAATCTGGTCCCCCAGCCCAACCTCCCGAATGTGACGCACGGTCGTTCTTTCAGCTCACAGCGGGTGCACCAGCGAAAGCTTCAATCAATTTCAAGGTGCAAAAGTGCTGAAAATCGTCATAAAAATCTAGCGCTTAGAAGTGATCGCGACTTGTGCTAATGCTGACGGGAGAGTTGAGCTGCGTAAAGTCGCACGCTATCGCGAGTCGATTATTGATACAGGGGTATAATCTACGGTATTGTGTGTAAGGTACCCATCCAAGTCCAGATGCTGTTAAGAACCTAAACCCCATTAACCGGCACATCCTAGAAGACACAAAGCCGAGAGAGAGAAACATGAGAACCAGAGACCCATTAAGCCGAGAGTACAGTAGAGATCAGATCAGAAAGCCGCCGGAGAGGCCGCAAGATACCAGAGAGACGGAGACAGCCGAACAGAAACCAGAAAACAAAGGTCAAAGGGTATATGAGAGTAAAGAACACTCAGGGAGGCGCACCGAGGAACTCCACGCCCTCCATAGGCTCGTCAGAATAGGAATTGAAGACGCTCGCCGGCCACAGACAGGCAGCTATAGGTCCAATATTCACTAGAACCGGGTAAACCTTGGTTGGTCGAATCGAAACAGCGGGAGGTGGAGGAGGCCATTTCCCGAAGCCGAGATCCTTCAAGTGCCACCTGACTTGAGATCTGAGCCGCAGATGACCCATCTTGAACGGCTTCGGTCAGGTGGTCTTGGAGCGGCGATCCGACTTAATCCCCTTGAACCGTTTGGGAGCAGGAACCGTGGTCCAGGAGGTACCGGTCTTCCGAGGGACCAAAAGGGGGGCAGGAAAGGGGAATGGAAGAGGAGGGAGAAGGAGGGAGGAAGGGAGAGGGTAGATCGGAAGGAGTTCGCTTCCTCCGGGAGATCTCTTGGAGGCGCCACTTGACTTGCGATCTAAGCCTCAGATACGCGAATTTAGTGGGCTTAAGCCGAGTAGACTTGAGGCGGCGGAGTCCCTCTTGATGAGTCCTCAACTGCTTCGAGTTCGAAACGGGTCGGGGATGGTCAGTTCGGCGGGTAGGGAAGCGAAGGGGGTGGAAGGACGTCGTTGGGGCGGTAGACGACGGTGGAACATCGGGGAAGGAGAGAAGGGGGAATAGGGGAGTAAATCCGTGGCTGCGGTGGGGTCCTCTGGCGATCGAATCCAGTCGATATGCGACCCGTTCACTGTCGACTCTCCACTTACCCTGTGAACGGCATCGGCTAATATCCAAGTTAGAAAGTGAGGATAAAACGAAACCACTTATTTTATCCACCCACGAGATTCGAAGGGTGGAAGAAAGGGAATCTAGAGAAGCGCGTTGAAAAGTCGTTTAGGAGGACGAGGGAAGTTACACATACCAAGCTCGCTCAGGTACCAATCACAAAAAAGCGACCAAGATTTCGTGAGTCCTGACCGATCCTCAGATGCTTTCCAAGTTATCGAAGCTCTCGGAAAAGTTCAACGTACGTTTCGTGCAACCCGACTCATATGCCATTACCTTGATTGCGAGTCTTGTTGTGTGGGCTCTCGACCGCCTTGCTTATCACGCAACCCTAAACCAAACTCAGTTGTATTTCGACTGAAGACGGTAGGTGTGCGGGAGTAGGGAGTACAGGTCGAAAAAGCTAGCTATTACTAATCGTAGGTAATGTATATATACTGTTCCTAATATACCACGTGATCAATAACTCGATAGCTTACATGATCCACGTGCAAAGCTCGCGATACTCCTCACAAACCAAGTGCAATGTAAATGAGATTTCAGACCTTTATATCTGGACGCAGCCTAACTTTATCATAGCTGACCCTGGCGCAACAATGACATTCGTTGCCGGTGGAGCTTGAAGGGTTGAAACCCATCGGTGGACATATCCTCTCTCACGCGTCTGCGACAAGGATGTTTCTGCGAAAATGTTGATTTGTTGTACACAACGAACCATGGTACTAACGTCGTCCTTACTTGCACTTGACACTTCCAGGACGGGCAGAGGAACGTGTCGCGAAACTCGTGGACAGCCCCGACAGACCTGAAAGCGAAGCCTCCTATAAGCTGGGCGAGGGAGGATGGGCTGACGTTTGATCTCTCTGTCACTTGCTCTCTCGTTTCCTCTCGCCGAATCGTGCTATACTCTTGATATCTTGACCGCTCGGATGCTGCTCTCTATCGTTTCTATCGTTTTTTTACGATGCGTTACTTCTTGTGCTCTCGATGGACTCGGTTATTTACCCCTAAAGACTTTGTGCGACTTGGGACGTCAACGGATTGCAATGGACCCTTACGAATTTTCCAAGTTGACTCAATTCTACGCGGAGAAGATCAGGGGCACCAGACAACCTGTTGTGACGCTAGGGTGGAGGGCTCCTCAACCTTCCTCTGAAGCCTTCGATGCCGGTGATCTTTACCTTCAACCGATCCGAGTTCAAAAGGACTAGGGATCAGCGCTTCAACTTTTGAGCCTTGTGTCCTCGATAGATCCGATAATAAATCACGCTGTCCCCGTCGACCTCAGTCCCAAGTAACGTGGACAGCGTCGTGAGACGGTCTTAGGGCGAGAAGACTTGTTCATCGGGACAATGAACCTACCATCTCAGTCTGGTCAAAAGCGCAAGATCATTAGGCTTCGGCTTCAGGCTTGGACGTGGTCCGGGGTGGCTGGGGTCAGAGGGTTCTGGCCCTCCATACGCACGCGGGCGTTTGCTGTAGTTCAAACCAACAGTTGCACAATCCGGTGTTCTCGTCGTTGGCGCTCACTCAGTAGAATTATATACGCCTTAGGGCCCAATTTCGTAGCTTCGGCGGTGAACAAATCCCAATTTTCGCAACGAGTTTTATAAAAAGTTCTTGATGCAGTGGCCTAGCTGATTGATCGGGTCCCGGCCAGCGAAATCTCGGAGGATAAAGTCTAAGGGCAAGCACAGACCAACCTTGACATGGAATGGGCTGGGGAGGGGAGAGCCGGGGATACGGGCAGGATGTGTCATATTGGGACCATACTGTGGAGTACATAGTCGTGCTGATATTCGGGGCCGCAAATCGACGCCGAGCGCAGTCCTGGCACATGCAGTCCTCGAGGACGCCTCACCAGCCGGAAAAGCGTGGGAGTATCTAACCTATTTAAGATATACCCCCGGCATATTCCACCTCCAATGCCCACTGTGCCTGCTGGTCCATCAGTACAGCTTCGCCCCCTCCCGAGACATCCCGGGAGCAGTAGTCCATTTCCCACGTTCATTTCTTATTTTTGACGGAATGACTGGAATATGTTATTGCACCTTTTCGTCATGGTCTGGGTTGGATACATAAAGGCGTCCGCTTAAGCTCACAATGCCCCATCCCCTTCTCACATTCTTCCGTTCTCTTCCTTCCCTTTCTCTGTTTCACTTTCCTTCACTATACTATAAGCCGCCACGACTTGAGCGCGGTCCCTACAACCTTACTTGGAGATAACTAAGCCTGCGTCTGACGAGCCTACATGCTCTGCGAAACCGGTCCTCCTGGCATGTGTCTGTCCCTTTGCTTCTTGTGGATAAACGCTCACACGGCCTAACGTTAGACGCGCTCTTTTGGGATGCCGTTTTCTCCACGGATGTCACGTCCGCTGAAGGTCTCTTGAACATTGCCATCCTCGTACACTCCCCATCAAAAATAATCGGCGCCAGGAGTCTCCGCGGTGATCAAGCTCAAAGGTTTATTGATCTACTTGACCAAGTGAGTGGTTCAAGTAAAAGCACATCGCTTCCTCAGGCGCTGATTACGAGATACAGCTTCTCGCGTTACCACACCTTGATGGGGGATTGTTTAGGCGGTCTTCGGGTCTGCTTTACAAGATCTGCAAAGCCCAGGGGATGTTACCCACCTCACATGTCGTTCAACCAGAACTCATCCATGTTGGTGAGTTTCGGCGGAACGGTGGCTTTGCAGACGTGAGCAAAGGAGAATATTGCGGGCGCCCCGTAGCCGTCAAACAGCTGAGAATCGAACAGGGGGATGAATTTGGTAATATTTTCAAGGTTAGTAACCGCACTCAGCTGGATAGACTACAACCGCTTACTCCCAACCCAGCAACTTTGTCGGGAAGTACTTATCTGGAAACGGCTGTCTCATCCCAACGTCTTACCTCTGTTGGGGGTTTCCGTGTCCGAAAACCCCCAATATTTCCGCATCATATCTGAGTGGATGCCAAACGGAAACGTGATCGAGTACATCAAGTTCAATCCAGAGGCCAACCGTTTGCGTTTGGTGATTCGCATCGTATATTTTCCGCAAGATTTCCTACTTATGCTCCTCCACAACCCATAGCTTTCCGAGGCGGCTTCTGGCCTAACGTACCTTCACGGACTCGGGATCGCGCACGGAGACATTAAAGGGGTGCGCCACTACGTTATGCACAACCTCTTTGTGTCGTTGACTGTCCTTGTAGGCCAATATTCTTGTCGACCACACGGGGACCGCTCGTCTTGGGGAT
>Ga0307517_10008101_pt1 | contig 15129 bp, 7 predicted proteins | sample 23_EM_MG_FD_194515 | JGI IMG/M metagenome (GOLD analysis project Ga0307517, IMG submission 194515) | Populus trichocarpa ectomycorrhiza microbial communities from riparian zone in the Pacific Northwest, United States - 23_EM | ecosystem: Host-associated > Plants > Roots > Unclassified | place...
GGCTTGTTTGTTTTTTAGATTTAAAAGTATTTTAGAAAAAAATTGAATTTTTTTTGCTTCAAATTAATATTTATTTGGTGTTTTCAGATCATTTTGATGTGTTAATGTCTAAAATAATTTTTAAAATATAAAAAAATATTATTTTAAAATATTTTTATATAAAAAATATTTTAAAAAATAATAATATGTACAACTCTTCCAAACACGTAGTTGATAACTTGAAATAGTTGAAATCTTACTTTGATTTACAAGAAAGAGAAAATCTTGAAAAATACAAAACAAAGAAAAAGAATACCAAGTGGTTAAAATAAATCACAATAATAATTAATAGTATTAAGTAATGAATAATTATATAATCTTTTATCTCTCCAATGATAAATTGTTTTATGTTATATTTCTCTCCTCCCTGTACTTTGTATGCTTTTCCTATTATATTACACCACACCTCTCTGTTTGTTTTCTTGCTTGGCCCTTCAACCTCCTCCTCCTCTCCTTAACCAAAGGAAGAAACCCCTTAACCAAAGGAAGAAAGAAAGAGAGCAGAGACCAACCTGAGAGTGATTCCAAATTCTCCACTTCACAACTTCTGCATTTCACTTCAGATTTTGCAGAAACGTTAGTTTTCTTCTCATCTCCAATTTTTCGAAAACCAAAATGGGATTTTTATGAAGTTCTCTCAAGAAAAATCACTTCAGATTTTGCAGAAACGTTACTTTTCTTTATTTTTCAAATTCTAAAATGGGTTTTGCTGAAAATAATCTATAGTATTCATCTTAAGCATGAAAAGTTTTTCACCTTCCTAAATACTGAGAAAGTTTGAGTTTTTTACTTTGATGGATTCGAATCCAAAGATGAGAAAGGAATTTCTTGACTCAACAAGATCATCTCTATTTCCAGATGAAGTACTGGAACGAGTTCTTTCACTCTTGAAATCACACAAAGATCGTAGCGCAGTCTCTTTAGTATGCAAGGATTGGTACAACGCAGAAAGCTGGTCAAGAACTCATGTTTTTATAGGAAACTGTTATTCAGTCTCTCCTGAAATTGTCGCACGTAGATTCCCAAGAATTAAGAGTGTGACTCTCAAAGGGAAGCCGAGATTTTCTGATTTTAATCTGGTCCCTGAAAACTGGGGAGCTGATGTTCATCCTTGGTTTGTAGTTTTTGCTGCAAAGTATCCCTTTTTGGAAGAGTTAAGGCTTAAGAGAATGGCTGTTAGCGATGAAAGTTTGGAGTTTTTGGCTCTTAATTTTCCTAATTTCAAGGTTCTTTCTCTTTTGAGCTGTGATGGGTTTAGTACTGATGGGCTTGCTGCTATTGCCACTCATTGCAAGTAAGGATTTTGTCAGTTACTTACATTGCTTGTTTGTCTTAAAATCTTGTGTTTTTGTTGTTTTATCCGTTCCTGTCCTGGGTTAGATCTAAAACAAGTAGTGAGTGATTGATTCAGTTTTAGATCAAGTAATAAACTTTCTGTGTTTTTTTGGTTTTTGATTAATGGGTTTTGAATTAACCTGGCTGTTTCTGGTTATGCTTGTTGGTGACTGGTTGAAGAGTTTAAACAGTAAAAGAAGTGGTTCTACTGTTGTTTGTTTACTTTCTTTTTCTAATTTATGTTTTCTTTTTCTTGATGTGACTTCTGACCTATTAATGATGATTTAATGGATCATGGCATGTAATTGATGTCATTCTCCGCAAAGAAAAATAAAACCCTTTTTCTAATCTACTGTGGAAATTGTAATTTTTTATGTGTTACATTTTCTGGACTGTGCGGTCAAATATTTCATGGACGATAGTGTTGCTAACTGGCGGGGGTTTGATAAATAGATACAATTAATCATTGTGTTCTAGGTTGGGTGCTTGCTAGCTTAGATGGTGAAGTTATTTGTTGCTGTGTCAAGTAACCTGAGATCGGATTGTACTCAACATGACTTGGGAGGATCAAGGGAGGAGGAGAGTTATCCTGTTGGTTAAACAAAAAAAGGGAAAAAAGAAATAAGAAGAAAAGTATAGTTGTTACAAACTCAATGTTTTTCCACAATTATCACTGATACATTTCAGGTTTCTCGAGTCTCATAACTGGTTTTGCTGTCCATGAGTTCTTTGTATTTCGTTAAATTCTTAATAGATCTAATGATTAATCAGAAATATATTGGGAAGCTGCAAGGCAAATGCATTTGTCTTTGGATGGGAAGAATTTACCTGAAAAGTAGTTTTATGTAAATAGAAGTTGGTTCTGCTTTTTCATCTCTTTTGTCCTGTGCTTTGTTTCTCTTTTCTTGATGTGACATTTTACCTGTTAGATGTGCATTTACTTGATGTCATAGTATTGTTGTCAACTTGTAGCCCCCCTGCTCAAATGCACCTTTTTTACGGGTTGTTGGTTTAGATAGTGATGACCATGGAAAATGCTGAATGGTTGTCAAGATACTACAATGTTTTCTGGGTGGTACTGATACATCATCCATCTTTGGTTTTGCCCCATCGTCTAGTAAAATTATTATGTCTGTCAATATCTGCTTGGGCTCAGATGCTTTGTAATTAGAAAGGAGGGGGGAATAAATGAAAAGGCCGTGTCCAGAATATTGGCATAAAAGAATTTTGGATTTTATGCAACTATGGAGTTTGTGGGTTTCATTCACTGAACCTTAAGCCCTGTTGATCCACACTTATTTGCTATCTGTGATTTAGCCTGTTATTTGATTGATGGTGCTCCTGGAAGTGGTTTCTTTCATGAGAATCATATCAAAGGAGTCCAGTGGAGATGTGCTGGAAACTCGACTTTAACTTGAGAAATGGAGATGTAGTAATATTGATTATAGCAAAGGTTGAAATTCCTAAAAAATTATGTCCCTATAACAATATATAATTATGCACCATGCTTTTGTAGTGAGCACTTGATATAACTAGCACATTATGTGATGATGTATCCTTTTCCTAGCCAATTTTTATAAATTATTTCATCGATCTGGTTTCACTGTGCTGTTTTGCATATTTGATTAGTTGGCCATCAGGTATAGCTGCAACTATTATCCTTCAACGTATTCATCTTAGTTTACTGTAACGTGAAACCTTATCTTGTACTTGCATGGGTTAAAAAGGTACGTCTAATGATGGGAAAAAAGTGTTTTACTGTATATGCAACTGCTATTTTTTTTTCCCTTTCTTGATGTTACTGAGCATTCTTTTGCTGGTTAATAAACCCTTAATTTTGTGATTTATGATTTCTATTGTGCTTTGGACGACTATATGTTATATCTGTTGTTATATTATTTTTCACTTGCTTAAGAAAACTTTTGACTTCTTTCTTGTTGCAGGAATTTGACTCAGCTTGATATACAAGAGAATGGCATTGATGACAAGAGTGGCAACTGGTTAAGCTGCTTCCCTGAAAACTTCACATCATTGGAAGTACTAAACTTTGCCAACTTGAACACTGATGTCAATTTTGATGCACTTGAGAGGCTTGTAAGTCGGTGCAAATCACTGAAGGTTCTGAAGGCCAACAAAAGTATTTCCTTGGAACAACTACAAAGGCTGCTGGTTTGTGCTCCACAGTTAACAGAGCTTGGTACTGGTTCATTCATGCCAGAGCTTACAGCTCGCCAGTACGCTGAGCTTGGAAGTTCATTTAACCAGCTGAAGAATTTAAATACCCTTTCTGGTTTATGGGAGGCAACAGCACCATACTTACCAGTTCTCTATCCTGCCTGTACAAACTTGACTTTCTTAAACTTGAGCTATGCCTTTCTGCAAAGTATTGAACTTGCGAGTCTTCTTTGTCAATGTCCACGTCTTCGACGCCTCTGGGTATGGATCTTTGTTTTTCTTAATCTTTCCCATCAGTTTCATTCTTGGAAACCAATCAATTAACTTTTACATGAATAATTTATTTAATCATCTTCACTTACAAGTTTTTCATGGCATAGAGCCTTAGATTTCTGACTTTATTGTTCAACTTTACTTGGGGATGATATACTTTCTCTGGTTAATTAATAACACTGATATATTTAGACTCCTTTTGCACAATGGATATTATCAAACTCTCAACCTTTAATTTCTGATATTTTGTTCGTTAATTTGCTCAGAATTGATTCATCTGATGCTCCTTTTGTTTCAAATGTGTTGTGTGGTATAAAACTTCTGATTTTGTATTTTTCCTGTATAATGTTACTATTTATATTGAACAGTTTTATACATCAAGTTGCCTATGTTTATATTCACCATCTACTTTAATAATGACTGCATATGTATGGATAGTTGTATTCTTTGCATTAACATGACATACACTCAATTATTGGATCAGGATATTCTTGAGTATCTTTGATACAAGGAAGAATGTTTCACAAATTTGTGATAGAGAAAAAGAAAATGTGGCTGTGCATGAGTTTCTCCCTTTGTTTAAATTAATTCACAGAGCTGCTAAGGCTATCATGAAATTAAGCAATAAAGAGAACTTGTCATAGAGTTATGGGAGGACCTGATCCCCATACAATAAAATAGCATGTGGAGCCTAAACACAGGGTTCTAGTGCTAAGAGGCAAATCTTCAAATGTTAGAAAGTCAGAGGGCAACATTTCGAATCAAATAGGGTAGCACCCTTTCATTTGCAGCCCCCAACAAAAAAAAGAAAAAAAGAAGCTCAACTGTCAATTGCAGTTGATCACACCAAAACATGGAGTCCTAGTCTCTAGATGATTGGCTTTTGGAGACTTATTCATATCATTAATGCAGGTCTTGGACACTGTGGGGGACAAAGGTTTAGAGGCTGTTGGATCTAACTGTCCATTGCTTGAGGAGCTCCGTGTCTTCCCTGCAGATCCCTTTGATGAGGAAGTTATCCATGGGGTGACTGAAGCTGGGTTTCTTGCTGTGTCTTACGGATGTCGGAGACTCCACTATGTTCTCTACTTTTGCAGGCAGATGACTAATGCTGCAGTAGCCACCATTGTGCAGAACTGCCCAGATTTCACCCACTTCCGTCTCTGCATAATGAATCCAGGCCAACCAGATTACTTGACAAACGAACCCATGGATGAAGCTTTTGGGGCGGTAGTGAGGACATGCACTAAACTACAGAGGCTTTCTGTTTCAGGTCTCTTGACTGACCTGACATTCGAGTATATTGGGCAGTATGCCAAAAATCTGGAAACTCTGTCAGTGGCTTTTGCTGGCAGTAGTGATAGGGGGATGCAGTGCATGCTGGAAGGTTGTCCAAAGTTGAGGAAACTTGAGATAAGGGACTGCCCATTTGGAAATGCAGCACTTCTTTCAGGTTTGGAGAAATACGAGTCAATGAGGTCACTTTGGATGTCAGCCTGCAATGTGACAATGAATGGCTGTCGGGTATTGGCAAGGGAGATGCCCAGATTGAATGTAGAGGTAATGAAAGAGGATGGGAGTGATGATTCTCAGGCTGATAAAGTTTATGTTTATCGTTCTGTTGTGGGACCAAGAAGAGATGCCCCGCCTTGTGTACTGACTCTCTCAGGTTTATAAAATATGCAGGTAATCTCTCTCTCTCTCTCTCACACACACACAAAAAAGAAGAAAGAAGAAGGAATTCAACTATATAGTGTGCTAGTGGCACCGTTGGCTACTGATGTGCCTCCTTTCTTTCAGTAGGTTGAGGTCCCATTTGATGGCTTTTTTTTTGCATTTTGATCAGAAATAGTGATGTCTTGCTCCTGAATCTGGTTGAGTGAAACTATTTACCTGGAAATTGTTGCTTAATTCTTGACTAATGTGGTATTGTTATGTATGTTGGTAAAAACCTTTTCCTCCCATATCAATGATCCTGTGCGGTAGGGTCACTGGTGTACGTGGTGTTAAGTTTCTGTTATTCTTCTTCCATCAACTTATCAGGGTTCTGAATTTTCTAGAGTTTTTGCATTCTTGAAGCTCTGTTGTGTCAATAATCTCACTGGCCATTTCTGTATCATCACAGGATCTCGTTCAGACAACATGACAAGCCACAGCATGCAGGGATTAGGATGCAGTTCATGCAGCTGAATGACTTGGATGGTTAACAAGAAGAGGATGGACATCATTGAAACTTGGAAGCTAAATATACTACATACAAACCTTATGCATCAATAATCTCCATGGCTGCATGCAAGTTCTCTTTATCTACTTGATATCCTGAAGAGCGAGTTTACTAGGTTTCCTATGCAGAAGTGGATGAAGCAGCCGTTGTAATGGGTCGCTAACGAACCAAAATCCATCCCCACTATGCAATGCCATCTTGGCCCTGTCAAAGTCCTGCAAAAACAGGAAGCACCAGGACATATCACGTTTTCAAATTTGCTTTCCTCAATTATTCGATTCCCAATATCATCTAGTTATGTTCAGGAGGTTACCTTTATGAAGCGGGCAATATCTGTAGACTCGGTGACATCAAATATATCGAGGGCCCTTGCTAAGTGCTTCCTGCTGCATGGTTTGAAGCATGTCCACGTCGCCAACAATGGCTTTTGCCTTCTAACATGGTTGAATGATGTTCATACTTGGGATGTAATTCAAGCCTGAAATTGGGCTTCATTCAGGCAGGACTGGACTGAGATGGGCTGGATTTAGCAGGCTAAGTAACATACTCGTGGTAAATGCCCGGGAACATTGTGTCTCACGGACCCTAATTTACAAGCGAGCTTGTTTTCGTTTATAACCTGTATTTTTATTTTATTTTTATGAATTGATTTTTCAAAAAAAAATTTGGATGATTTTAATGTAAAAAATATTTTTTAAAAATTATATTTTTTAAATATATTTTTAATTAATTTTTTTTTTTAAATATTCGACTTACGCATACCAAACAATCAATTGGTATATGCTAGCCAGTGTGCATGCACAATGCTATAAGATAGTATTTGAAATCTAATTTTATGGCAGCTAAAATAGTTATTTAAAAGAAAGATAGTGATTTAAATTTTAAAGAAAAAATATATTTTGCTAGAACACATTTAATTTTTTGTAATGATGGAATCATCTTTTTTATTAGTAGCATGTCTTTAAATAAAAATTAAAGAAAATTAAAATAAATATTAGTAAAAATATCAATAATTAAAACCAAGGAGAAAAAAAAATGCATCTCTTCGATTGAAACTCCTTTTTTTATTCATGTATTTTTTATTTTGATAAAAATATTTTTTGATTAGAAATATCTTTTTTAAATAAATAATTATTATAATTTGTAAAGCAAGTTTCGAAAAAAAAAAACCCATGACTTGATAATTTTTACATGATCGTAAGAAAAAAAATAATCTACAAAATTATAAAAAAAACTATAATAGAAAAATAATAAAATAAATATTTTATTCTCATTGAAAACAATTTTAAAAAATGTTCTTAGAAACAATTATATACTGGCCTGACAAGAAATCCATGCACAATCTTGAATGTTTTGATAGCAATTCAAGACTTCTATGGCTCAATTGTCTTATAATTTCTTTGCTGTTGCGAATTTGGTACAGAGCCAATTCATGCAACTTGCGCGCCACTGTGCTCTTATGAAATTGATCACACTGTGTTTAATTAAGATCTCGTGCTCTTATGAAGCTCCTTTCAGCCATTAACATTCTGGCAAGCTGTCTCGTTCAAGCAAGAAGCTAATGATAGCCATATCAGTCTTCTGGCCAAGATTTATTTCCATGCTTGATGCCATGAGGTCACGTCATTTTCTTGCTGGGGCAGGCTGTAAGAAACAAGCCACTCCATCAGTCTTTTTCGTAATTAACAGTACAGATAGTGAAAGCTAGCTGATCGAGCTCTAAGATTTTCATCATCATGAGAGAGATTTGCAAACCACAAACCTCAAGCTTTTTGCAGTTAGAAACCATTCCTGATTTGTGTGTGGAAAAGAGAAGGTGTAGAGCTGAGAAATTGAAACTCAGTGATACGATACAATCTACACATAGAAGGATCTCTTAGAAGTTTTGGATTGATCAATTATAAGATGAAGGATAAAAAAACTGAAAAATACATTCAATGAATTATTTAGAATATTTGAGTTGAGATGAATTTTAAGGAGGCAATATCTTCGATTCAACAAGTGATGATAAAAGGAATAGTTAATATGACTTTATCTTAGGGTGAGTAAAAAATTAGAAAACTGATTAAACTAAAAAAAATAACTGAAAAATCGAACCGTGAAAAAAAAAACGATTAGAATTTTGAAAAAACTGACTGGTTCGGTTTTATAAGCCTGAAACCAAAAAAACCAAATCGAACCCAAAAAACCGAATCAAACTGAGCCAAAACCGAGCTAAATCGGAAAAATCGAGCCAAACCCGTTTCAACCGTTTTTTTCTAAAAAAACGAATCGAACCGAACTGAAACCGGTCGGTTTAAACCGGTTTCAGTTTTTTTTTTGTTTTTTTTCGGTTTGGTTATTTTTTTTTTTATAAAAACCGAACCGAACTAAAAATGATCATCCCTACTTTAACTATATTGTTAAGAAATATCATTTAAAAGAATTTGAAAAATTTAAAGAATTTAGAAGATTATTTGCTATTTATTGAATATGCATATAATATAAATGTCCATACTACTACTAATTATTCTCATTTTGAAATTATTTATGATTTTGATTTCAATAATTATTAGTGTATGTGTGGAATTTTTGCTCATACTTTTTTATTTTTCATTGAACTACTTTAATTTATTAAAGAATTAATCAAATTTTATAGTTTTATCATTATGTCAAGATCAAAGCTTGAATTTAGTTATTTTAAAGAGGAGTGATTTGATTATAGATTTTTAAATCTTTATATCACAAGGTTCGCAACATTTAGTAAATCCCAATATGTTCATAAAAACTTACTTGTAGTCGGTGATTAACAAGGCTAATCACATTGTACACGTGTTAGCTTTGCTTTCACTTTGAGTTGCGTTATTTATTCTTACATAAAGTAAAGAAAAGAAAAGGAGTTGTCAATGGCTTTGGCATGAATGTCTAGTTAGCTAAACCACCACATAACCACTAGACTTTTTAAAGAGTTAGCTCCACGGTTGTAGTGCTTAAAACTTCTTAGTCAAATGGAAGGGGTCCGACCGTCCGAGGAAAAGATTAGGACTGTATTATTTTGGGAAGGCCATTTTCAGTGCTAATGGCTTGATTTAGCGGACCACATCAAGGTCCAGACACAGATTTTTAAATCTTAATATTAATATAGTTTTAGGTTAAGTACTCAACACCCACATAAACCAAGAAACTTAAGCAATGCTTTATACAATGCATCCTCCTTAATTAGAGGGTTTTGTCTCTAAATTGTCCTGTTTGATTATTGAAGTTCTTGAGAGATTAATTTAAAATCTTGGATCTTTAACCTCATTGTTAGGGCCATTTTGTTGTTTTTATCACTAATGTAGATGAACTTAAAAAAAATTTGATGTGTGTATATTTCTCTTCGAAGCCAAGGTAAATTGTACCTAGCTATGCTAGCTTGTGTGTTAAATTTCACTTCTTTTCCACTCAAAGTTCTGTCTAAAGATACCACTCTTTGCTTTGGCACACAAATCCCATTTGCACCTAACATAGCAATAGTGCATTAATCAACCAAAACACCATTGCTTCGAGGGCTCGCGCTAGCTAGGCTCACAAGAGCCCTATAATGTCCAACAATAACTTATAGCATCTTCCAGCTAACAAAAAAAGTGACCAGCTAGCACTAGTCAATGATCGTCCTATGATCTGTTTGAATTCTGAAAAACTAAAGTGTAAATTATACAGATTAATGTAAATACAATGAAGACCCACCACCATGTGCAGGTCAAATTATACTGTGAATTGATGAAGGCAACGAACATCTTCTTATGGAGTCACTCAGGCAGCACATTGGCCTACAAACAGAGAGTCAAATTCTGAAGACAGTCAAGAAAGGATCAAGGCCTTCTTTTGCCACGTGAAAAACTTTTTCGGAGAGATTAAAAACTAGAGCCAATACATCCAAAACACTCCGCATAAATCATACTCAATTGTGGAAAGTTAAATGTAAAATAATGGATCCGTGACAAGAAAAACAGTGGATAATCTTGTCATGCATTAAGACAGGATCTGTACAACATTAGACACCTAATCATGTCATGGGTCAATTTGTTCACTTGTCATCTTCCTGGTTTTTTAATGTGCATGATCCTCGAGCTTTCTTTGAAAAACTCCCATCAATCCCTCTAAAGCTTGTCCCTCAAGTTAATTTGCGTAAAGGGAAATATCCTTTGCGTTTTCTTTAGCAATATTGATGTGGACTAGAGTAGCTCTTGGCCCTTTTCCTTAGCTCCTCTCACCATCAATCCCTCACACAAAAGATTAGAAAAGAACACTAGCTAGCACCTTTCTCTCTCGATGGTTTTATTTGTAGCTTCATCTCCATTTCGTCTTGGAAAGGTGGCTGCTAGCTCAAGTCATCCACCATAGGGCTTCACATGGTGGGGTGGGGTGTTTGTTATCTCCATTCTTGGAGAAATGAGAGCTTCTCCTTTTCTTCTTTTCACCTAATATCGAAGGTGATGTCCATGTTAAGAGCTGTGGTCCATAAGGTTTTTGTTTTCTCTCACCATTGTCTCTTGATCCCTTTGCTATCAAGAGCAAGTTGGAGGGTTAGGAGTAAATTTAATTAGCTCCTCTCCTAATCATGGATATAAATAAACCGAAACTCTCTCCATGGATGAAATTTGGGAGAAGCAAGCCAAAATATTACCGAAAATACTTTAATTTCTTCTTTCTAAATAGTGAGAAAATCTCACCATCATCATTATTTTTTTAAATAATTTTATGAATTAATACCCCAACTCTCCAAATTGAAATCTCTAGAATATATACTGTATGGTGGGGTGGAAAGCAGCGGTTAAATAATTAATATAACCTATGCTATAAAGTGCAAGAAAAGAATAATTAAGAAATACACGTGTGATGTATTATTGTCTTGCATTTACCACACTTTATTATATATATATCTCCACATAGGCGAAGAGAATCAAGAACCGATGAAATAATAAATATGGGAAGAGCTAACGAGTGTTCTTGAAACACATGCTAAGCATCATCTGTGTATATGAATTAAATCTCATTAATTTATTGTTGATTATTTTAAAGAATAAAAATCAAATGTTCAAATATAAATAAATGGTATTAATGAAATATATGGTAATGTTTTTAAATGTATATATTTTTTTAAATAAACATACTAATATCATCAAATAACTCTTAACAAATATATCGAAAACACCAATTAAAATAACAGTTGAAATAAAAGTATATTTAATAATAAGTTACAAGATAAAATAGTTTTTTTTTTTTTTATCATATTTGGTTTACAATGAATTAAACATAATAAAACAACTTTATAAATATACCTAATTTTTTTTAGAATTAAGAAAAGATGAAACCTCTCCACCTCTGTCCTTGGCATAACCCACCAATGGAAGTAACTAACTCACCCTCTGACCATCTCCCATTTCTGATATCTCTCCCCAACTTCCAACAGACTCCACAGTCAACACAGCAGAAACCCCATTTCCCCCCTCTAAAATGACAAAATGCCCTTCCAACCTTGATGACAGTCATGTAATTTGCTAATGAACAACCAAAGCATCTAGTTAGCAACACAATTCAGTTTCAACTTCACAACTTTAAGTCGGAAGATAGACAGCTAGATAGCATTGCTACATGGAGAGATATGCAGGCTCACACTCTATCTATCTCTATCTTAAAAAAGATTTCACCGCTTAGATTCCTCCCTTGATAGGTAGATTCCAAATGGGGTTGTTGCAAAATCATTGATAAACAAAAAACTTGGGAAAAGAAGGTTCAAAAACAAGACCAGATCTTTCCAATGTGCAGTCTCAGGCAAGCTATTGAGGTTATTTCTTCTTTGATCTCCTACTCTCATCCAATTAAAGTTTTTGTCGTGAAATGGCAACTGATTAGAAACAAGCTAGAAGAGCTATGCTCAAGCCTAACTGCCCTAGAGAATTGTGATTCAATCCAGAATCCGATACTTTCAGGCATGATATCTGCTATCCTAGCCTCTGCTAGTGACTGCTATGATCTTGCTAGAAGATGTGTGGATCTTTCGTACAGTGGCAAGCTCTTGATGCAGAGTGATTTGGATGTAATGGTTGCAAAGTTTGAGAGACATGTAAAGAATCTATTTGGGATTTGTACTGCAGGCATTTTGACTCAGGGTTTTGCCATTGTTGTGTCGAGGCCTGGTGTCAATGCTCGCAAAGATGATATGAGGTTTTACTTTAGAGATCTGTTGACAAGAATGAAAATTGGTGACTTGGAAATGAAGAGACAGGCTTTGCTCAATTTGTATGATGTTGTTGTTGAAGATGATAAGTATGTGAAGATACTTGTCGAAGTTGGTGACATAGTGAATATACTGGTTAGTCTTCTTGATTCAGTGGAATTGGAAATTCAACAAGAGGCTGCAAAGGTCGTGTCAGTGATTTCGGGCTTTGATTCCTACAAATCTGTTTTGATTGGAGCTGGGATTATAGGGCCTTTGATCAGGGTTTTGGAGAGTGGCAGTGAAATAAGCAAGGAGGGTGCTGCAAGAAGCTTGCAAAAATTAACTGAGAATTCTGATAATGCTTGGTCAGTTTCAGCTTATGGGGGTGTGACAGCTCTATTGAAAATATGTACTAGTGCTGATTCTAGAACAGCACTTGTTTGCCCTGCTTGTGGGGTATTGAGAAATCTTGTTGGTGTTGATGAGATAAAGAGATTTATGATTGAAGAAGGTGCAGTGCCCACATTAATCAAGCTGGCAAGATCAAAAGATGAAGCTGTGCAGATAAGTTCGATCGAGTTCCTTCAAAATATTGCATCTGTAGACGAATCAGTGAGGCAATTGGTGGTCAGAGAAGGTGGAATTCGGGCATTAGTACGCGTTTTTGATCCGAAAAGCGCATGTACTTCAAAATCTCGAGAGATGGCATTATGGGCAATTGAGAATCTATGTTTCTCTTCAGCTGGTTATATCATTATGTTGATGAATTATGGTTTTATGGATCAGCTTCTTTTCTTTCTTCGAAATGGAGATGTTTCGGTTCAAGAATTGGCACTGAAAGCAGCATTTAGGCTCTGTGGAAAATCAGAGGAAACTAAAAAGGCAATGGGGGATGCTGGATTTATGTCAGAGCTTGTTAAGTTTCTTGATGCAAAATCATTCGAAGTTAGAGAAATGGCAGCTGTGGCACTCTCCAGCTTAGTTTCTGTGCCTAAAAACCGTAAAAGATTCGTGCAGGACGATCGCAATGTGGGCTTTCTTCTTCAATTGCTTGACCAAGAAGAGGCAAATTCAGGCAGCAAAACGTTACTGATCTCTATATTATTGTCCTTAACAAGTTGCAATAGTGGAAGAAAAAAGATTGCCAGTTCTGGTTATTTGAAGAACATAGAAAAACTTGCAGAAGCTGAAGTTTCTGATGCTAAAAGACTTGTCAGGAAGCTCTCCACAAATAGATTCCGTAGCATATTAAATGTAATCTGGCATTCTTGATTGTGATTCTCTTTCTTTCACTGTATATCTAAAAGAGTGGTTTCAAAGTTTTTTCTTCTTCTCATAGTTCTTAATCTTTATCTCTGTTTCTTTTATCTGCAAAAACAGCTTTAGAGCAGCTTATAAATGTTCTGGCATTGTTGATTTGCAGTCACAGTTAATATTAATTGAATAAAATATTAAAAACAGGATGTAATTACAGTTATTTAAGATATAGAAATGATATCTACAATATTTTTTTTTTTGTAAGCATTTGTGATGAAGCACACATGGGAATGGCAGGAAACCCAGAGAGGCATTGAACAGTTCCTATCAAATTTCGTCCATCTAACCATGATGGACACCAAAGACAGTGATGGATGAATTGCTCGACTCATTTGCGTTTGTCTTTTCCCATCCCTTTCTTGTTATGGCACTTTCGTATGAAAAGACATTTTATAATGTTTTGAGCTTATGCTAAAATAAAAAAGAGTTAGTTTTAAGGGATCATATGACGCAGATATTGAACTATTATTTTGTTATTTTTATTTTATTTTTAAATATTTTTTTTAATTTTAAATTGTTTTACTGTTTTGATGTAAAAAATAAAAAAATAAAAATTATTTTAATATATTTTTAAATTAAAAATACTTTAAAAAATAATCTATTTTACAAATACCTCCGTAAATATAGTTTAAGTGTCAGGTTAACTTTAGTGCAAATGACACCACCTTAACAGCTATAGACAGTTTGGGTTACAAAATTGTTGATTTCTATCTGTTGAAACATGTTTGAGATTGTGGTAGTGATTACGGTTTAAAGTGTTTTTTTATTTATAAATAATTTAAAATAATTTTTTTTTATTTTTTAAAAATTATTTTTAAAATCAGTACATCAAAACAATATGAAAACATAAAAAAATAATTTTTAACAAAAAAAAAATTTAAATTTTAAAAGAAAGCGGTTTCAATAGCATTTTCAAATAAGCTCTAAAAATGTTTGAAATTGTGATAGTGGTTGCTTTTCAAAATGTTTTTTTTTCTAGAAAATACTTCAAAATAATTTTTTTATTTTTAATATTCACACGTTAAAATGATTTAAGAATATAAAAAATATTAATTTAAAATAAATAAAAATTTTTCAAAACTTATCCTACCCTCTACTTGGAACGCAATGTTGGGATAGCAAAACTTTGCTAGCTTGATAGTAAGAGATGAGGACGACGGAAACCTTGTTTGAATCCATGGCAGGTTGTTGCTTATCGTTAGTATTGGGAATCAAAACATTGAATTTCATAAGCTCCACACTCTACTATGGAATGAATTTTCTTGTGGGTGTGAAAAAAAGTATCATTTGTAGACATGAACAGTCTTGTCTTCCACATCTCAAAGCAACCCAACCATCGTTGAGGCATAAATTTTGATGATTCTCTGGGCAGCGAAGCAATGTCTGATGGCTTTGTCTAATTAGGAAGTTAGGGAAGATGGTCCAGATGGGATTGATTTAAGTCGGGCCTTTTTGAAAGTGAAATGGACTGGTCCGACAGCAAACCTAGGACTTCGTGTCTTGACTGCCTTCCATCGTTTAGATGAGACTTCCACTCCCTTTAGGAGTGTGTATTACTGTGTGGTTAAATTATAGTTATAAA
>Ga0307517_10008102_pt1 | contig 15129 bp, 9 predicted proteins | sample 23_EM_MG_FD_194515 | JGI IMG/M metagenome (GOLD analysis project Ga0307517, IMG submission 194515) | Populus trichocarpa ectomycorrhiza microbial communities from riparian zone in the Pacific Northwest, United States - 23_EM | ecosystem: Host-associated > Plants > Roots > Unclassified | place...
ACGCGCCATGAAGAGGAGTGGTCCTGGCACTGCATAAGAAGATCCAAGAATAACAGCAATAAGGCTAAGGGCACGCAATTTAAGGCACCTTTTCAACGGGTAGGCTTAGATTCTCTGTACCTCTCCCTCCCTTCAATTTTTCTTTTTAATTTAAGGTGGATTTACAAGTCAATTTACATATATCTCGATTAATTCTACGAACTTTAAAATTAACGACCATGTAAGCCTCCAGTAACCATCATATAAGCAATTACAGGGCTCGAACCTGAGACCATAAAAAAAGCAAACCTCTTAATCCCAAGATCTTATCACTAAACCACCACCTAGATGGTTCCTCCCGTCATGTTTTTATTTTGTCTCAAAGTGTGTAACAGATGTTTATGCAAATAGAATTTACATATACAGTATATATATCCTTTATTTTTTTTTCTTCCTTATATATTATATCTAGTGTTTACATTTATTTTAAAATATTTTTTTTTAAAAAAAATTATTTTTAATATCAACACATTAAAATATCTGAAAACATAAAAAAATTAATTTAAAATAAAAATAAATAAATAAAATTTTAATTTTTTAAAAAAATCTTTTAAAATATAAAAATAAACAAAATCATAGATTTGAATGAAAGATCCAAAAGATTTGTTCAACATATATTTTTCAAAATATAAACATTACAACAGTGCAAGTTAATGAAAATTAAACATAGTTAATTTAAATTAAAAAAATAATCATTAGCATTACAAATTTAGATATTCAAAAAATATTTAAATGAGATTCTAACACCTATAATAATTTATAATTCTAAAACCTAATTATCCGATTGAGATCCGGGTCATGAATTGAGAGTTTCCCCGAGTCTAACATTTTCATTTCAAATAAACTTAAAATAACATTATTTAGGTAAAAAGAAATAGTTGTTTTTACTAACTTGACCTCCACAAAATGGACTCACAAAGCCTCGCTCTCGCTAGGTCAGATTTGATATTGCTATAATGCTATGATCTAAATGACTCTCCAAACAAACCTGCCAGTGGAGGAGGATTACTGCTTCTCTGCATCCCCAAAGTTCTTTGACCTTTTGCCTTATGGTGCCCATAATGCATACGTACAGCAAGAGCTAGCGCTCTATAGCAAAGTTAGTCAGTATTTTAACCATAGCCAAAAATTCCACAGCATATAATAATAATATTAATAATACATGTCTTATGTATTGGTCTGTTGCAATAAGACCAAACAAGGTGGTCGTTTTGATCTTTGTGTTTGTGGCAGGCATCCCAACGGAGATTTTGTGGTCCCTGATGGCCTAGATAGCTAGAGACATTGCATACAGGGCCTACTTCTTGTGCCATGTCTCAGGCGGTGCAAGTAAATACATGCAAAGCAATTGGTGCGGCCTTCAGTTTTACAGGAAGGGGGCAGAAACCAAGTTTACTGTGTGGTTTGAAACTTTGGATTGGATAGTTCAAACTTCAAAGAGTAACAAGTGCTTCGAAGTTGTTCGTGTCTTTTCTGTACTTCAATTTGTTCGGGTTCATCACTCTTGCTTTATCATTAGAAACTGAAGTGCCTTTCACCAGATTTGTTTTTCCTGTCTCGTCACAAAGGAAATGATCGAGCCCTCTTGAGTTCCAAATCTTTTTATAATGATAATTATTATATATTTGATATAGAGTTCTCAAATCTTGCTCATCTTCATTTACTATTTTTTCAATCATTCCACAATGCAAACATAGGGACTTGATGCTTTCCACCCTGCAATGGAAAGTAGCCCTGAGAATAGCTTTCGCTGCCAAGGCCAAAATCACTAGCTAAGCCAACCGAACATTTTGGACTAGCAGCAATGGGGGGATTCCTGCTAGTTGAAGCCACCAAAGTTACACCATTGTTATTGTTGTTAGCACTTTGTTGCTGTTGATGTTCCCCTGTATTTTCACTCCACATCATGTCAGTCAATTCATGGGAGGCTTCACTGCTTGCTATGGCAAAGTGGGGCTGAGAAGATGTTGATGAAGCACAGGAATTGTAATCCTCGAGGGCCACCGGAGCCGAATCTTTTGTTGAACGCTTAGCTAGGTCACTAGCAATGAGTTTGGAGCTTGAGCAAATTCTCTTCACATCATACCTTCTTATACCAAAATTTGTAACAGCACTGGTACCCCTAAATTTAATTGCAGCAATGTCATAGGCCTCTGCAGCTTCTTCTTGTGTACCTATATCGTAACGAGCGATTGGACTATTTGAGTTAAGTTTCTCAAGCTATAAAATAGTTATTGTGCATGAAATCGTTGAAAGTTGATCAAGGCTGACTTGTATTTTGTGGCCAAGACATACATTTACGTTAAAAAGCCATGAGCTTAAGTGAAAATCCTTCACACTTAGTTATGTGCAAAGAGTAGGATGTAATGCCATAAGAATGGATAACACATCGCACACTTTAATAGAAGGAAAATAAAGGGAAAAAGGACGAGAGAGAGAAAGAAAGTGACGAAGGCTTACTAAATGTTCCAAGGTACAAATCCTTGTTTCCAGCAACCCTTCCTATCCTAGCTTGCCATCTTCCATGTTGATGATGCCTGCCAGGATAAAGGAAAGCAACTTAGCAAAAAGGAGGGAAAGATACGGTGGAAGAATCATATTTAGTATTATAGGCAAATGGTTAACAATGTTTGCCTATGATGGCCTCCGATGATTGAAAAAAAGCCTGCAATTGCAGTAAATAATGGGGAAAAAAAAGAAAAAAACTTTATCATTGAAGTCGCTTTCTGCCATTACCTTGTCACTCCTCTGTACACAGAAGCTCCTCTTGAAAACCCACTACTTTTCCTGTCAAAATTTGAACAAAGCAATCATTTTTTCTCCCCTCTCTTCTCCTTCTCTTTTTCTTTAATTAAGGACTGTAAAATGGCAAATACCTTCTCAAACTGGCTACAAATTCTTGCCTGGTCATGTGCTTCATCTCTTCAAGCTCTTTCTCATAAGTGTTCAACTAACATTTTGTTTTGTTTGTTTGAAAAAAAGTTGAGATATTACAGATACAGACACTACAGAACAAATGGCTGATCTTTTTTGTACACACCAACTTAGGATGACTAACAACAGACTTACAGGGAAATTAATATGCGTTGTTGGACCCCAATACTTCAAGGCAGCTAAATCATAAGCCCTTGCTGCTTTTTCTTCCTTATCATACCCACCTGATACACGATTTTAAAACAAAAGGAATGAAGGAGAAGAACAAGCACAATATCCAACGTATTTAAGACCAACAAAAATATGTTAATCAGCAATTAATAAATCCTATTCTTGGGTATAATTAAAGAATACAGCATACAAATAATATTTGACATAATAAAGAATTACACCTACCAAGGTAAACTGCATAAGATTTGAGTGACATTGAAAGGTGAATATACCCAAAAAGTATGTGAAAAAGAAAAGCAACCGTTAGTATATTCTTTTGAAGAAAAAGAAAGAAGACGGCATATGTATGTATACTAGAGAGAAATACAGAAAATATTAAAAGCTTATTTTCTCTCACACCTTGCCTTCCTTTCCTCGTTTGTCCTTCTTTCCTGCAACTATTGTCCCATAAATGGGCCTCATATCTCCCAGTCCATCTATGCCTAACAATCATAGAACGTATATAACAGATAATTGCACACACACATGTATATGTTGAAGCGAAGTTGAAAGGAAGGTATTGCCACGACTTGAAGAAGAGAAGAAAAGGAAGATAGTACCTTGTTACACCTCTATATTGTGAAGTTCTTTGTCCAAATGTGTCAATAGATTTATGAGAAACTGGTTCTTTAGCAAGTGATTTTACAACTGGCCTTTTACGGTTATCAACCACTTGCAATGGAGATATAGTAGCCAATCCATTCTGAGAACTAGGACTCATTGTGAGCAATAATGATTGAAAATTGCTATTGTTCGCTTCAATTGGAGACTTCCCACTAGAAGAAAATGGCGCCGTCTGCCTAAGCCAAGACTTGAACCCAGAAACTGAACTAGCACTCTCAAAAGGCACATGGTTCATGCCACTTTCATGGTTATGGTTATGGTTATGGCTATGGCTATGGTTTAAATCACAGTGCTGAAGACAGTGACTAGGGATTGAGGTTTGTGGATTGTCATTGAAATGGTAACTTTGGATTGAAGAAGAACGGCTTGTGAGACTATTCTCCCCAGTTTTTACATCTCCGTTGGTGTTGAAGCTTGGTGCTAGATCAACATTGATTCTATTAGCATGGTTTTGATGACTCTGGTGATCTTCTTGCTGACAATGAACTTTGGTCTCATTAGAAGGTGAGTTTGAGTAACACCCCAAGAAATCCTCAAGCTTTGGACCATCTTCACTTGTACTGCCTCCATCCATAGTGTTTTCATATCTCCAATCTACCAATTACCATCAAATAGGACGAAATATTACAGCAAAATCATCACAAATCATGTTCAAGTTTTCATTTTAAAAAATAACGCATGCACTGAGAAAGAAAGAAAGAAAGAAAGAAAAGGGGAGCATGCAGTACCTGGGGCACCATTAGATGGACGTCTAAAGGGATCAAAAACACAAAGAGATCCATCAGAACGCAAAGGCATGACAGAGAAACCAGGAGCTTGGTCTTCTCTACCAAACCCTTCATCAATTCTCAAGTGTGGAGTCAGAGAAAACCCCAACCATTTACTCATGTTATCTTCACACACAAAAATCTACAAGCGATTTTCTCTCTCACTCTCTCAAACAATCTCACAAACTGTGTTTTTTAATGCGTCTCCCTCCTTTACATTTGTTTCTTTGATACACTGTGCCTTCAGGTTTTGGTTTTAAAGCTCAAACTTCAAAAAAATTTGGTGAACAGTGCTCTCTCTATCTCACTCTCTCGTCTTATATTCGCAGCCTTTACACCTCTGTATCTGCGGTTTTCGGGTTTCGTGCCCTCTCTTTCATTTCCACTAAGTTCCTTTGCAGAGGTGTACATAACTCCCATGACACGTTATTTATTTATAGGATGCAAGTGTGGACAGATTTAATGCTCATTTACAAAGTTAATTGTAATTTAGTTTTTATAGTTTATTAAAATAAACTAATTAACCTTTATATTATAAAAATAATTAAATAATTTTTTTATCAGCATTGATTATGCTTTATTGCTAGTATTTTGTTTTTTTAAAATGATTTTTTCTCCTTATTTTTTCATATTATCTACTTTTTTTTATCATTTTTATAATAGGAAATCAAGATGAATTAAAAAAAGAATATGACATGGGAAAAAAATTAAGTTACACATGAATTTAAGAATATAGAAATTAAATATATAGTTTTTAAGACTACAAGGACTAATAAATTATTTTTACTAAACTAAAAGGATTAAGTTATAATTAACTCAATATTAATTAGTACAATTTAGCTCTTTTTCTTAGATTTTACACTTATTTGAAGAATGGTTGATGTAAAAGTTCGAACATTGCATGTGTATTCTTGTTTTATGGTAAAAATAAATGGAAGAAAAATAGGCTCATCACTTAAACAAAATAATTTTTCACATCCATATTTAAGGAGTTTTTTTCATCATTATCATCATCAATAAAAAGCTAAATCAAAGTAGGATATTAAGAGTTTAATATAAAAAAACATTAAGAATTATAGGAGTTAAATTAGATTGAAAGTTCTAGAATATAGGGACTGAATTGAACTTTCACAGCTTCTCCAACCTGATCCAGCCACCGACCTTCCACTTTCGCCGCTCTCCAAAACTATCTTTTAGCCACAAATAGCCCTATGAACACCATAAATTACCTCTTATTTCTCTATCATTCTTTTACATTTTTTTTATATTTTTTTATATATATCAAAATTAAGTAAAACCTAAGGTTTAAGTCAAGTGTACAAAATTGATGGTCTAATTAAAATCATGTGAAGTAATGCAATTTTTTCATGTAAAAATCCTTAATTTTGGATGAAAGAGTTAAAGTTAACACAAATGTCTTTGATATTAAATGAGTTAAAATTCAAGCCTAATCAAAAAGGTAGTAGCTAAGTAGCCCCATCATAACCGTTGATCTTGTTTGAACACTCGCTAGGCCGAGCTTTTTATAGAAAACCGGGCATGAAAGTTTTATGACTCAATCTTAACCATTGATTTCCTTCTCCTCTACTTATTTCTATTCCTAATTACTGTAAAAAAAAGGTTTGGGTTATTTTATTGTTCATTGTAATGTTCACATGAACATTGCTTCTTCTTTTTTTTTTGTTTTTTTTTTCATTCAACTCAACTTAATTTCTTTGTAATTTGTTCTTCCAGGTTATATTAGCATTGTGATTTTGTTTTTCCATGCTTTTACATATACAAAGTGAAAAATCCAACAAGTCAATTTTATAAAATAAAATTGTAGACTATAATTAAAAAAATATTAGTATAAGAAGGATCAAAATAAATAAATAAATAAACAATAGAGCTCATTATTCAGAAGGTGCAGGAAACTTCAATTTTGTCCTTAAAGTCTTAGTTGATGTGTTTATTTGATCCTTAAAGCTTTAATATTCTATGTTTTGGTCCTAAAATTTATTTTTTTTCATTTTTTAATCCCTAAATGTTGAGAGAGAATAGAGAAAATTATTGAAAAGTAGAAGGACAAAGAAAAAGGCCATTCACGCATATTTCGACCATAAAAAGATCAATCTTTATTTTTATGGACTTGTATGAAAGAAAGAAGTTTTATGGAGGTGGTTTGGATTTTTCATCTTGCTATAAAAAATAAATTGGGGCTTGGAAAGGTCATCTTGAAAAAATTATGCCAACCTATATAATTAAATATTGTATCTATCTCCAAAATTACTTAACATACTTGTTAAACCTCTTTCAACTACAATAGAACGATTTGAAAATAAATTCATAAACTTCTCTGCATTATCACTTTAATGAAAATTAAGATCATTTACTCGTTTTCTCATTGATTCCACATCTCTAATAAGTTTCTAAGGTGCCATCTAGCTTGAATCTCCAAGAAATTAACTTCAATTGAGCTTGATTTGAGAGTGGGGTTTCGGTTTAGGTTTAGGGTTCTTCATTTTAAGGATTCTGTCTTTGCTGGAAAATGACAACAATATTTATAGCATTGATTTAGTTAAATCGACTGGTCGGTTTAGCCTCAACCTTAAAGTATTTTAATTTTCTCTTTTGGTCTTTCTTATACACCTAAAAAATGCCCTTTCCATGTAAAAGTTAAGTCCAAAACTCAAGGAAATCGAGGGGTTAAAATCTGAAATCTTAGATAGTAGACAAGCTATATGTGCTTTGTCTCAATCGGTCGGCCAATTGTTTCAAAGGTATGAACCGGTCAACCGGCTCATATAAAGAACATAAATTTCCAGTTTTGACCATTTCAGATGTTTTATGAGATCAAAAAACACCATTAGTCCAACTTATTGTATCAAAAACTAAACCTAACTGAAACCTTAAAATGTTACTATTCACATAGTAGCAAATACTTTGTTTCACTATTTCAACCGGTTGAATTAGTATAACAAACTGGTCAGCCAGTTTATCCAAAATCTACATTGTCAGAGAATTTTGTAGCAGGACAAATATTTCATGCTAAAAGGGTATGCATTTCATCACTAAAACATGTCCAACTTATTTTCAATAATATATACACATAAAGATAAAATCTCAAATGTCATTAGCATGAATAAAGTCTAAATTCCTCTTTATCTCGTAAAAGTGATCCTTACCTAAATGCTTTTAAAATTATTTGTTAGTAGATGTTATGTTCTTACAAACTCAAGTATAATATCACTCTTCATCATCTGATTTTTTAGGAAGTGATATCTCAATTCAATATGTTTTGTGCATGAGTGTTGTATAGGATTCTTAGATAAACTTATTGCACTAGTGTTATCACACTTAATAGGTATATGATCAAAATTAAGTCCAAAATATTATAAGGTTCGTTTCATCCATAAGTTTTGTGCACAACAACTACCAGCTGTTATATATTATGCTTCAGTTGTAGATATGGCTACTAAGTTTTGTTTCTTACTAGCCCAAGATATTAGTGATGATCTTAAAAAGTGACATGTTCCACTAGTGCTTTTTCTATCAACTTTACACCTAGCAAAATCAATATATGAATAACTAATCAAACTCAACTCACTTCCTTTCGGATATCACAATGCTAAATTAATTGTACTATCCAAACATCAAAAAATTCATTTTACAACACTAACATGGGATTGTTTAGAACATGCTTGAAAACATGCACACGGGCAAACACTAAACATAATATCGAGTCTATTTGAAGTTAAATATAACAATGAACCAATCATAACTTAATATTATATGATGTCTACATTCTTACCATTTCCATCCATATTAAGCGTGGTTGATGTTCCCATGGGAGTGTCGGGTTTTTTGACATGTTCCATCCCAAATCTCTTTAATAGATCCTTGTTGTATTTGCTTTGATTGATGAAGATGTCATCTCTTGTTTGCTTAATTTGCAATCATGCTCATTTCAAACTCATCTTACATGCATTTTGCAAATTCCTCAAAAAAAATATTCGTTATTATAAATATAATATCATCAACATATATTTGCACAATCAAGATACCATTACCTTTTCTTTTTGTGAAAAGAGTGGTGTCAATTTTGTCACAGTTTAAATCATGTTCAATAAGAAAAGACTTTAATATATATATATATACCAAGCTCTTGGTGCTTGTTTTAAACCATATAAAGCTTTTTTTAGTTTGAAAACATGATCGGGAATGTCGCACGTGTGCGGCGTCGCGGTGATATCGTCCACTCTCATATGTAATCTATCTGGAAAATATAGGGAGACAAGGAATTCTTGTTTTTTATCAGTAGAAAGTGGGAATGAGAGTCGTCATCTAGTATTTTGATCATTAGAAACCCTAACTGGTCTCAGAGATCGGGCACGGGGACTGGTTGCGTACAGAAAATGTATTAACACCCCAAATACGCTATACCTAAGGTAGGCTGCATTGTTTTAATTGTCTAATATATGCTAAGGTGTTGTTTGTATTTCTAATTGTTGGTCCGTCTATGGTTTAAGAAAAGTCCTCCTCGGTAAGGAGATCCTTAACTTATCATGTAAAATCTAACCATTCTAACGTCAATAAAAAGAATTACCTTTTTAATATTAGGAATACGTTTTATGTATAATTAAATTCATAATCCCAGATACTAAAAGAAAACAAAATGATTTTTTTTGGGATTTTTTGAAATATTTGTCAAGTTCTCGTAACTTTAATAAACTAGTTATTAAAGCCAAAATACATGTTAACACATATTTTTGAATTTTTGTCATATGAAAATACGATATGATTTTTTAAGACTTGGGCGTATGCATGAAAACAAGATATTTTTTTTGTTTTTATCGTTTTTGCAATGTTTTGATGAAAACCAAATTCGTATCTTTACGATATAAAAATATAAACCGATATTAATCAAAATGGACAGAAAAATATGCGAGAAAATCACAAATGTTTTTGAAAATATGTTTTTTATTTTTTTGCAATGGGTCGGACCTGGCCCAAAAGAAATTGGGCTGAGATGGGCCCAAAACAAAACCGGGCCATAACCGGGCCAAAAAGAAAACCTTATTTCTACAAGGCTAGGCTCAGCCCAGCCGTGTGGACTGGACTACTAAAGTCTAGCTCGAGAAGATAGTTGGTTACTGTGCTGAGCACAGTAACCAGTTAATTATAATTAGCCCGTTAGTGTGCGTTATCTCTCAACTTCTCGACTTGGTCTTTAGCTATCGTTAACAACTATTTTTAATCTTTACCGATGGCTTTAATATTGGCTCATAAAAGTTTTAGTTCATAAAAAAATCTCTTGCAACTATAAAACACATTGGCAATGATTACCCTTTTTAGTTGATTTTTTTTATTTGATGGTGAAACATGGGGCAATTGACTAGTTATATTACTAAAAGAGTTACTTTCGATCGATATCAGTGCAGGCCAAATTGCCATCCTTTAAAATTCTAATTATGCGTTTGAGTATGTTAGAAAACAGAAAGCAAGCAGTAGATTGTAGTATTTGGGAGTCTGGTAACTTTTGTTTTTGGGTGTGTTTCACTTAAAAAAAATATAAAATTAAGGTTTTTTTTATTGTTTTTATATGTTGATGTCAACAATAAAAACAAAATATAAAAAAAATTAGTTTAATGCATTTTCAAGTAAGAAGCATCCTGCACTACAATATTAAACACATAAAAGTCGGGCACCAACAAAAATATAATATATCATGTCGTTACGTTACATCATTTTTTCATTATCTTACATCATATCAAAGATACAGTGACAAAAACATTATAACTTATACATGTACTCATTTCATGTATTAACAGAACCTATTTCATATGGTGAAAGTGTTGTTGCAAATGATTAATTCACTATGGTTTGGAACAATGAATTTATGCCTTTTCCCTTGATAAAAAAAAATGGAAGAACTAGCCTTAAATGGCAATATGGTATTTATGCAGCATCTTTTTATCATTCTAGAATTTTTTAAGGGCAACTGGGTCTTTTCTTATTTTTTGCATAGTCAAATTACTTGAATACCCTTAAAAGCAAACAAACACTTAACTACATGGGCTTTTCTATAATTTCAAAAATCATTTTTCATAATTATTATTTAGGACTAGGGGTAATGTGTAATTTGATAAATAAAATAAAAAACCCAAACAATTGATGACTTATACGTTGCACGTGTCAGCCACTTCACTGCCTTCAAGCAATACATGCAACTAACTACGGTGGTAGAAACTGTTATTTTTCCATGTCATTCAATTCATCTCGGCTTCCTCTTCCTCCTTAGGCGGCGCATTCATGGTGACTCTATTTGGTTTGGTGCGATTAAATCTTCTTATTTCCCTTTTCATTTCTTTCTCCTCCAGCTCAATTTGCGCACTACCCCTTAAAAAAAATCATACCAGCCTTTCAATTTCTTTTCCCTTCATATTTAGTCTATGTTTTTTTTATTGCAATTTTTTTATAAAATTGTTTAAATTGGAAATTATTTTCAATTTCATCATCCTTTAATTTTTTTTTCATATCTCAATTTTGATCTTTATTCTTTTGATTGTTATTTTCTTTATTTGAGATAATTTATAATATTGATTTTTTTTTTGCAATTTCATCATCCACTTTTTTTTTCTATCGGGTTTAATCCTCTTTCACATAAAATTGATTGTGAATTGGTCTTCTTGATTGAGCTCGTGTCTGAGATTTCATGAGTTATAATTTTAAAAGATTAACATGAGTTTAAGAGATTCACTCGAGTTTGTTTTGTTTTTCATGTTATAAGATTAACCGAACTTATTAAATCCAGTCGATTCAATAACCCGAGTTTTGAATTTCTTTTCCTTCTTTAGAAATACTAGTATAGCCTTAACTTTATTCCTTTTTATGTGTGGAGAAATTTAGCTTGGCCCCTAACGTCGCACCAGCCACTAATATAGATTTACTTGGGTCAATTTTTCTAAAATTTAAATATTTTTCCTTTTTTAGCCTTTGATATGTGGTACATTATAATTGGACATTTTAATTTATTTTGATATGGGTTCCATGGTTTTGTCAAGGTCTACCCTAGATCATGAGTTTCATAGGTTAACAATTGTTGGTAGGAGTCGATGTAATATGACGCCGTTTTAATATTTTTTTAAAAAAATATGCCATCCAATATGTCATAATTTAAGTATTTTAAAAGTATTTCAGCCATTATGCATCAATATTTTGACTTACCAATGCCATTACATTTTTTTAAGGTTGAAAAAAACATGATCCGACCAGTGGTGTAATGTGAGCAAAAAAAAAAAAACAACAGTTGATTTCTAGGTAAGGTAGAGCACATGTCTTAGCCTATGATTTTTTTGGAAATCTTGTTATCTTTTACTTTTATGCATAATATTTTAAGGGGGGTCATAATTTATAGATACAAAATGTTCTACAATGTTTGACAAGTAATAATATAAACAATATGATAGTACAATGATGATGATGTCTTATGATTATAAATTAGTTTTGGTGGAGATTATAAATTAGGGGAACCTTTTTATCCCCTCCTATACAAGAATGTCCTATTTATAAATTTTACAAGCATTGGTTGTTTTACAGTACACAACAAAGAAAAATAACCACTAAAAATCATTGGACTCAGTTCCAGTTATGGTTGTTCTATAGCACACAACAAAACCAAATAATCATAAAGGATCGTTGGCCTCTTTTCTAGCCATGGTTGTTCTGTAGCACACAACAAAGTGAATGATATAGGAAAATGTTACATGTCAAAACCCTCAAAGACCAAAAACACCATAAATATATGAAGACTCTGAAAATAATTAATTTTATTCATTCATGTCTCAACTTACCAAAAAGTTATTACAACCCTTTGTATAAAAACAAAAAACTAGAAAATCTTAACAATATTGAATAGAAAAGAAATAAACTAGGAAGAACATTCCCTTCAAATAGGAAAAAAAAAACCAGAAAAAAAATTCACAATAAAGAATAGGAAAATAAAAATAGAAAAATATCTATTTTTTAAAAAAGCTCTTGCATCAATGGTGGTGGTGGAGTGATGAAGTAGCGGTGGCGGAGTGATGAAGTGGCGGTGGCAGTGACAACAATGAAGGTGGTGCTAGTTATACGGTGGTGGTGGTCGAATTTGTTGAATGAGATTGCGAGTGAACTATCTGTTAAATATTTTATAGATTTTCATTAGGTGAAAATATTTATCAACAAATAAATCAATTTTAAAATTTAATTATAAAATATTTTATAGTAATAATTTTTTTAATAAAATATTTTATGAAAAACAAATACACATACTTAGGAAAATATTTTCAAGTAAAATATTTTACGCAAAACAAACACTCTTTTAGTTTTGAAAGATATAAAGATACTAGTTATTCCAAAATTTTGTTGAGATGAAGCAAAGGGCTCATAACTACATGCAACGAGCAATAGAGAAAACTAGTATAGTGTCAATGCACTATCGTTAGACACATTTTAAAATCTACTTTTATTTAATTATATAAAAATTAAAATAAATATTTATAAGAAAGATAGTGATTAAAATGTCAAAATTTTCTTTTTTAATTCATGTTTTTTTTTTTACAATAACATTTCTTTTTATTAAAAACATGGTTTATTGAATAAAACCTAATTGTAATTTAAAAGATATTCATAAAAATTCTAATGACTTAAATTAAAGGGAAAAATGTATTATCTTAAGAAAAAAAAAACTCCATTTCCTTATTCATATATTTTTTGTATGAAAATACATTTTTTTATTATGATCATTATTTTTAAATATAAACTTATTATGTTAATGAAAGAAAATTTAAAACAAATCATGAATGGATCATTTTCATTTATGAATAATAAGTCTGGAAAAATTGTATAAATCATTTACAATAAAGATAACAAAATAGATATTCTATTCTGAATACTAGTAAGAAAGTTTTTCAAAAATTATTGCATGATAAGGTAATATATAATTATTCATATAGTATTTGTTAAAATTACCATTAAAGTTCTAATCTTATTCAAAACCGAATAATTATTTAATAATTATTTAAATGTTATTTTATTAAATTTACTTTAAAAAAATTATTCTAAAATTTTAAAAATAAAAAAGGGTTAAGAGTTATTTGATATAAAGCTCGACGCCCTTGGGCTCGGAAGAACATGCCCACATACTTCGCCCAAAAAATATCCAAGTACGCTTTGATTCGGGAGGTTAAGCTCAGGCACCCGGTTTCATTTTATTTTTAATAGGCAGATAATACATTGTCCAACATAGTTTTTTTTAATATAACAAATGACAAGTTGTTTGCTTGGACAAACAATGTGTCATTTTCTAATTCAAGTTTTGAGCACCTCTAGTGGCTCAAAAGTTGAGATATGAGTTTATGGACCTATAAGTCCAAATTTTAACTTGTTTTAATATAAAAACATTTATATAGCCATTTCCAAGCTTGAAACACCATTTAATTGGGTTAAAAATCATAAATCAAATCAAGTTTAAACAAGATTCACGTGTCCCAATTTACTTTTTTTGACATTTTTATATAGAAAAATCACCTTCGTTAGATTTTTCTCTTAAAAACAAAACCATTAACTCAAGAACAATTTTTTCGTGGCCGAAATATCACCGGTCAAAAACATCTTTTTTTTTTATCGTTTTCGATGACTTTTTTTTAAAATCCATGATTGAAAGGAGAATAAAAATAAAGTTTTTAATTAAAACAATAAATATCAAATAAATATAATTTGAAGCTCAATGGGGAAAAATGATTTTTTCTATGCTTTTTGAATAGTAAAAACGAAAAGGGATCCTTTTTTATATATTAAATTAATCGTTGTTCTTTCAATGAAAGTGTGATGCTCCATTAAAAGACCTTAATACTTTAGTAACTTGAATACCAAGAGGACATTGCGGTGTTGGATCAGCCTGCAAATTTCATGTGGGTTTGGTAATTTCAGCCCAACTCTCTTGAAAACTGGCCTGCCTACACACCTGCAATGAAAGAGGAGGCCAGCTGGAAAATGTTGGCTAAAACAAGACACAAAATATGTTCCGACAAAACAGAACTTCTCCCCACTTTATGCTTGCTAGCTGGCACCAAAGCAAGCCTTCTTTTGAAAAGTCATACTAAACAGTAAACATGACCATAGCCCATAGGTTAAAAGCAATCGTGGATCGTAGGGTGCCCTGCCTAGTCCACATGGTAAGGATGAACGTGGATGCGCAGCGCAATAATATTCCCTGCCTAGTCCTGTTCCTACCTTGTCTTCATCTGGTAAAGGTGTTGGGGGGAGTTTGCCTGTAATGGCATGGAGTTTGAACAAAAGCTCCCCCTGAATAATAATAATAATAATTCATGCACAAATGGAAATCTGAAAAGGCCATTGGTGTGGGACCAAGGTCATTTCAAAGCAAAGCAAAATAATAATGTATTGCTTTACGTAATTATTTTTGGTCAACTATATCATCTCCTCCGTACGTGTAACTATATTATCCTCAAGCTATATATTTAGCTTCTAATAAAAAAAAAATATAGCATGACTTCTTATCAGTTTTAAAGGT
>Ga0307517_10008103_pt1 | contig 15128 bp, 10 predicted proteins | sample 23_EM_MG_FD_194515 | JGI IMG/M metagenome (GOLD analysis project Ga0307517, IMG submission 194515) | Populus trichocarpa ectomycorrhiza microbial communities from riparian zone in the Pacific Northwest, United States - 23_EM | ecosystem: Host-associated > Plants > Roots > Unclassified | place...
CACATTCTATATGAGTTTTTTTATTTAAATATATTAAATAATATAAATATTAATCTTGTTTAAAATTATTAAGAAGATTGATATTTGTAATTATTGGTTAGATAACTTAAACAATTACACCCATTTTGATAAAAGGAAAGTGATTAAGATTCTACGAGCAAATATAGATCGTGACCGATATATTTAGTTAAGACAAAGTGCGTTTTTCTTAAAAAAAATAGAAAAACAATCTCTAAAAACTATAGTTGTGAAACTTAATCCAGGATAAGGTTTGGATTATAATTCGAAAGGTCGACTCCAATTTTTTTTCAAAAAAAATTAAAACAATATTATTTTAATACATATTTTTTAAAAATTAACAAGTTAATGATTAAATTTTGACATAATCAAGCATGAATTGACCTAAATAGTAGGTTGATTTGAGTTTTTAAGATCAACTGAGTTTTTTTTTTTAATCTTTCTTGAATCCAGATTGATTCAAAGGGTTTAGCTGGATCTTAGGTAGAGTGTGGCTGAATTTTACAACTATACTCGAAACAATAATAATAAAAAAAAAAGCACACCAGGTAATCCAAGACAAGATAAAAAAATAAAACCAAATTATTACAAAACCCCACCAAACATGCCTCTTACACTACAAGCACTCCCCCTCCAAAACCGATCCCAAACATTTTTTTTTCCTCCTTTCTTAATATTTCTCTCATTCATTCATTCCCTTCCAATCTCACTCAAAATAAATTCAAATTTTACAACAACACACACACACGCAGAGAGTAATTATCGTAAGAAATGGCGATGGCGAGGGCAAGCTCGGGCCCCGCATACCCCGAGCGATTCTATGCAGCTGCAGCATACGCTGGATTTGATGGATCTCACAATTCCACCAGTACCGTCTCTTCTAAATTCCAAAACGACACTGCTTTGCTCCTCTACGCTCTCTACCAACAGGTTCCCTCTCCAATTCTCCATTTCCATTCCCCGATCCAATGCCTTTCTTTCTAATTGAATTGAATTCACCATATTATTCTCTCTGATTCGTGGCTGCATTGTTCTGGCGCCAATTTTAATTTCATTTTCTATTATTTTTATTAATTGTTAGGCACAATTTTGCATTATAATTTGTGTGCTTGACTTGTTTTTATGCGATTTATGAGTTTTCTAGTGCTAATTTTTCTGTCTTTGGAGATGTTGTGCGTTTTGTGTGTGTAATTTTGGTGGATCTAGCGTGAGTTTGAAATTATTGAAGGTGATTGAAGTCGATACTGTATTTTTGCCATGCTAATTTTGTACTGCAATTTTTCGTATGATGACTATGACTGTCAAGCGGATCGAGACAGTGTAAATATGTTAGTGAATTTGTTTTTCTTTGGAATGTGATTGCAGGCGACAGTTGGACCGTGTAATGTGCCGAAACCTAGCAGTTGGAAGGCTGTGGAACAAAGCAAATGGAAAAGGTTTGTTTGGTTATCATCGGCCTTACCTTTTCTTTTCGATCCTTCTCTCATGTGATTGTCTATGTATTTAATCCAGCATAGGTGCATCATTGATGAAATATGAAGTTTTGTGAACTTGGAGCAAATGATGTGAAGAAATTGGGAACGAAACTTGTTAGGATAAAGCAACTTGTAACACGGAGAATCTGACTGTGTTGGTGGAGATCAGGATAGATTTAGAACTTAGGTGGAATGTAGAGGAACGTTTTTGGTTTATTGCATAATGAGGAGGATAGTGTTCAGTTCCTGAACTCCTATGTGATTGATCCACCATGCGGGGTAGGATGCTATTATAGTATATATGCTTGTTGCAAACATGTGATATGGAGAACCGGGCAATATTGTTTTGGTTTGTTTTGTTTTGTGTATACATGTTTGTATATGTGTCTAGATTGGTTTCTTTTCATTTTCTTGTTTCAAGCAAGAAGCTTCCAGAATCCCAGAAGCAATGCCGTTGGATGATATAGATAGTGCACTGTCTTCATTTTATTACTCAGTTGCTAGTTATGTATTCTCTTTTTATTATAATAAATCTGTTTAAATGAATGGATGGAACCGCTCTTCTAATTTGTTTTTTGTGCAGCTGGCAGGGGCTTGGAAATATGGCCTCTACAGAAGCAATGCGTCTCTTTGTGAAAATATTGGAGGTAATTGCAATGGGATTTCAGGTTCATGTCTCATGAATGATTTTGAAGTTGAGTTAATTATTATTATTTTTTATTCTCTTGGGCAGGAAGATGATCCAAGTTGGTACTATAGAGCATCTAACTCTATTTCAGAAATCTCAGAGTCTGTTGTAGACACACATGTGAATGTGAGTCCATTAAGAATTACAGGGTGGAGTTTATTTTCATTTCTTCCATGCTGCATATTTTATCTTCGAACAATGAATTATTTCTATATGTTTTTAGTGACATTGATGTTTTTTGCTGGTAACATAATATCAAAGTATATATCTGAACTAATGTCTTTGTTAATAGTCCCAAAGGATCTGTTGTTTAGTTTGGTGTGTGCATGGCCTTTGCTGCACAATGTGAATTATTTCTGTGGAATTCGCATACGATACCAGTGTCACATGACATAAGTGACACCTTTTAGGACTTTAGTGGTGATCTATTTAAGGTTTCCGAATTCAAGTTTAGCATGATAAAGTATTGCTTGGCAATTAATTTGTGTCCCTTGAACGCGTCATCAATGATTCTTTAAGGAAACAGAAATGAAGCAAAGGATAAAATAAGTGGAATTTTAAACATCCTAAAAAAATTGGTTATTTGAAAGGAAAATGTTGATGCAACAACCAACTAGCCATCTGAAGCATCATTACAGCTGCTGTCATTATGTACCACCACCTACCTCTATCCAAGCCATCCTGCACCATAATCTATTGCTGCTGCTCCGCTACCTCAATGTCATCATGTACCACAAGCACCTCCACTCAACAACTTTCAAATTGCATAACTAATTCCACCTCTGCACTCACTTAAGTACACTTTTACTTGAACAGATCCAATGAAAGTGTACACTTATGTCTTGTTTGTAGGCAGAGGCTTGTTCATGCATCTCTTGCTTGTATGTGTATGTGTGTGATAGTTTCTAGTGAGTTGCATTTGTTTGTTCAGGAAACTTTCTTTTTCCTCAATTCTACTTTAAATCCAAAATGGGAGAGAGAAAGAACTGAAGGAGACAATGCTCATCATGGCCTTGAATGTGATAATTGTCCCCTGGTTCTGCATTTTTTCTCATTAATTTCTTCTCCCCAAATCTTGTACTCACTAAATATTGCTTGCTGTAGCATTACTCAAAAGATGAGCCTATCATCAAGAATGAGAACTCTTTCCCAGAGACAAAGACCATTTCTACTGAGAATGGGACTCTTGTAGAAACACAGGATAAAGATGTTGTCTCAGAAGATGTCGGTACAGTTGCTGTCTATGATCAATGGATTGCACCTTCAATAACTGGCCAATCCCCAAAAGCCCGATATGAGGTACAACTACCTTTTAAAATTTCAATTGCACTCATTCCTTTTTTTCTTTTGTTTATTCTTATTTTCACTCCTTTCCTATCATTTTCTGAATGAAATCTTTCTTATTTTTCAGCATGGAGCAGCAATTGTTCAAGATAAGATGTATGTATATGGGGGAAATCACAATGGCCGCTATCTCAATGATCTTCATGTAAGCAAACCATAGATGGGAATGTTAGTTTGGAAAATGGAACTGAACTAATACCGAAAATATTTATTGTTTCTGTGTACGTGGAATTCAATTTTTTTCTGGAACATTCTAAATATCAAATTTCATGGCCCTGTGTTTTTTAAACTATTTTTTTTTGTCTCTTATATGGTATACTATATTTGTATTTTTCTTTTACGTTTAATTGATAACCGTTGAAAATGGCTATCAGCTATGTTATTGTAACTTTTTACAATCCTTTCTCAAAACTCGTTGCACAATGCAGGTGCTGGATTTGAGAAGCTGGGCCTGGTCAAAGGTCAATTTTAAGGTTGAGAATGAGTCACAGGAGGGACAGTCTCCAGCTAAATTAACTCCCTGTGCTGGCCATTCCTTGGTTAGTATAAAACCAAATTTCCTTTCATGCAATTTCTAAATCAAGTTTCTTGCAAATCCATGCTGATCTATCTGCAGACAAGCGTGCAGTGGTATTGGATATCCTCACATTTTGATGAATAGGACAATGTATATTCTGTTTCTGCAGATACCATGGGAGAATAAGCTTCTATCAGTTGCTGGACATACAAAGGATCCTTCTGAAACTATCCAGAGTATATAATATATTATCATTAATGTGGTTTTGTGATTTAAACCCACATTGCTTTCATAGTTGATTTATTTTCTTTTACAGTCAAGGTATTTCATCTTCAATCTTGTACTTGGTCAACCTTAAAGACCTATGGGAAAGGACCGGTATGTACTTTTTTCTCTCTCGCATCTACTGCATTTCCTACAAAACAGAAGTACTTAATCACTGTATTATTTAACATTCAAAGCAGGAGTCTGCTGAGTCCCAGCACAAAGAAAGGAATGCTTGTGCTCAATGGTGTTCCATCCTGACTCTTTAATGATATCGATTACTTATACAATGTATAAACTGTTATATATTTTATGCATTGCAGGTCTCACGTGGTGGTCAATCAGTCACCCTTGTTGGGACAAGCTTAGTGATTTTTGGTGGACAAGATGCAAAGAGATCTCTCTTGAATGATCTGCATATTCTTGACCTAGAAACCATGACCTGGGATGAAATTGATGCCGTGTAAGATCAATTCGTGCAATTTAGAAGCTAGCCTCTTTGTTTATATATTTATCTTATTGGTCATTTTTTATGGTTGTGGAATATGGAGGATTTAATAGCTGTTTGTTAATTGACAACCTCTCAGTTTGCCAGGAATTAGAGCAATTTGATGTTTGTTTCTTACCTCCAAAGATATCAAGAACTATATATGAAAAATTTGAATTCTCTCCATTTTAGCACCCGTAGATACAATGCCACTTTGAGCCACTTATGATTTTCATTACTGACCACGACAATATCTCATGTTTCTAGCTCACGTCCAATTTCTGAGATTTGAGCATTTGTGGTCGAGGATTGACTTATTTTTACAATTTTACAGTGGTGTGCCTCCTTCTCCAAGATCTGATCACGCAGCTGCAGTACATGCTGAGCGTTACCTTCTTATTTTTGGTGGAGGCTCGCATGCTACTTGTTTCAATGATCTGCATGTGCTTGATTTGCAAACTGTAAGATAACTAATCTCAATGTTTTTTGTTCTTGCACAATAGGACTGTTAGTAATATCTTCCATGTTCATGGATTTTTAGATGGAATGGACTAGACCCACACAACAGGGTGAGATACCAACTCCCCGGGCTGGACATGCAGGTGTAACAGTTGGTGAGAATTGGTTTATCGTTGGTGGTGGCGACAACAAGTCTGGTATATATTTTACAACTTGGAGCTTATGCATTTAGCATTACCTACAAAATCCATTTATATTTTCCATTAAACCTAACAAAGTAAACTTGCAAACAGAAAGAAAAAAGGGAAATATTTTTGCCTGGAAATTCCTTGTTTATTTTAGTGAAAAATGACTCTAATAAGTGACCAACCTATGTATTGGTTCCGGTAAGAATGAGTTTTTCCATTCAATTAGTCAAATAGTTTTAATTGGAAAAAATTAGGCAGGATTCTTAATTTGATTTAAATTCTTCTCCGGCTTCATAAACTTCTCATATATTCCTTTCTGTCAACTTTGTGTAGGGGTCTCTGAAACTGCAGTCCTGAACATGTCTACACTTGTCTGGTCTGTCGTAACTTCTGTTCAAGGGCGTGTTCCTCTTGCCAGTGAGGTATTATACTTAACATAATTGTGAACTTTATTAAGCCGCACGTAATTTTATTGGAAAGTTGTACTATTCCTTGAGCTGTGTAAATTTTATTGCAACTATCAAAATCTATGTGGAGTGCAAAAGTTTGACCAGGCATCTTGAAATTTTAACATTTTTGCTCTGGATTTTTTTAATCTGAATAGAGTTTTAATAAGGAGCAGCATTTATAAATTATCAACAGTTCAGTTGTTATGACCAATCAAAGAATATGTACCTGAGTGCTGTAGATATCGCGGTGCTGTGATGTAATTAAGGCAACTGGGAAGGAATGTGGTTTAAATGCATCTAAACTGTTGAGTTTATTTCTGCCTTTGTAATCGAGTTTGAAATTATCAAGCTACTATTATTATTGTAAATTTTTATTATTTGATGTTGTTTTCTTTCTCAAGTATTCATAGTTAGCCTAGAATTGGTCTTATCAATTCCATCATAACTACAGAGAGGGTGACATGCTGTTGAAGATAGTCTTGGTTTTCTTTGACTGTCTGATTTTTTTCTGCAGGAATCCATAGTAGAATCAGTCTGACTGTCTTTTATTGCAGGGTTTGAGTTTAGTCTTGAGCTCTTATAATGGTGAGGATGTTCTTGTATCTTTTGGAGGATATAATGGGCATTACAGCAATGAAGTTAGTACCAATTTTAACTTACTTTCTTGTAGGTTCACCCTCCTTTGCTCCTTCTCCCCTTTCTGATTTTGTTCTGTTGTCAGGTCAATGTTCTAAAACCAAGCCACAAATCAACCTTGCAATCGAAAATAACAGAGACCCCTGTGCCAGACAGTGTTTCTGCTGTCCATAATGTCACAAACCCCACCAGAGATGTGGACTCTGAGTTGGAAGTGGGGCAAGAAGGCAAAATCAGGGAAATTGTTATGGATAACATTGACCGAGAGTCCTGGGTATGGAAAATTTCAAAACGGGTTCCTTCTGGACAGAATATGTAGAAATTCACATTCTTTCGCTGTATTGTTGTCTTGGATTCACCCTTGAGATTTTGAATTCCATGCAGAAATCTAGAGGTGAGGGAACTAGTCTTATAGCCACTTTAAAGGCTGAGAGAGAAGAACTGGATTCTTCACTTAGCAAGGAGAAGTTGCAGACTCTCCATTTAAAGCAAGAGTTAGCTGATGCCGAGACTCGTAACACTGACCTTTACAAGGTAATCACTTGACATACAGGTTTAGTTGTCTTTTGAGCACATCTTCTGATGTACCTTGTACAAGAGGTGCATGCTATCTCAAAATATACCCTATGATAGTTTTCCCCTTGTCAAATTTCTTTTAGCTCATAAGATGCCCTTTCTTTCCATCAAATTCCCCTTAATTTTGTTTTATTGGCATCATAGGAGCTCCAATCTGTACGTGGTCAACTTGCTGCTGAGCAGTCAAGATGTTTCAAACTAGAGGTATTTCCTAGTTACTTTCTCTTAATATTCTTTTTACCCATTCATGGTTGTTGAGCGGGTGCAATTATTTGATGATGCTTGGAACTTCCATGAAGAACAATCTTTTTCTGTTGATTTCTCATATTAGCATGCTGGCTACTTTGAAGTTTATTTTTATTTTTTGGTTAAAGCCATAAATTGTCACTAGTTCAATAACCCAACCTAGAAATGAAGATACGGATACTATGATCTTATGTCTACATATCAGGGAAAAGAAACTCTGTTTGGTTTGTCACAACTAAAGTAGAAAAAAATAGATTGAAGAATTTCCAGATAAAATATTCTAACTCGTTGCTACAAGAAGTAAGGTGATTTATGTTAATTGAAAGCCTCTAGCTTCTTTTACTCTCACCTCTCCCCACCCTGCAAAAAGAAAGAAAGAGAAAAAAAATGAAAATCTCCACCCGCCTCCTATGTACAGGTATAGTAATGAGCAAAATCTCCCAAAATAGCACCAGTTCTTTCTCCATATCAAATAGTTTTATGCGAGTTAATCACTCCTTGAGCTAACAGGTTGATGTTGCGGAACTACGACAAAAGCTTCAAACAATGGAGACTCTGCAAAAAGAACTTGAACTCCTGCAACGACAGAAGGCTGCCTCTGAACAGGCCTTAGATGCAAATCATAGGCAGGGATCAGGTGGTGTGTGGGGCTGGCTTGCTGGAACGCCTGGCGGCCAGAAAGGAGACGATGCCTAAATTTTTGTCGAATCCTCGTTAAGTAGCGATTGCTTAGATTTGTTTCTCATTGATCCACTACCTATCATATATTTTCTTTTCGCAACGGGAAGAAAGATATCGAGTTATTGTTGGTCACCGTGAAACCCCTTCCAGGTTTTTGAAGGAATACAACCTGTAGTTTGCAGTTTCATATGGTCATTATATATTTTTATGTCTTCAGATTTTTACAGGGTTTGTATTGGAAGTAAAAAAACTGTTACTGCTTGAAAGTATAGAATTCATTATTTGCCAACAAAATTGGCCAACATTCTTTTGTTATAGTAATTTTAAGCTTCAATACTTGAGCTATTATTATCCACAGAAATTGTTGCTTTCGTGAGCTGCTACAATTTTGAACATGGATTTTGCTGTGAAGAATAGGCCCTTCCTCTCCCTCAAATCTACCCAAATCTTTTTTATTATGGCTGATGCTAATAAAACTGCGTGGAGGACAAATGCAATTTGCACGGGAGTTTCTCAAGGCCAATCAAATTCGTCGGGCTAACAGAATATGCTCGGAAGATGCATTTCTTATGCTCTTGCTTTAATCTTTCATGTGAAGCTTGTTAATGAAAATTATCCTTTAAGATTTCACATGTAACGCGAGAGTTTATTTTATTTTATTTTATTTTATTTTTTTGTGTGGTTTTTGATTGTTTGGAATTCTTGGGCTCATTTATGCATGCCAAAACTATACGAACCATTCATATTCTTCTACCATCACTAAAAAATTCTCTCTTGATATTATAGTTTTTAAACTCGATCCGATTCAAGGCTCGAGTTTCGGGTTTTGACCGGGTCGGCCGGGTCAATATTAATTTTTTTAAAAATTTTAAACAACATCGTTTCATAAAAAAAAACAAAAGTTAACGGGTTGCAACCAGGTTTTTTCGGGTCAACCGGGTCACCGGCTCAACCCGCCGGCCGGTCGAGTCACACCGGGTCATGACTGTTCTTATTTTTTCTTTAACCTGGCCTGGTTCCAGCCCTAGATCGGCCGGATCCCAAGTCAACCTGCCAGGCAGGGTTGAGTTTCAAAACTATGCTTGCTACCTCTAACATCAACATCTAGATGGAATAAAAATAAAAATAAAAATATGGAAAATGATTAGCTCCGAAAAATAATAATCAACTTGATTTCACATATTTCTCATCTTTTTACATGCTTATTTGTTTATTATCATAAAAAAAACTCAGTAACACACATTCTGGATTTATTTTAAAAAAAAATTAGTTATATCAACTTGAAAATTTAAATTAACTAATTTTTTTTTAGCGTTTTAAATGAAATAATTTTTTTAAATCTAATTTAAAGTAAAATCCAATCCAATCATGCCAAAAAATCAAATAAAAAAGTCACTAGATTGATTGACAAGTTGTGACAAGTTTCATCACTCCCAAACAAGCAATCAACTTGATTTCCCAATCCACGCATTTCTCTTATTTTTTATATCTCCCTCAAAATTCCCTTTTAATGAAGAAAAAACGTTGACGGGGACATGGCAAAATTTCTTCAAATATTAATAACGTCATGATTTCCATCAGACGGTCAGAATCCACTTTAAGAAAAGGCTCCACATTAGAGTGGCACCATCGAAAACCTTCCACAACCCCGCTCTTCACGACCCGCCCAGTTCCATCAGATAAAAATCCCTAATTACTATAAAATCCCTCCTTATTTTCTCTCCATCCAAACACGCCCTTATCTCCTTTCCTACAAAAAAACCCAAAGTTTTACACGAACCAAACAGACCCCTAATCTCTCTCAATAGAAAGGATAACTATTTTAGCCTTCAATCAAGATTCCATCTTTCCAGTGTTCACTCTTTCAATTTCACCTCTTGCAAATGATATATGCTGAATTACACACAAAAAATTCGAATGGAGAGGAAGAAGAACCTAGGGTTTCATCAATCGAGAGTGAACAACAAGAAGCTAAGAATGCTAGGGTTTCTAAGATTGAAGAAGAGGAAGAACCAGAAGAAGAAGAATCTAGGGTTTCTGAAGTGAGAAGTGAAAGAAGTTTTGATTTTGCTGTTAAAGATGAAGAGAGGCAAGATAGGTTAGCGTTAGGAGATTATAGATCTTTATGGAGTGAATTTGATGATTTTGTTGCTAACGAGGATAATGGAGCAATGACTGGTACGTCTAGGGCATTGATTTATGGTTTTGAAGTCGGTGATATGGTTTGGGGGAAAGTGAAATCGCATCCGCGGTGGCCGGGGCATATATTTAATGAGGCGTTTGCTTCCTCGTCAGTAAGGCGGACGAGGAGGGAAGGTCATGTGTTGGTTGCTTTTTTCGGGGATAGTAGTTATGGTTGGTTTGATCCGGCGGAGCTTATTCAGTTTGATGTGAATTTCGCAGAGAAATCGCAGCAAACAAATTCCAGGACTTTCATTAAGGCAGTGGAGGAGGCAACGGATGAGGCGAGTAGGAGGAGTGCACTTGGCTTGGCTTGTAAGTGTAGGAATAAGTATAATTTTAGGCCTGCAAATGTGCCAGGGTATTATGTGGTGGATGTGTCGGATTATGAGCCTGGAGGGGTTTATTCGGCGAGTCAGATTATGAAGGCAAGAGATGGGTTTAAGCCGGGGGAGACTCTTGCTTTTGTGAAGCAGTTGGCTGTCGGGCCTCATGGATGTGATCAGGAGAGTTTTGAATTTATTAAGAATAAGGCGAGGGCTTTTGCTTTTCGCAATGCTGTTTTTGAAGAGTTTGATGAGACCTATGCACAGGCATTTGCAGTTCAGAGTTCACGGCCTTCTAATGATACCGCTAAGGTACCAAATCAGCTTGCTAAAGAGCCAACTCGAGGTATTGTTATCTTGGTAAATGTTTTGTGCTTGTTTGCGATGTTCGGTTTGCTTAGGTCTTAGATAGTGTCTTGATGTTATTGCCCCATGATGTTGGATGCCCATGCTTCTTCCTGTACTCCTTTTTGTTTCTATTAGATGCCTTATCACATTGCTTCTTGAATAATGACAAGTAGTTTGAATTATCTCGCTATGTTTTTACTTGTGCACTGACTGCTTTCACTTCTCTAATGCAACACAAGCATTTCCCTTGAGATTTATAGTGAAGGTATAAGAGTTAAGGTCTTGCTCTGTTTTATAATATAAGATAGAGCATACATGGTTATCAAATGGTTAAATCTTCAACTCATTGAGAATAGTTTCTTTATGCTTGCGCCATGCACTTCGAGGGATAAATAAAGTGTAAGGTAGTCGATGCATCACCAGAAGTTTTGAGGATGCATGCACAACCTTGTTGAAACTCTTAATATAGCAAACATTCACATTTCTTTTATGTATTTTTTAAAAATTTTTAATATGCGTGTATTTCTGAGTATCGCCTCAGAGCATGTTTGCTAGCATCCTTTTATTTGGCTCAATCTTTTTTCCAAATAGAGGTTGCTAATCTTTGTGCCTTGTCTGCCTTTGAGAACTAATTGGCCCCTTTTATCTATTTGCATGTTATTGAATTTGAAATATGATTCACAGGGCAGTTTCCAAATAAATTACTACACCAAAATTGAATTTGTCCAATTTCATGTCTAATAAATGTTGTCTTAAGAGTTCTAGCCTGAATTTTTGAAAGCTAAAATTTTTTGCTTTAATTGAAAGTGAAATATATGTAAGAAACTTGGCACATTTTTTGAGTAAGATTCATTGCACCAAGTAATTCTATATATTGTAATTTCAGAGATTTTATAGAACATGATGAGTTTTTTCATCTGAAAAATTCTTAGCACCTCTAATCTCTTGCATATGTGGTATAAGATTTGGTTCTTTTATTATCACAGATCATAGGCGAGAGCCTGCACTTTCTTCCTTTAATAGTTTGTGTTTCATAAATTTGCCTGGATAGACCTTTCATTTTTTTCTCCTTTCTGTTGGCTATTTTTTATTCTATGTTTGAACACGTTTTCTTTCTATTCTCATTTGGTTGGCTCTCCCCCAGCTCCTTTGAGTGGTCCATTGGTGATAGCTGAAGCTCCGGGTGGTGAGAAGAGCTCAAAAAAACCTATAAAAGTCAAGGACCATTCAAAAAAAGGCAATTATCTCCTTAAGCGAAGAGATGAGCCAAGTGAGCTGAGAGCTTTTGAAATTGTCCAAAGGCAAGCAGGTTCCTCATCCCTAGCAGTTTATGTGGAGGCTGGTTCATCAGCAGTGGAAGCTGGTGATTTTGTGTTGCAGAAAAGAGCTTCAACCCCCCATATTTCAGCAAAACATGAGCAGTCTGTGCTTATAACCAAAGAAGATGTGGATTCTAGTGAAGATGGAGCTGGCAAAGCAGCGTTAGTCTTAGATCATGCTCCAGGAGATGCAAATGTGTCTCTTGATAAGAAGGGTGCTATGCAAGAAATAGAAGGTGAACCAGGATCAGATGTGGCTGTGGGTCTGATGAGTACAGGGTGGTCTGACTTACCTGGGAAGGAGCAGCTTAAGGGTGTGTCAGATTGTACATATGAAGAGAGTGCAAAAGCATCAGGATCAAATCAAGTTTCTCAGCAAAATGAACTGAGCTTTTCTGCAAGAGCAGAGGTAGACAGTGGATTGAGTAAACTTCAGGATGGTGAGCCAGGTTCACTTCTTTCACCACTTAATGCCACACAATCTGTTGGAACAAGTACAGGTAGTGGAGTAAAAAAGGTCAAAGTCATTAAACGGCCTGTTGGGGACACCAGTTCGCAGAAGTCTATTATGGGGGGGAAAAGGAAGAAAGAGATACGAGCAGAAACTAATCCTGATCGTCCAAAGAAGCGATTGGCCACTGGAAAAGGTGAGGAAGTGAGAATCTCATTAGGAAAATCCACCCATATCAGTTTTTCTCCTGGAGAGGATTCTCAGCTTAACAGTCAAAAGAAAGATGGTATTGAGTTCGAGCTACCACAGCTACTTAGTGATTTCCTTGCTCTAGCTCTCGATCCTTTCCATGTTGCAGAAAGAAATAGCCATTCAGTTACAATGCATTTCTTCTTGCGATTCCGGTCCCTCGTTTTCCAGAAAAGCTTGGTTTTGTCACCACCATCCGAGACTGAGGTTGTTGAAGTTCGTGGCACTAAATCCTTGTCCAGTATTGGGGCTTCTGACTATTCTGCCAGTGAGGACACCAGAGGTTTGATACCTTCAAAACCAGCAAAACTCCTTGTCAGACCTAATGATCCAACAAAAGCTGGACGGAAGCGTTTGCCATCTGATCGCCAGGAAGAAATTGCAGCAAAAAGGCAAAAAAAAATTATTCAGTTGAAGTCATTGGCTGCAGAGAAGAAGGCTCAGAGAACTTTGGATACGCTTGGAGCTGAAGGGAAAGAAACAGTGGCTAGGCAGCGAGCAGAAGGGAAACAGACTGCTGCTACCCAACGGGCGGAAGGAAAACAGCCAGTGGCGCAACCTCCACGAAAGTCAGTCAAACCAGATTCTTTCAAAAAAATGGAGCCTCCAGTTAGAGCTATTGAGCCCACTATGTTGGTGCTGAGGTTCCCTCCTGAGACATCTCTTCCATCTGCCGCGCAGCTGAAGGCAAGGTTTGCTCGATTTGGGTCAATAGATCAGTCTGCAATCCGTGTCTTTTGGAAGTCATCACAATGCCGTGTTGTGTTTCGTCGAAAGCTTGATGCACAGGCAGCTCTTAAATATGCTCTTGGGAACAAATCCTTGTTTGGCGATGTGAATGTAAGGTACAACATTCGTGAAGTAGGAGCTCCTGCTTCAGAGGCACCCGAATCTGACAAGAGCAGAGATGACACTTTTGTTGATGCAGCACAGGCTGAGGATCCTCTTGCTGATTGGCAAGCTGTAGCATTTGCACACCAACCTCCTTCACAGTCAACAGTACAGCTGAAATCTATATTGAAGAGACCAAACGGTGATGAAGCAGCACCAGTAACTGGTGGTAATGGTAGTAGAGGAAATCGTGTAAAATTCATGTTGGGTGGGGAGGAAACTAATAGTGGAGAGCAAATGATGGTTGGTAATAGAAACAACTTCAACAACAATGCTAGTTTTGCTGATGGTGATGCACCCACTACTTCTGTTGCTATGGGTTTTAGTAGTAAGAACATTCAAAAGGTTTTTCCTCCATCTCCATTGCCTATTCTTCCCCTCCCTACTCAATTTGCAAAAGCCCCACTTAATTATTCACAACATCATACCGAAGTAGCACCCAGAAACTCGCACAATTTCAACACCCCTCCTCCAAGTGCCGGACCCAGTACACCAAGCATAGATATTTCGCAGCAGATGCTGAGCCTTTTGACCACTTGCAACGATGTTGTCACCTCCGTGTCAGGCTTGTTAGGCTATGTGCCTTACCACCCTCTTTGACAACCAATATGGGCCAATACACAAAACCCTCATCGAAGGATTGGACTACATGAATTGGGACAAAAAAGCCAGCCAACTCCTCCAAGGCTGCTCTTGGGTGTGCACTGTGCATCGATTGGGACACAATCAATATGGCTGCAAAAAATATTTCTCGTGAAAAGGCAGCAACTGATATAAACACAAGGACACGGGGTCTTCCTTGCCGGGCGTCAATGTCAATCCAGCAAATCCATCATGACTAAGTTTGGTGTAAAATTATGAAGCATGGGAGTGGATTACTCCAAAAATGTACCCATAAGATAGCACCATCCTCTTCTTTCCTCCATTTCCATTAGTTATACCTACTCATGGCGTTTCCATTCCATCTTGTGCTTGGTCTGAATGTGGTGAGAAAATTTGCTCATACCATATATTTTACTAGTTTCCTGTTGGATTAGCAAAACTCATGAAGACCCATCAATGGCATCACGTCTATATATATGTATGTATGTATGTATGTATAGTAGGTGGTCCACCATGACTGGAAAGCAGGGCCCAAGAATTTTTTATTTTTATCGTGGTTGTATGGTTGTGATTACTTTTCAAAGTGTTTTTCGTCTGAAATATATAAAAAAAATTTTATTTTTAAAAAATTATTTTTAAAATTAGCGCATCAAAATAATTTAAAATATAATAAAAAATTAATTTTTAATAAAAAAAAATTAAATTTTAAAAAACATGGTTGCTTTTAAAATT